>NODE-381-length-15684-cov-5.81195_pt1 | contig 15684 bp, 17 predicted proteins | sample MGYA00139097_ERZ477577 | MGnify/ENA metagenome assembly ERZ477577 | reverse complement strand
GTTACCTACAAGGTACACTGGAAGATATTTTAAGTAGTCTTGGTGATGACTATGAAGAAGTTGAACTCGATGAAATCGAAGCTGTTTTGCATCGGATCCAACATTTTGATCCTATTGGCGTCGCCTCTAGAGATCTACGTGAATGCCTGTTAATTCAACTCAAACTATATGAATCAGATCTAGAACAAATAGAATTAGTTACCGAGCTTATTGATAAACATCTCGACACCCTAGCCAAGCGTGACTATGCTCAAATTAAACGGGCACTAAAAGTATCAGATGAACAACTTACAGAGTTAGTTCGAAGCATTCAATTACTTAATCCTCGTCCAGGAAGCCATATTCAAGTTGATAAAACTGAATATATCGTGCCTGATGTCTACACTCGTAAAATCAATGGTAAATGGCAATTATCACTTAACCCTGATAACGCACCAAAAATTCAGGTCGCTGAACATTACGCCTCGATGATTAAGCGAGCGGACAATAGTGCAGATAACACTTATCTAAAGAATAATTTACAAGAAGCCCGCTGGTTTTTAAAAAGCCTTCAAAGCAGAAATGAAACACTTCTAAAAGTTTCAGAAGCAATTATTGAAAGGCAATCGGGCTTTCTTGACCATGGTGATGAAGCAATGAAACCTTTAGTATTAGCTGATATAGCTGAAAAGGTAGAAATGCATGAATCAACCATTTCACGAGTCACTACAAGAAAATACCTACATACGCCTAGAGGAATATTTGAACTTAAGTATTTCTTCTCTAGTCATGTAAGTACTGATGCAGGTGGTGAGTGTTCAGCAACAGCAATTCGTGCCATCATCAAAAAATTAGTGCTCGCAGAAAACCCAAGAAAACCACTAAGCGATAGCAAAATTGCTGAAATATTAAATGAGCAGGGAATAAAAGTTGCCAGAAGGACCATCGCAAAATATCGCGAAACATTGGCAATTCCACCATCAAATGAACGTAAGAGACTGGTCTAAAACCAGTTGTTATTTGTAAAACTAGGAGAGAAACTATGCAATTAAATTTAAGTGGACAACATATTGAAATCACTGATAGTTTACGTGACCACGTTAATAGCAAATTAGAAAAACTAACTCGTCATTTTGACCATATGACTAATGTGCACGTTATCTTATCCGTCGAAAAAGATCGCCAAAAAGCAGAAGCTACTGTTCATGTTAGTGGCGCGGATCTTTTCGCATCAGATGAAAATGAAAATATGTATACCGCTATTGAACATTTAGTAGCAAAACTTGATCGTCAGATCATTAAACATAAAGATAAAATTAAAAATCATCACCAAGCCGCTGGTGTTGATATGAAACAAAACGCTGGTTGATTACGGAAATAAAAAATGCTTATAGCAGCTCTACTTGTTGATGCTACTAATATTGATTGTAATAATACTGCATCGAGTAAAAAACGTATTATTGAAAACATCAGTAAGATGTTAGCAATAAACACCCCAAAAATTGGTGCTGAAACTATTTTTAAAGCACTACAAGAAAGGGAGCGCTTAGGCTCAACCGGACTAGGAAGGGGCGTGGCAATACCGCACGCCCGCATCCCAGGCTTAACTCATACTGTTGCAGCAATGATGACCCTTGAAACACCGGTCAACTATGAGTCTGCTGATAAAAAACCCGTCGATATTGTTGTGGGGTTATTAGTTCCAGAAGAAGGTGGAGAGCACCACTTGCAACACCTTGCTCGATTAGTGACTTTATTCCGAGAAACTAAAACCTGCACTGCCCTCCGCGATGCAAACAATGAAGAGCAAGTATTCGAAATCTTGCTGTCTATTGATGATGACTAGAACTTAAAATCACACTGTGGATACAACAATACCCCAAAAAAACCTGCACGGTGTATTACTATCCATTGCCGATAAAGGCGTCTTGATCATAGGCGAAGCTGGAGTAGGAAAAAGTAGCCTTGCTATAGAGCTGCTCTATCAAGGTCATCACCTTATTGCTGATGACAGTATTGAAATAGATAAAGTCGATCAGCAAATAATCGGTAAATGCCCACCGTTACTAAATAATATTTTACACTCCAGAGAGCTAGGTCTTATTTCTATTCCAGACATCTTTGGTGAAAATGCATGGCAACATCAACATCGTATCGACTGTGTTGTAAGCTTACAAAATGTAGCCTCAGCAGAAGTTCACTTTTCTCAATATCACAATCACTATACCATCGCGAATATAGAATTACCGTTACTCATACTCAACACACAGAACCCAGCATCGTTATCACAACGTCTATTATGTTGGCTAAAAATGCAATCGCATCAGCATCAAACAGAAACACAATTGATGGAACGCCAACAGAAGATGATGGCATCATGAAGCGAACTATTGCTCAACACTATTTGAGAGAATTTATATGGCTGTAGGTCTATTACTTGTATCCCACAATCAAATCGGCGCTGAGCTAATAAATACTGCTCGGCAGATGTTGTCATGCTCACCTCTACCGACTAAGGTTATTTCTATCAGAACGAGTGATCACCCTGAAGCAATCACCTTAAAGCTAAATCAAGAGCTAATCGGACTCGATCAAGGAAATGGAATCCTTATTTTGACTGATATGTTTGGCTCTACGCCCAGTAATATCGCTTGTTCCGTCTCAGATCGAGATGATATACGAGTAATATCTGGACTCAATTTACCTATGCTTATTCGCGTCTTAAATTACCCAAACCTTGATTTAGATGCTCTCGAAATAAAAGCACTATCAGGAGGACAAGAAGGCGTCGCACGATGTCATAAGTCAGGTGTATGTAATGATTAAAAAAGAATTTACAATTATCAATAAATTAGGTTTGCATGCACGCGCGTCAGCAAAGTTTGTCACCGTAGCTTCACAATTCATGAGCGATATTCACGTATCTCGTAATGACCGTTCAGTCAATGGTAAAAGTATTATGGGTATGATGATGCTGGCTGCAGCTAAGGGAACTAAAATCGAAGTAGAAGCAGGTGGCGAGGATGCCGAACAAGCATTAAATGCAATCGAAGCATTAATTAATGACTACTTTGGAGAGGGAGAATGAGCCTCGAACTACAGGGTATGGGAGTATCGCGAGGTATCGCGATTGGACGTGCTCATATTGTTTTCCACAATAAACCAGATATCCGAGAGTATTTAGTTGATGAGGATAAAATTGAACAAGAAGTGCTTCGCCTTCAACAAGCCACTGAAACAGCAAAATCACAGTTAAAATCAATCCGCGATAATATTCCAGCAAATGCGCCGACCGATGTCGCTTCATTTATGGATACACATATACTGATGATGCAAGACTCATCATTAACCAAAATTCCAACAAATATGATCCGCACTCGTCGCTGCAATGCTGAGTGGGCACTACAATTACAACGTGACGCATTAATCAATGTCTTTGATGAGATGGATGACCCTTACCTAAGGACGCGTCGTAATGATGTTGATCATGTTGTTAATCGTATTCTTCGCTTTTTGGCTGATGAAAATGGTCATGAACATGATGTAACTGAAGCTCGTCTCAAAGGTCGAATCATTATCGCTGAAGATCTTACTCCAGCAGATACAATGCTTATGCAACATCAAGAAGTCGGTGCTTTTGTTACCGAACATGGTGGTGCAACCTCACATACAACAATTCTTGCTCGTAGTTTAGGTATTCCTGCCATTGTCGGTGTAGGCTCACTTCGTCGATATATTCAAGATAATGAGCTACTCATTATTGATGGTGAAACAGGCACATTAATCGCAGGTGCAGACGAAACAAGTCTTGCTGAATACAGAGAACGACGTAATAGTTTTAAACAACATATTGCCTCTCTTAATCGCTATAAATCAGGGCCAACTCAAACACGTGAAGGTAAAAGCATTACATTACAAGCAAATGCTGATTTACCAGAAGATATCACCACTATTAGTAACACTGGGGCCCAAGGTATCGGTTTATACCGAACGGAATTCCTTTATATGAACCGCACCTCTCCACCAGAAGAGGAAGAACAGTTAGCAGCTTATCGTAAAGTGGTAGAAGGTATGAATAATCAACCCGTTACCATTCGTACTTTTGACTTAGGTTCTGATAAAACCGTTGATGGAGGTCGAAATTTAAACCAGGCTGCAACTAACCCAGCTTTAGGTTTGCGCGCGATTCGCTTATGCTTAAAACAGCCAAGCATGTTTAGAACACAATTACGTGCAATTCTCCGGGCCTCAGCCTTCGGTAAAATAAGAATCATGTTTCCTATGTTGTCTAATATGCAAGAACTGCTACAAGCACAGCATATGCTAAAACAATGTATGTTAGAGCTTGATCACGAAGGTTTAGATTACGACCGCCATATTGAAACAGGCGCCATGATCGAAATTCCTGCTAGTGCAATTTGTGCTGAAATGTTTGCTAAAAATGTCGATTTTCTCTCGATTGGTACTAATGACTTAATTCAATATACATTAGCTATCGACCGTATAGATGATCATGTGAACTACCTATACGATCCACTCCATCCAGCCGTATTACGATTAATAAAAATGACTCTGGATGCAGGTAAGAAACATAATATTCCTGTTTCAATGTGTGGTGAGATGGCCGGGGATCCGAAATTTACTCGCCTACTACTTGCGCTTGGCCTAGATAATTTTAGTATGCACCCCAATGCACTATTAGAAATTAAGCGCGTAATTCATAAGACAGACATGAAACAAATCCCTATGAATACACTGAGTATCATGGATATTAGTGACCCTTACGATGCAGAGTTATTTTTAGAAAAAATAAATAGCCATGTCCACTAGCAGTTACGCTAAAATAGAGAGCTAATAACACCTTTCGGTGCCCTATCGCCCTTTAGGACGAGAAGATGTCTGACAACGATCAAGCAAACAGCATGAATCATCCTATCAACACGCTCGCTGAAGCATTAGAAAGCGGGCGTTTTTTGCGTATGCGCCGTTTACTAGCAAGCTTACATCCGGCAGAAACAGCACATCTACTAGAGTCCCTTCCACCTGCTGAACGCAAGGTCACTTGGCCCATTATTAACCCCGATCTTCGAGGTGATGTACTTTCTTACTTAGGTGAAGATGTTCAGGCAGCACTTATTCAGGATATGGACACTGCTGATCTGGTTAATGCAACTGAAGATCTAGCGCCCGACGATGTTGCTGATATCCTGCAAAACTTGCCGAATCACATCACACAACAAGTATTAAAAGTGATGGATAGTCAACATCGCCGCAGAGTTGAGGCTATTCTTGCCTATGATGAAGACACTGCCGGTGGTTTAATGAATACCGATGTCGTGACAGTACGTTCAGACATCACACTAGAAGTGGTTTTACGCTATTTGCGTTTACTCGGCGATCTACCTGAAAACACAGATAGTCTTTATGTCGTTGATCATAAAGACCATTACCTGGGCACATTAACACTGTCTCAAGTTGTAAGTCGAAGTCGCTCCCTGACTGTAAGCCAAGTGATGTCTCATCAAATTGAAGCTATCCCTGCTCATACTGATGAAAGCGACGTAGCGCTTCGATTTGAAAAACACGATTTAATCTCTGCACCCGTTGTTGATAAAGATAACCATTTATTAGGCCGAATCACCATCGATGACGTCGTCGACGTTATCCGTGATGACGCTGAACATACTATGTTAAGTATGGCTGGTCTTGGTGAAGATGAAGATACCTTTGCACCAGTAAAACGAAGTGTTCACCGTCGTTCTTTATGGCTTGGGGTCAACCTTCTCACTGCATTTTTAGCCTCATGGGTCATTGGCCTATTCGACACGACGATAGAAAAACAAGTCGCACTAGCGATACTTATGCCTATTGTTGCCAGCATGGGTGGGGTCGCAGGAAGTCAGACTTTAACTCTAGTTATTCGGTCTATGGCCTTAGGTCAACTGAACGATAAAAATCAGAACTGGCTATTACGTAAAGAACTTTCCGTTGGAAGTATAAATGGTCTTCTTTGGGCCGTTGCTATCGCATTCGTCACTTTTCTTTGGTTTAACAGCTTGGAGTTAGGAGCCTTGATCGGCGCTGCTATTATCATTAATTTAGTCGCAGCAGCATTAGCTGGCGTTATGATTCCATTAGGGTTGAGACGCTTTGGCATTGACCCAGCACTTTCTGGTGGAGTACTTCTCACCACAGTTACCGATGTAGTAGGCTTTGTCGCTTTCCTCGGATTTGCTACTCTATTTATCGTTTAATATTTAAGATTCAACCTTCAATTTACTTGGAACACCCTTATGTCAGGCAATAGCTTCGGAAAATTATTCTCCATTACTGGTTTTGGCGAAAGTCACGGCCCATCAATAGGTTGTATTGTTGACGGTTGTCCTCCAGGTTTAGAACTGAGTGAAGCAGACCTCCAAGGTGACTTAGAACGCCGCAGACCAGGTAAAACTCGCTTCGTAACCCAACGAAAAGAACTTGATCAAGTAAAAATACTTTCTGGTGTCTTTGAAGGCAAAACGACGGGAACATCGATCGGAATGATCATTGAAAATACCGATCAGCGTTCAAAAGATTACGGCAATATCATGCATCAATTCCGTCCCGCACATGCCGATTACACCTACCATCAAAAATATGGCTTCCGAGATTATCGTGGCGGTGGCCGAGCATCGGCACGTGAAACTGCAATGCGTGTTGCTGCAGGTGGTATTGCAAAAAAATACTTACGTCAGCAATTTGGCATTGAAATCCAAGGTTACCTTGCTCAATTAGGCCCAGTCGCGGTTGAAAAGTTAGATTGGGATCATATTGAAAAAAGTGCTTTCTTCAACCCAGATCCAGATAAAGAGCAAGAAATCGAAGACTATATGAAGTCGTTAAAAGGTGACTCTATCGGTGCTCGCGTTAATGTAGTTGCACGAAATGTACCGCCAGGCCTTGGTGAGCCTATTTTTGATCGTCTCGATGCTGAAATAGCTCACGCCATGATGAGTATTAACGCCGTTAAAGGTGTTGAAATTGGTGCTGGATTTGATTGTGTTACACAAAAAGGGACTGAACATCGTGATGAAATCACACCTGAAGGCTTCCTGAGTAATAATGCTGGCGGCATCTTAGGTGGCATTTCAAGTGGGCAAGACATTTTAGTTAGCATGGCACTCAAAGCAACATCAAGTCTCAGCATTCCAGGTCGTTCAGTTAATACTGATGGTGAGCCGATCGAAGTCGTCACCAAAGGACGTCATGACCCCTGTGTAGGTATTCGTGCAACGCCAATCGCTGAAGCAATGTTAGCGATTGTTTTAATGGACCATATGCTTCGTCATAGAGCCCAGAATCACGATGTAACAACGAATACACCAATAATTCCTGCCCAAGCATAAAAGAGGCGTGCCACTTAAACATACGCCCTACTGGCGCTTATCTGGCTTTTACTTTTTTTATTTCGCATCACTCGGAGTAATCGTCCCCTACTGGGGACTTTACTTACAGTGGGAAGGCTTTTCCGCACGAGAAATCGGTGAATTAACAGCCATTTTACTCGCCAGCAGAATTGTGGCACCTAATGTCTGGGGCTGGATTGCTGATCACACTGGCCAGAAGATGCGTATTGTTCGCTTGGCATCACTGTTCAGCAGTCTTGCCTTTGCAGCCATATTATTAAGTCATAGCTATGTATGGTTTGCCATTGTACTATTAATTTTCAGTTTCTTCTGGAATGCCTCCCTGCCTCAATTTGAGGCAACCACTTTGCAACATTTAGGCAACAATAGTCATCACTACAGCAAGATCCGCCTGTGGGGATCGATTGGCTTTATTATTATTGTTGTTCTACTTGGTATTTTGCTCGAATACTTTGATGCTAGCATCGTCCCCTATGCCATGTTGATGAGCTTAATCGCCATTTGGTTTATCAGTTTAACTGTGCCTGAATCATCGTCAAACCACTTAACGCAAAGCCATGAGCCACTTCAAGACTTATTAAAACGCAAAGAAATCCTAGCCTTTTTGGCAATCAGTTTTCTAGTGCAAATGAGTCATGGCCCCTACTATACTTTTTATACCATTTATTTAGAGGAGCACCTCTATAGCCGCAGTTTGATTGGTCAATTATGGGCATTAGGTGTGGTCGCAGAAGTTGTTATTTTCCTTTTTATGCACCGCTGGCTTCCTAAATATGGCATCCGAAATGTGCTATTAATCAGCTTACTTCTAAGTTCTCTACGTTGGCTAATCATAGGTATTTTCCCTGAATCATTATTACTATTACTGTTCGCACAGCTATTACATGCCGCAAGTTTTGGTACTTTTCATGCTGCAGCAATAGCATGGGTTCATCACTATTTTGTAGGTAAAAATCAGGGAAGAGGGCAAGCACTATACAGTAGTATTGGTTTCGGAGCAGGAGGCGCACTGGGTAGCTTATTGAGTGGTTACCTATGGTTATCACCTGGCCCGACTGCCACATTCAGTTTAGCCGCCTTGACTAGTTTAATTGGTTTTGGAATAGGCTTACGCTGGCTGGTACCTATTAATACAAAATAATCACTGTTTTTTCGGAATATTCCTTGAGAACACCTTCCAATAATGTTTAACAATACCTATACTAGATAGCATCTTAAGCCTTAAGGAGTTCGGTAGAAGACAAACTTTATGTCTCAATCCAAGCATCTATGCATTTTTCAATAAAAAAAGGGCTCACACTGCCCATTGCAGGTCAACCTGCACAAGTGATTAGCGATGCTAACCCTGTCACTTCAGTTGCTGTTTTAGGCAATGAATATGTAGGCATGAAACCTACTATGCTAGTGACAGAAGGTCAGCAGGTAAAATTAGGCCAGGCCTTATTCTCCGATAAAAAAATACCAGGCGTTCAATATACAGCGCCAGGTACGGGGGTCATTAGAGAAATAAGGCGTGGAGCTAAGCGTGCCTTACAAGCTGTTATCATTGATTTAGAAGGCGATGATGAAATTAACTTTGAGAAGTATTCATCAAAGCAACTCGCCTCACTATCTGCAGAAAAAGTAAAAGCAAACTTACTCGACTCAGGTTTATGGACAGCGATTCGCACTCGTCCTTATAGCAAAGCAGCAAACCCTGAAACGACTCCTCACTCTATCTTTGTAACTGCTACAGATACAAATCCTTTAGCAGCCGATCCAGCTATCATCATCAATGAATACGCTGACGCTTATGCTTTTGGTTTGACCGTATTAAGTCGTTTAACTGCAGGTAAACTATATATTTGCCAATCAGAATCGTCTCCTACTGTTACCAATATGCCAAGTAATGTAGAAACACATACATTCTCAGGCCCTCATCCAGCAGGTTTAGCTAGTACACATATTCACAACCTCGATCCAGTTAGTGCTCATAAAACAGTTTGGCAAATTAACTATCAAGATGTGATTGCCGTCGGTAAGTTATTTACAACGGGTAAATTATGGATAGAACGCATAATTTCACTAGCAGGGCCCATGGTTAAAGAACCTCGGCTCATTCGTACTCGCTTAGGTGCATGCACTGAGCAGCTTGTAAAAAATGAAACAGAACTAGTCCAATCACGTATCGTATCTGGCTCAGTACTACACGGTCATACAGCAACCAACTGGGCTGGCTACCTCGGCCGTTTCCACAACCAAATTTCTGTTATTGCAGAACCAACGGAGCGAGAGTTCTTCGGTTGGATAAAACCTGTAGGTAAGAATAAGTTTTCAGCATTAAATGTATTTCTGCCCAAAATATTTGGCCAAAAAGATATCAGCATGACGACATCTCAAAATGGTAGTCCTCGTGCGATGGTACCTGTTGGCGCCTTTGAATCAGTAATGCCTATGGATATATTACCTACGCAATTACTCCGAGCATTAGTTGTTAGAGATACAGATACTGCTCAAGCATTAGGCTGTCTTGAATTAGATGAAGAAGACTTAGCTCTTTGCTCTTTCGTATGTTCAGGTAAGTTTGACTATGGCCCGGTATTACGAAGCAACCTCACTCAAATAGAAAAAGAAGGATAAGCATGGCTGGTTTGAGAAAATTCCTTGATAGGCTTGAACCATCGTTTCAAAAAGGTGGCCCTTATCATAAGTATTTTGCCGTTTTTGAAATGGTTGATACATTCTTGTACTCGCCTAGCGATACAACTAAAGGCTCTCCGCACGTACGTGATGGTATAGATTTAAAACGTCTAATGACCTATGTCGTATTAGCGACATTCCCCGTCATATTAATGATGTTGTGGAATACAGGGCATCAAGCTAACACAGCAATGGCTCAATTAGGTATGACCGAACTTGAAGGCTGGCGTGGTTCAATTCTAAGCTATCTTAACATTGGCTTTGATCCCAATAGTATTACGGCAAGTATGATCCACGGTTTGCTGTATTTCTTACCGATCTACCTAACAACATTGATTGCTGGTGGTACATTTGAAGTCTTATTTGCTGCAGTTCGTAACCATGAGGTTAATGAAGGTTTTTTAGTTACCTCAATGCTCTACACATTAATCATGCCGGCATCTACTCCTTTATGGCAAGTTGCTTTGGGTATTATTTTCGGTGTAGTTATCGGTAAAGAAGTATTTGGTGGTACAGGTAAAAACTTCTTAAACCCCGCATTAACAGGTCGAGCATTTTTATATTTCGCTTACCCGGCTTCAATGTCAGGTGATGCTGTCTGGACAGCTATTGATGGCTTTAGTGGCGCAACACCACTAGCTTTAGGTGCAGCCGGCGGTTTAGAAGCAATCACTAGTGCTGGCTTTACTTGGACACAAACTTTTCTAGGTTCAATGCAAGGTTCAATCGGTGAAACATCGACTATTGCCTGTTTACTAGGTGCGGCGTTCTTATTGTATACACGTGTCGCTTCATATCGAATTATCTTCGGTGTCTTTTTCGGCATGATAGCAACAAGTATGTTGTTCAATATTATCGGTAGCGATACCAACCCAATGTTTGGCTTGCCTTGGTGGTGGCATTTAACTTTAGGTGGTTTTGCATTTGGTATGATTTTCATGGCAACCGATCCTGTATCGGCAGCAATGACCAATAAAGGCCGTTGGATTTATGGTGCTTTGATTGGTTTTATGACGGTGTTAATTCGTGTAGTTAATCCAGCCTTCCCTGAAGGGATTATGCTGGCAATTCTATTTGCCAATATTTTTGCACCTCTCATTGACTACTTTGTAGTGCGAGCTAATATTCAACGACGATTAAAGCGAAGCTAAGGTTATGGCAGATAATAAAAATAAAGGTATGTTCGCATCGATACTTGGCTTGCCAAACGATGACCCTAAGAAAACGATCATCGTTGCATTTCTACTTTGCTTAGTATGTTCTGTATTAGTGTCTACATCTGCAGTTATGTTTAAGCCTCTTCAAGTTGCAAATAAACAAGCTGACATCAAGAAAAACATACTTGCGGTGACGGGTTTGCTCAATGAGTCATCTGATGTAAATACACTCTTTGAACAATTTGAAGTAAAAATCATTGATCTTGAAACGGGTGAATATTCTGATATTGATCCTGATACTTATGATCAGAAAAAAGCAGCAGACGATCCTGCTCAAAGTATTCAGCTATCCCAACAACAAGATATTGCTAATATCGCTCGTCGAGCTAAATTTGCAAAAGTGTACTTATTGAAAGACGGTAATAACCTCAAACAAGTTGTTTTACCTGTTCATGGCTACGGCTTGTGGTCGACCTTATATGGTTTCGTTTCAATTGAATCTGACTTTAATACTATTGGCGGCTTACAGTTCTACTCACATGCAGAAACGCCAGGGTTAGGCGGTGAAGTCGATAACCCAAAATGGCGTAAACAATGGCAAGGAAAGAAAGCATTTAATGATTCTGGCGAGTTAAAAATCGAAGTAATTCGTGGGCACGTTGACTTTCAAGTAGCAGGTGCAGAACATCAAGTTGATGGTCTATCTGGTGCGACACTAACTAGCCGCGGCGTATCAAACCTCGTTAACTTTTGGCTGGGTAACGATGGTTTTGGTCCCTATTTGAAAAAGATGAGTGAGGCTGAGAAATAAAAATGGCGAGCGAAATCAAATCGAGTGTAGTTGATCCACTCATTGACAATAATCCGATCACATTGCAAGTACTCGGGGTATGTTCTGCTCTAGCGGTAACAACTAATATGATGGCTGCATTAATCATGAGTATCGCCCTAACTACGGTCACAGCATTTTCAAGTGCGATAATCAGTTCCATACGTAATCATATTCCATCAAGCATTCGTATTATCGTGCAAATGACGATTATTGCTTCATTAGTAATTATTGTTGACCAGCTGTTAAAAGCCTATGCTTACGAAGCAAGCAAGCAACTATCAGTCTTCGTAGGTTTGATTATTACTAACTGTATAGTTTTAGGTCGTGCAGAAGCCTATGCAATGAAAAACCCTCCTGTACTTAGCTTCTTTGATGGTATCGGTAATGGTTTGGGCTACAGCTTAATTCTACTTGTCGTAGCGTTTTTTAGAGAACTCCTTGGGACAGGTAAGTTATTTGGCCATGTAGTTATTCCTGTTGCAAATGAAGGCGGCTGGTATATACCAAACGGCTTAATGCTATTACCACCAAGTGCATTCTTCGTAATAGGGCTTTTAATCTGGCTCATTCGTAGTCTTAAAAAAGAACAAGTTGAACCAGCTGATTATCAGATTCACCAAGTTCATCGTACGGAGGTTCTATAAATGGAGCATTACTTAAGCCTCTTTGTTAAATCTATATTCATAGAGAACTTAGCTTTATCTTTCTTCTTGGGTATGTGTACCTTTTTGGCCGTCTCAAAGAAAATCGAAACAGCACTTGGTCTGGGTATCGCAGTAATACTTGTTCAAATGATTACCGTTCCAGCTAATAACCTTATCTATCAGTTCTTACTTAAAGATGGTGCTTTAGCTTGGGCTGGCTATCCTGACGTTGACCTTAGCTTCCTAGGCCTTATCAGTTACATTGGTGTAATTGCAGCCATGGTTCAAATATTAGAAATGGCTATGGATAAGTTTGCACCTGCACTTTATAACGCATTAGGTATTTTCTTGCCATTAATCACGGTTAACTGTGCCATCCTCGGTGGTACATTATTCATGGTTGAACGCGACTACAACCTAGCTGAAAGCGCTGTCTACGGTGTTGGTAGTGGTCTTGGTTGGGCTATGGCAATAACAGCCATAGCAGGCATACGAGAAAAACTTAAATATTCCGACGTACCAGATGGTTTACAAGGTCTTGGTATCACATTTATAACTGCTGGCCTGATGGCGCTTGGTTTCATGGCATTCTCGGGGATTCAACTGTAATGGAAGTCATCTTAGGTATTGTTCTATTTTCAATTATCATTATGGCACTGGTCTTCTTGATCTTAAGTGCCCGTTCAAAACTTGTCTCCACAGGTGATGTATCCATCAACATAAATGATGAAAAAACCATTCACTTACCTGCAGGTGGAAAGTTATTAGGTGCGCTAGCAGATTCAAATCTCTTTGTATCGTCCGCCTGTGGTGGTGGTGGCACATGTGGCCAGTGTAAAGTGAAAGTATTGGAAGGCGGAGGATCTATTCTACCAACTGAAGAATCACATATTACTAAACGTGAAGCTGCTTGTGGTGAGCGCTTATCGTGCCAAGTTTCTGTCAAACAAGACATGAAGATCCAAGTACCTGAAGAAGTGTTTGGAGTAAAGAAGTGGGAGTGTACTGTTCGCTCTAACGACAATGTTGCCACTTTTATTAAAGAGTTAGTACTTGAGTTGCCTAGTGGTGAGAATGTTAACTTTAAAGCAGGCGGATTTATACAAATCGAATGTCCTCCTCATATCAGTGAGTATAAAACTTTTGATATTGATGGTGAATACCGAGAAGATTGGGATAGATTCGATATGTGGCGTTACACATCTAAAGTAGATGAAGATGTAATCAGGGCATACTCTATGGCTAATTACCCTGAAGAAGAGGGTATTATTATGCTTAATGTACGCATCGCATCACCTCCTCCTGGTGCAGGTGATGATATCGCTCCTGGGCAAATGTCATCCTATATATTTAACCTAAAACCTGGTGACAAAGTGACCATCTCCGGTCCTTTTGGTGAATTCTTTGCTAAAGATACTGATAAAGAAATGGTATTTATCGGTGGTGGTGCAGGTATGGCGCCAATGCGCTCACATATTTTCGACCAATTACGACGCTTGAAAAGTACTCGTAAAATGTCATTCTGGTATGGCGCTAGAAGTGTCCGTGAAATGTTTTATGTTGAAGACTTTGACACTTTAGAAGCAGAGAATGAAAACTTTAAGTGGCATGTTGCGTTATCTGATCCAATGGAGGAAGACAACTGGACAGGCTACACAGGCTTTATACACAATGTATTACACGACAATTACCTGAAAAACCACCCAGCCCCAGAAGACTGTGAATTTTATATGTGTGGTCCTCCAATGATGAATTCAGCCGTTGTAAATATGCTAGAAGATCTAGGTGTTGAACCTGATAGTATTTTCCTTGATGACTTTGGTGGCTAATGTCTACTTTTATCGCAACACTTATTGTTTTGTTAATAGCCGTAGCTGGTATGGCTATAGGCGTATTGTTAGGACGCCCTGCTATTAAAGGTAGTTGTGGGGGCTTAAATCAAGTCGGCCTTGCAGGTAGTTGCAGTGGAGCATGCTCTAGTGAAGAAAAAGAGATGTGTGAGTTAAAAAAAGCAGCATTAAAAGAACAAAAATAATAAAGGAGAGAGACTATGCTTGCATCACTAAAAGTAAAAGATTACATGTCGGTGAACAAATGCACCTTTACACCTGATATGGAAATTTTACGAGCAATTCACCATATGCTTGAATCACGAATTTCTGGTGCTCCTGTCATCGACCAGCATGGAAATATGATAGGTTTTTTGTCTGAAAAAGATTGTATGCAAGTCGCCCTAAATGCCGCTTACCAGCAAGATGGCGCTGCTGGACGTGTATCTGAGTTCATGACTAATAAAGTCGATGTATTGGACGTTGAGACACCTATTATAGAAGTTGCAGAGTTATTCCTGAAAGGTTCATACAAACGATTCCCTGTCGTTATGGATAACCGCCTTGTTGGCACAATCACTCGTCAGAATATCCTAAGAGCATTGCAATATGTGTCTGATCCTGAAAGCACACATAAGCCTAGCCATAAACAGAATACTAAACAGCATAACGTTAATTAATTTTAGCTTTCATTCAAACAAACTCGGCTGCGGTCATATCAATATGAGCGTAGCCAGCAACAGTCTCGCTTCAAAACCTATCAGCACTAGATCTCAGCCACTTTCTCCTCCTCAAATCTTTGATAAATACCTTCAAAAAATACAAGTAGTGAAGTAAATAACTCAAGCTTGTATGATTATAGAACTACTCACTTATAGTGGCGAGCTGTACATCAAGCTAATTGTTAGGATTCATTGATGTACGATCATACACTAGCATGCTAGGAGTAACGCTAAGCACACAATATAGGGGAGCATATTATATTAGCTCTAAAAAGATATCCTCGTGATTCAATTTACTACGGTTCTTTTCATAGTTACGTATCCTCAGTATTTGTAGCATTCGGCGTACTCATTGGTATGTCCGTCACATCGCCTTAGCTCAGAGCTACGGTGCGCAGTCTCTCCCGCTCTTCTCATCCTGCTACGGTATTCCTAG
>NODE-380-length-15712-cov-7.02338_pt1 | contig 15712 bp, 13 predicted proteins | sample MGYA00139097_ERZ477577 | MGnify/ENA metagenome assembly ERZ477577 | reverse complement strand
ATCATTGGTTCCCGAAAATGTTTGGAAAAATGTTAAATACTCGAATGGGTTATGTGCATTTTTGGATTACCATAGTAGGTGCGTACGGAGTATTCTTCCCAATGCATTTTGTAGGATTGGCAGGAGCGCCTAGAAGATATTATGATTACTCAGTCTATGGGGATTTCGATATGGAATCATTGACGCTGCAAATGGATTTGAATGTGATTATTACACTCTTCTCTATTTTAGCTGCGCTTGGTCAATTGATCTTTTTGTTTAACTTCTTTTATAGTATTTACAGAGGTCCAAAGGCAACTCAGAATCCTTGGAAATCAAATACTCTTGAATGGACAACTCCAGTTGAACATGTACATGGAAACTGGCCAGGAGAATTGCCAACTGTTCACAGATGGCCTTATGATTACTCTAAGCCTGGTGCAGAAGATGACTTTATTCCGCAAACAGTGCCGTTAGCTGAGGGAGAAGAAGAAGAACATTAGAGTTTAAAACGAAATAGTGAGAGCCCTTTGTCATACGACAAAGGGCTTTTTGTATTTTTGAAGAAGAGATTTCTTAGGGAGTTATTAAGTAGTTGGCAATGCGAGCGACTTAAGTATGAACAACAAATGTAAATGGACGAATCATTCGATTACAGAGAGGAAGCTGAAAGCAGTAGCGATCAGGATTATGACAAAGTACTTAGGCCTAAACGCTTGGAGGACTTTATGGGTCAGGATAAAATCGTTGAAAATTTAGAAATTTTCGTCAAAGCGGCAATTCTAAGAAATGAGCCATTAGATCATGTTTTATTGCATGGACCTCCAGGGCTTGGAAAAACAACTCTTGCGAACATTATCGCTAATGAAATGGCAGTCTCATGCAAGGTCACAAGTGGCCCTGTTCTTGATAAGCCAGGTGATCTTGCTGGATTACTTACGAACTTAGAAAGAGGTGATGTTTTATTTATTGATGAGATTCATCGATTAAGCCCTGTAATTGAAGAATACTTGTATTCTGCAATGGAAGACTATTCCATAGATATATTAATCGATAGCGGGCCTAATGCAAGGACTGTTCAAATTGAATTGAACCCTTTTACCTTAATCGGTGCAACGACTCGTTCAGGGCTTCTAACTTCACCCTTAAGAGCTCGTTTTGGTATCAACTCTAGATTACAATATTATAATTCTAAAACGCTTACAATAATAGTAGAACGTTCTGCGGGGCTTTTAGGTATTGAAATTGATGAGGACGCAGCTTACCAGATAGCGAGTCGCAGTAGGGGAACACCAAGAATTGCGAATGCCTTATTGAGAAGGGTTCGTGATTTTGCACAAATTAAAGGTGACGGTACAATAACACTTGAGATCACGAATCATTCTTTAGAGGCGTTGAATGTAGATCAAAGTGGCCTAGATGAGATGGACAATAGAATTCTATCGGTAATAATTGATAAGTTCCAAGGTGGTCCTGTGGGTATGACAACGATCGCAACTGCCATCGGTGAGAATGCTGGCACCCTGGAAGAGGTCTATGAACCGTTTCTCATTCAGGAGGGTTTTCTCATGAGAACGCCGCGCGGAAGAAAGGTAACGGAGAAAGCATACAAACACCTCGGAAAAGACCTCGGATTTACTCAAGGGGGGTTGTTTTGATTATTTAATGGAATGTTAGACAGGTCGAAACGTACTGCACTTATTAAACAACGCGCGAGTGAACTTGGATTCATGTTCTGTGGAATATCAAAAGCGGGTTTTCTCGAAGATGAAGCGAAAAGATTAGATGAGTGGTTAAAAAATGATTACCATGGTAAGATGCACTATATGGAGAATCATTATGATAAGAGATTAGATCCTCGTTTATTGGTTGATAATGCAAAGTCAGTTGTCTCGCTTTTACTTAATTATTACCCTGAAGAAACACAACATGATCCTGATGCACCAAAAATCTCCAAATATGCCTACGGGACGGACTACCATTTTATAATCAAGGATAAATTAAAGGATTTGTTTCAATTTATTCAGGATGAAATAGGGGAAGTAGGCGGACGAGTTTTTGTTGATTCCGCGCCGGTAATGGATAAAGCTTGGGCGGTAAAAAGTGGACTGGGATGGATGGGGAAGAATGTGAACTTGATTCATCCTAAACACGGTTCTTTCTTTTTTATTGCGGAGCTGATTCTCGACCTTGAGCTAGATGAAGATGGTCCAATGAAGGATTATTGCGGTACTTGTACAAAGTGCATAGATGCATGCCCAACGGATGCCATTGTACAACCCTATGTCGTTGACGGTTCAAAATGCATCTCATACTTGACGATTGAGCTTAAAGATGAAATCATTCCTGGAGAGTTCAAAGGGAAAATGGAAAACTGGATGTTTGGATGTGATATTTGTCAAGATGTCTGCCCTTGGAATCGGTTTTCAAGCCCTCATAGTGAGCCTGCTTTTAATCCACAGGAGAATTTATTGAAAATGTCTAAAGTTGATTGGCATGATTTAACCGAGGAAATTTTTCGAGAACTTTTTAAAAAGAGTGCTGTTAAACGAACGAAATTCTCGGGTTTATCTAGAAACATAAGTATACTGAATCAATAGGCAATGATTATTAATTGTTCTATGATTTTTGTAAATTGTAGCATAATTTAATCACATTAACCTATGCCAGATCAAGATCAAGGAAATGGAGTGTCGCTTAGTATGGCACCTTATACCGGACCATGGACTAAAGAAGAGGCAGGACACCTGTTACGAAGAACGATGTTTGGCCCTACTAATCAGCAAATCTTGGATGCTGAAACAAACGGAATGGCAACAACAGTTACGGCCTTGTTGCAATTACCTGCAATTGCTGATCCAGTTGCTTTTCATCCAGATGAAACAATTGCTTCTTTTGGGACAACTTGGGTAAATTCCGTTTACCCGAGTAACGCCGTTGATGCACAGACGGTTGAAACAGCTCGAGTTATGTCTTTGGGTGCATGGGCTATGAATCGCCTTAATACTGAACAGCTCACAATTGCTGAGAAAATGTGCTTGTTCTGGCAAAATCACTTTGCGGCTACAGCCACATTGGATTCCCGATGTACCTACGATTATCACGTTTTAATTCGAACACACGCACTTGGAAATTTTCGTCAGTTTGTAAAGGATATGACCATTAATCCTAATATGTTGTTATTCCTCAATGGAGCTACGAACACATTATATAGTCCGAATGAGAATTATGCACGAGAACTTTTAGAATTGTTTACTATTGGAAAAGGGCCTCAGCTTGGACCTGGTGATTACACTAACTATAAGGAAGAAGATGTAGCAGCGGTTGCAAAGGTAATGACAGGGTATCTTGTTGACGGTTTAAGAAGTGATACACTTACAGATGTTACGTCAACATTTACAGGAATTCTTCACGATACATCAACTAAGACTTTGTCCTCGCATTTTGGCGGCGTTTCTATTCCAGACAATGGGGCAAATGAATACGCAGATTGCATTGACATTATTTTCCAACAGGATGAAGTCGCAAATTTCATCTGTAGGAAATTATATAGATACTTCGTTAATTATGATTTAACGTCAACTGTTGAGACAACTGTAATTGCCGAAATGGCTAATACACTCATCGCAAATAATTATGAAATACTACCCGTACTGACTGAGCTCTTATCTAGTGAACATTTTTATGATATTTCGGTCAGAGGAGCATTGATAAAGGGGCCACTGGATATGCTATACTCAATGCTCAATGGAACTGAATCGGTTCCTGCATTTGATATCGCAACAGACAACGAAATGCAGTTGAATATATATTGGTTAGCTGATACTATGGGGCAGGCATACGCTTCTCCGCCAAGTGTTGCAGGATGGCCAGCTTATTATCAGGAACCATCATTCTCTAAATTATGGGTAAATGCAACTAGCCTTAAGACGCGCTTTGATGTAAGCTCGTGGATGACCCTTTTCGGAGGAATTCCAGTGAATGGGAATGTCTGGGAGATTAATGCATTAACTTTTCTAGACAATTTATCTGCTCCTGCGGACGCACCAACGGTTATTGATGATATGTGTGATGTATTCACCCCGAAGGATGTTGATGTAGTCCAAAAGCTCATTTTGAAAGCGATTTTGACAAATAGTCTCCCTGATTTTGAGTGGACTCTTCAGTACAATGAATATATAGCAAACCCTGGGAATTCCACTTATTCTGATCCAGTAAAACTTCGTGTGCAGTTAGTGTTAGCACGATTATTTCAAATGCCTGAATTTCATACAATGTAAGGCCCAAAAAGTAGAGCAATGAAAAGAAGAAATTTTGTAAAAAGTTTAGCACTGGCATCAGCGGGAACCCCACTATTGTTGAATGAAATGAAATTCCAGTCTATTGGAAAGAAATTATTCGATGTTGCAAAAAGTGCAGAAGATCGTGTATTGGTTATCATTCGCTTGAATGGTGGAAATGATGGAATTAGCACCGTAATCCCTAGAGATCAATATGCAAACATGACGATTCAACGAAGCAATGTATTGATCCCAGAAGTTTCGGTTCTTCCGCTTACAACAGAAGTTGGACTTCATCCAGCTTTAGGAGGGATGAAGAATATGTACAATGATGGTAAGCTTGGCATCATTCAGAATGTTGGCTATCCAGAGCAAAACAGATCGCATTTTCGATCAATGGATATTTGGAGTACGGGATTGATAGATAACCCACCATCTACCGGATGGCTAGGAAGACAATTCGATGAGGATTATCCAAATTATCCAGACGCCTATCCAAATGCGTCTTATCCAGATCCTTTTGCGATTAGCATGGGTTATGAAACTTCATCCACATGTCAAGGCTTAATGGCAAACTTTAGCCATGCCGTGAATAATCCTTTCGATATTTACAACCTTGCTTCAAGTGGAGTGTTAGATGATGGAACTTATTATGGTTCTCATATGGATTATTTGGCTACACTTATAGACCAAGCAAATGCATTTGGTGCGCAGATTAATACTGCAGCCAATGCTGGAAGTACTTTGTCTACGATGTATGATTCTGGAAATCCATTGGCAACACAATTACAATATGTGGCACAAATGATCTCGGGTGGATTAAAGTCGAAAGTGTATATTCTGAATATAAATGGGTTTGACACACACGACTCACAAGTATCTGCTGCTAGTACTACGCAAGGTATTCATGCTTCTCTTATTCAGCGCTTGTCTGATGCTATTGAAGCATTTCAAGATGACTTGATGTTACTCGGCCTAGAGGATCGCGTTGCAGGTATGACATTTTCTGAATTTGGGCGTCAAATTGCATCTAATGCAAGTTTGGGTACCGACCATGGTGATGCGGCTCCAATGTTCTTGTTTGGGACATGTCTTGACATTGATATTATGGGACCAAATCCGGTTATTAGCGATACGATAGTCAACCAGGCTGGAATACCGATGCAAATAGATTTTAGAGATGTGTATGCTTCTATTCTGAAAGATTGGTTTGGAGTTAGTACTACAGATGTCCAAGCACTATTTGAGCACTCTGTGACCTTTTATCCACTAATTGGTGCATGTAATGTAGGTTTAAAGGAAGAAGAACTAGCGAAAGACAAGGCGTTGATTTATCCTAACCCGGCTACATACAACGCAACGATTCGTTTCACTGCTAGCAATGAGTGGGTTAAAATTGATGTTTATGATCTAAACAGTAAGCATGTTGCTCAAGTATATGATGGTAATTTATCACAAGGCAGGCATGATATCCCTATGGAGCTGAGGGATCTTTCTGCTGGACATTATATAGTGCAAATTCAAAAAAAATCTGGAGCTATCAATACCAAGCTTTCCAAAATGAAATAATAGAACTTTAGTCTATAGAGAAGGGGTTAAATGAACTCTTTTTTATTGTGAGAGTGCGTATAGTAAAAAATAGTATCAAAAAAAGGGAAGCATTTGCCTCCCTTTTTTTGATAAAGAACGATTTACATTCCGCTACCCATTCCCATAAGATCTTCGAGTGTTTTCTCTTCGTATCCTTCAGGGATGGTTTTATCGAACAATACTTTCGCTGTTTTTTTGTCAATTTTTTCTTTAAACTCCGTTGCAACCATTGTGATTTTCATCCCACCTTGCATGATTTCATATTCAAGAGGAAAACCTGGTACGTCTTCATTAAGGTAGCTTTGACCGCGCTTGTTGACCTCAATTTCTTCTGTATACCAGAAAATTGTTTCGTTGCCTTCTAAATCGGTAGCAATAGCCTTCTTACATTTGTAACCAAGGATTTTTTTACTTTCCTTTCCAAGGGTCACTTCCATTTTCACATCTTCAGAGTCATTGTTCTTTTCTAATTCCGCCAAGGTGGACTTCACACCATATTTCATTCCCATCATTGAAATGTCCATCAGCATTAGAAAATCTTCAGTTTTGGAATTCGTAATAGTCACCATGTTCATCATTGAACCCATCGACACATCTGCCCGTGTATTATCATCCTTGAAGTATAAATTCAATTCAGAACCCGCCATCATGGCTAACGCCATCTCCATATCTGGATCATCTGTTTCAAAGTCCATTGAATAGCTAACACTACCTTCGCTCAATTGAGCAAATGCACTAACGGTACTTAGAATGGCCAATGCTAAAGTCAAGAATATTTTTTTCATAATTTTCATTTGTTTCTGTAAGTTACAAATTGTGCACCAAAACTATTTTGCCTAGTTGTTTTATAATTCTAATCAAAGTTTAACCACCAAACAGCCAGCGATATAAATCGTTTCCGTTTGCGTAAAGTACAAGACCAATCAGAAGGAAAAACCCAACATATTGTGCGTACTCAAGTACTTTTTGAGGAGCTTCTTTACCTGTGATCATTTCGTACAATAAGAACACTACATGCCCTCCATCTAGTGCAGGTATAGGAAGAATATTCATAAAGGCAAGGATGATGGAAATTAATGCCGTATTTAACCAGAATAACCTCCAGTCCCACTGTCCAGGAAATAAGTTTCCGATCGCACCAAAACCACCAATTGATGACGCTCCTTTTTTAGTGAATAAAAATTTAAGTTGACTAACGTAGTCACTTAGTGTCTGATATCCCTTAGAAGCACCCCGTCCAATACTTTGTCCAAATGAATAATGCTTTGTCGAAATCACCTCCATATCAACAATATCCCGCATTATAGGAGCAAATCCTATACTTCCAAACTCAGAGACAGGAACCGTAAAGGTTAGTGTGTCTGAGCCTCTAAGGACTGAGACGGATGCATCTTCTTCCGTAGAAACATATAATGCAGCAACGATTTCATCGAAGTACTCGATTTTGCGATCATCAATTTGAATGATTTGATCTTTAGATTTTAATCCTCCTTTTAATGCAGGACTTACTTCCAATAATTTTTCAAATTGCTTTTTCGTTAGGTCGACTGTAATTTCATCTTCACCTCGAAGTACGGTAACACTGAATTTCTCTGAACTTAAGAAGTCTGTAGATTCAAAGTCAATATCATCAATTAACTTGACGTTTACACTTTTAAGAAAATCACTTTTCTTTATTCCTGCCTCATCAATTGCCTCAACCGTTATTAAGTGTTCAATCACAGTTGATTTATGTCGAAGTCCAACAGCTGGGAGAGCCCCACTTTCGAATAGCTCATATTCAATTCCTTCGGGAAGGGTGATTATTTCTATGTCACCATTTGGTCGTTGTACAGTAAGTTCACGCTGATCGCGTAGTAACAATCCATTATTGATGTCGTTATAATGCAGTATTTTTTCACCATTTAACTTCAATACGTTATCACCAGAATGAAGATCATATTTTTCAAGATATGGATGCACTGTTAGTCCATCCGTAAGCTTAGCCGTTGGGATTTGTTCTTCCCCCCAACTGAAAAAGACAAAAATGTAAATCAAAACCCCAACAATTAGATTGACGACAACTCCGCCAATCATCACGATCAATCTTTGCCATGCTGGTTTAGCTCTGAATTCCCAAGGTTGAGCGGGTTGAGCCATTTGCTCCTTATCCATTGATTCATCAATCATACCTGAGATTTTTACGAATCCTCCTAGAGGTAGCCAACCAATTCCCCATTCTGTATCTCCAATTTTCTTTTTGAAAAGAGAGAACCAAGGGTTGAAGAAAAGGTAAAATTTCTCAACACGTATTTTAAAGTATCGTGCAGTCAAATAATGACCAAACTCATGTAATACAACAAGTATTGACAGAGAGAGAAGTAATTGAGCCGCTTTTATCCAAAATGTCATAGACTAAAAATTATGCAGGCAAATGTAATGAAATTGACCGTAGAACATTGTGGTTTAAGGATTATTAGGAATTTTTGAACAACAATTGACAAGAATGAAATTTACATATGTTCCTCTAAAGTGACGTATTCATTCTGTTGAAAATATGCAATTAGGGCCTCTTTGATTAGGTGCTGTTGGTCGCGTGAATCCAAAGGGGGAAGTTGTTTTATCAGTTTAAAATGTGGCCACTGATCATCATCTTTACCCTCAAACTCATAGTAGCCGTAGGGCTCAAGAATAGTACATATGGCAATGTGCATCAGGTCAGTTTTTTCACTTTTTGAGAAATCTTTGTAACCCAATCCCAATTCGTTTACTCCAATGAGAAAGAGAATTGCCTGCACATCCATCCCTTCACCAAAGTTTTTTTCCAGTTCGGTCTTTACTTTTTGAAAGCGTAATTCTACGTCGAAATCCATAGTGTAAAAATAGGTAAACACTTTTGAAAGATGGGTCTTTATATTTTATCATACGATTCAAAAAAATGAATTGTTTATATTTAGCACAAATCTTAAGACATATGAAAAAGACAATATACATTTTTGCAAGTTTAGTCCTTGCGATTGGATTGAACTCTTGTGGAGGTGAAACGGAAGAAACAACAGGGCCAGATATGCCGCAAGAGTCGAATGAAACTTATTCGTACAATAGTGGAACAACTGAGTTGGAATGGACTTCATACAAGACTTCAGACAAAGTACCAGTAGCAGGAGGGTTCAATGAAATGGAGATTAGCGCTCAAGAAAGTAAAGATCCTAAAGAAGTGATTGAATCCATGACATTTTCAATCAAAACAGCATCTGTAGAAACGAATAATGAAGAGCGAAATGGGAAGATTGTTGAACATTTTTTCGGAACTAACAATACAGAGACAATTGAAGGAAGTGTTAAGTCTTTGGGCGATAACGGGAAAGCTGTAATTACGATTACGATGAACAGTATAGATTTTGATGTTGAAGGAGATTACACTCTCGAAGGTGCAAATTTTAGTTTCATATCAAGTATTGATGTTTCTAATTGGAATGGCATCCCTGGTATTGATGCATTGAATACTGTATGTGAGGACCTACATACTGGGAAAGATGGAGTTTCTAAGCTTTGGTCGGAAGTGGGGTTGTCATTCAGCACAAAGTTGAAGGTTACACCTTAATTTGTCGATTCGAGAACTGAGTGAATTTTATTGACTTTATAATCATTGCCGGGTTAGCGTATGCTGCATGGAAAGGCTTTAAAAAAGGGCTCGTTATCGAGCTCTTTACTTTTTTGGCCTTGTTTTTTGGCTTGTATGCTGGAATTCATTTTTCCGATTTTTTATCAGAAATTATTCGTGAAAGGTTGGGATTGACTTCCGAATATTTGCCAGCGATTTCATTTACTCTCATTTTTCTCGCAATCGGTGCGATGATTTATTTTGGTGGCAAGGCAATCGAAAAGGTAGTGAAGATTGTACAGTTAAGCCTTGTCAATAAATTGCTCGGCGTTTTTTTTGGGATTCTCAAAATGACTTTTTTCTTTGGAGCAGGTATTTTATTGCTAGAATCGTATAATCAGAAAGGTAAGCTGATGTCAGAGAAAACTCAAAATGGATCTTTATTTTATAACCCGACAAAAATCATAGTAACGGCTTGTATACCTGCTTTTGAAGAAAGCACCTTGCTCCTGAAAAACGTTTTATTGGAGGAGCCTAGTATAATGCTTAATGAAGAAAGTTCAGAAGAGGTGGAAATTTAGGGGATACAGAGTACAGTATTAGTTATTAAATCACTAAATTTGCGCCTTCCAAGAAAAAGGTATGACTAATGAAGTGAAAATATTCTCTGGATCTGCATCTCAAGCATTGGCTGAGCGTGTTGCTAAGGCGTATGGTGTTGAGTTGGGAAAGGTCATTAAATCAGAGTTTAGTGACGGCGAATTCCAAGTTTCGTTTGAAGAGACGGTACGTGGTCAGACTGTTTTTCTTGTGCAATCAACTATGCCACCAGCAGACAATCTTTTTGAGCTTCTTTTAATGGTAGATGCAGCTCGTAGAGCCTCGGCCTATAAAATTTGCGTGGTCATACCTTACTTTGGTTTTGCTCGACAAGACCGTAAGGATAAACCAAGAGTAGCGATTGGAGCTAAATTAGTAGCGAATATGTTGATGGCGGCGGGGATTGACCGTATCGTAACAATGGATTTGCACGCAGATCAGATACAAGGATTCTTTGAAGTTCCGGTTGATCACTTATATGGGTCATCAATTTTTAATACGGAAATTGAAAAATTGAATAACGGGAACCTAATAATGGCAGCGCCAGATGCTGGTGGTGCGAAAAGAGCAAATTCTTATGCCAAACGTCTTGATGTTGGATTGGCAATTTGTCATAAACAGCGTAAAAAGGCTAATGAAATAGCCGAGATGACTGTGATTGGTGATGTTGAAGGTAAAGATGTTGTTTTGGTCGATGATATGTGCGACACAGCTGGCACTTTGACTATGGCAGCAGATTTATTCATGGAGAAGGGAGCGAATAGTGTACGTGCTTTTTGTACGCATGCTGTTCTTTCAGGTCCTGCTTATGAACGAATCTCAAATTCAAAAATCACTGAGTTGATAGTAACTGATACAATTCCACTTAAGGAGCCACACGACAAAATTAGAGTACTGACCGTGGCAGACTTATTTGGGGATGTTATTCAACGTAATATCAACCATGAATCAATAAGTTCACATTTTATAATCTAAATATATAAACAATGAAAAAAGCGCAATTGAGCGGTTCGTTAAGAGCGAACGTAGGGAAGAAGGACAATTCGGCCTTAAGAAATGAAGGTCGTGTTCCTTGTGTGCTTTACGGACAAGGTGATCAAGTTCACTTTTCTGTAAGAGCAGTAGATGTCCAAAAAATAATATTTTCACCAGATGTATTTCAGGTAGAATTGGACATTGAAGGTGGAAAGAAAGCGGTAGCTATCATTCAGGATTTGCAAATGCACCCTGTAAAAGATACTCCAGTTCACGTTGATTTTCTTGAGTTGAAAGACGATAAGAAAGTGAAAGTAAGTCTTCCATTAAGACATGAAGGTGCGGCAATTGGGGTAATGAATGGTGGTAAATTGAGACAACCATACAGAAGCCTTAGAGTTATTGGTTTGCCTGGTGATTTGCCAGATGCTGTTACAATTGATGTAACAAATTTAAAAATCGGAATGTCTATACGTATTTCTGACCTTGCAGTTGACGGAGTTGAATTTCTTGAGCCAGCGAATGCGGTTGTTCTTGGGGTGAAAATGGCCCGTGGAGCTACTGAAGAGGAGGAAGAGGAAGAAGCAGCAGCAGAAGCAGCAGCAGAAGCGGCAGCAGGAGAGAACGCAGAAGCGGCAGCAGAAGAATAAATCAAAATTATTTCATAAAAAAATCCCGGTGCAATTGTACCGGGATTTTTTGTTTGTATTAGTCTTGAATTAAAGAATTACTATATTCTTTACAACAAAGGAATTGTTTTGTTGTATGAGTACTTGGTAGTTTCCTTTTCTGAGATCAGAAACATAAAGAGGATTGCTTCCCATCAATGATTGCTGTATGCAAATTTTCCCTTGCATGTCATATATAATTACGTTGAATGTACCTTTGATATTGGAAACTACAAATTGATCCGTTGTAGGATTAGGGTAAAGAATAATTTCATCAAGACCGCTTAATTTTTGGGTGTTAAGGTTATTCACATATCGTTGACCATCCGTAAATGATTCATTCACAATGCCCGCGCCATTTGTTGTGCGTATAGATATGTAATAGATTTGGTCAATAATTGGGTTCGTTAATATAGTTGAAAATGCAGAGGATAGTCCGTTTGTAGTCCATGGATATACATCATCAATTCCCAAAGCAGTTCCTATAGCCACTTCGTATCCAGCAATATCTGAATGAATATCTACAACACTCCAATTGGCTTCTATAGTGTTTACTGAGAAAGTGTCTATATCATTTCCATTGCCGTCGGATAATATATTGGTTATTGCTGGACTGTAATCTACTAGATACACCCCCTCATCACTTTGTGAAATGTTGTCAGCACTGTCGATAACAATTGATTTGATGAACCCTGACTCTATGGCATTTATACTCTGCTCGCTAAATTCGCCTAAAGGGCCAACAGATATATTGGCTTGAGCTGAACGTGTTTTATATACGTGAATATCGTCAAAGAACACTAAACATCCACCGGAGCGCAAGGATATTGAATTACCTGATTGAATAGGTGTAGGGTCTTGCCAGGAAGTAACAAATTCACCATCGATATACACTTTAATCCAACCGTTAGATGGGTCATAACTTGTTTGTATTTTGTAATCCTGCGGCATTACAATAGGATATGGAACATCTATTTCCAGATTGTATATATCATTGTCAACAGAATAGATTTGGACATTACCCGAGCCTCGAATATAAACGAAATAAGAATTGCCCCTATTTGGCAGTAATGGATCATCACAGAAGAAATGCATCCCCGCACGTTGGTTGGTATTATTAGGGTTAATTACTTGTTTCCATTCATATAAATAGGCATTGGTGCTTTGCTGATCAATCAGCGCATAGCTACTTGCATTTTGTTCTAATGTGTCCGTTTGAGAATAGGTGGATGAAATCACGGAAAAATCACCAGTTACAGGAGTCCAGTTATTAAGGTTGTCTTCAAAATGTTCACGAACGAAGCCAAATGCACCATTTGATTGGGCAGATGTAGCGACAGCACTCTTTTGGCTAACATTGTAGTAGCGCTCTGCAATCCCACTTTCTGAGTCTAGGTCGGTGAATCCAATCGTAAAATCAGCGGTCAGCCAGTTCGGAATAGCATTGATAGAAGTATTTGGGGGGGTATTGTCCAGTGCTGTACTGGTGTAACTTGCTTCCCATCCATTTGAAGTAGTTCCACAATCACTTCTGAATTCTAGAAGCAAAGATCCGCTTGAAGCGGTGATAGATCCGGGAGAACTAGTTCCAGAATAAATGCCAATCAAAGGGTCATTGATACTATCTCCATCGTAAATATACAGGTTATCATATCCAGATTCGATATCGAAAACAGTAAAGTCTAAAGTTATCGTTTGCGCATTAACCGGTTGAATGAGCCAAAACTCTCGTTCATCGTCTTGATAGTTGCTGGAGGGTCCTCCGGTATCATATAAGCTTCCGAAGCTTGTGGTTAATGTGTTGTAGGTGTAAGAGTTATTGATGAGCTGATAGTATTTTTCCCAATTCCAATTGATCCCAGGGTCTGTGTGAGTTTGATTTGGATAGTGCTGATGACCTTTGATTTTTGTGCATCCACCGAGTAAGTTCGTCCCTGTAGTTGAGACACCATAGTAAGTTCGAAGAGGAGGGATTCCATACCCACTATTTACAATATCACGACTTAAATCGGCAGAACTATTGTACATTTCTTCAGTATACCATGCCGCGTTATCGACATAGCCTTCATGTTCGTAGCCAATTGTATATGGGTTTTCGGAGCCAACGTGCCAGCCTTTGTCTTCTTCCAAAACCATTTGTGTTACTTGTCCGTCAGAGGAGCGAATAACGTAATGATAGGATACACTCGAGGCACAGTTTTGGGCCCAAGAGATGGCCCCGGCATATGTTCCCTGAACAGTATGAATTGTAATAGCCGAAACGGCTACACCTTGTCGTGAACTGAAATTGCAAATTGGTGCAGGGTTCCATATTGCAGGGGTATATTGATTAGATTTCTGATTACTTGCAATATAAACATCACCCTGATCTGATTCTATTCCTGAGCTATTAAAAACAATTTTTTCAGCAGTTAATACTTTATAATTTGCAGCACCAAATAAGTCTATTAAGTTGAAATTTGATTTTTTGAAATCATACTTAGTAGCCATATCCTTTGAGTTCATGAAGGTAAGGATAGAATATACTTGCATGTCTCGGGCAAGCAAATTAACAGCTCCAGAATCAGGGATCTCAGATAAGGCATTTAGCGTATACCTGATCGCTTTTGCTTTTTGAGATTTCTGTGATAATCCACCTTGGGAGGTGATAATTTGATTAAAAGCACAAGCATACGCCATGACCTGATTATATACTGAGAGTTTTTGTTCCGCAATACTTATACCTGAGAGTTGGGCAACAAGGTTTCCATTTTCATTGAAATAGGCTTTGCCATCATTGTGTAATCCCATTATTCCATAAGCTTGTGGTATTCCTGAACAACCTACTTGGTCACCTGAGAGATGAATCATTCGAGTGTTATTCCATGCGATGGATTCAAGTAAACCATCTGGAACATTTTGATAGGTGCTATAGGCCGATTGAAAAGGCGTCTGAGCAATTACAAGCCGCGTCAAGAATAATAGAATAGTCAGTAATAAGAACTGTTTCATGAGGAGTGAAAATTTGATAGCTAAGTTACAAAATTCAATAGAAACGTTTTTATGATTTAAACCTAAACTGTCGCTTTAAGTGTCCTCCATTAATGAACATTCTGAACTCAACAAATTGTTGTTATACGACTGGTGTAAACATATTGTACATCCACCCTAAACTCAAGATAAAAATAAGCGAAACAACTATAAAAGCGATCAATGACATTATTAAGGTGATGATAAACAAAAGAATATTATTCTTTTTCTTGAAAACCCGCTTTAACGAAACAACTGTATAGACTAAAAAATAGGCGATTAGCAGCACATTAAATGCAAAAAGAATCCAATCAAATACGGTCATGAAATCTTGATCTCCTGTGAACAACCAATCTAAGGTTTCTATAACTGTCCCCATGACAAACAAGAGGGAGAAAAGGTGTAACGAATAAACGAAAAAGTTAACGTAGTATTTTCGTTCTTTGGAGCGGTACCATATCATGATGATGAGTGCCTGAATTGGAGTGAACAAGAAAAAAAGAAGATTCATGTTGTTTCTCATGGCTTCTCCGAATTCCTCAGCAGCCTTTCCTGTAGCAACTTCTCCATTTAGTGTTACTGACCCAGTCCATTCTTGAAACAATAATAGCGAGAGTCCAAAGTAAATGAAAGACAAAAACAGAAATAGTCTGATAGGTGGTACAAATTTTTGGCGTTTTCCATTGAGATAATCCTCTGTCATTACACCTGGTTGTAGAACTAGAGGGGCTAAGCTTTTGAACAATTTACTGTCAAAACTTAAAGAATCTCCTAGAAAATCTCTGATTAAAATCACCACAGAAGCTTGTTTGTGATGATTCTCCTGACCACAACTGGGACAATAATTTTCACGATTATTGAGGGGGGTTTCGCAATTGAAACAGGAAGTTGTTTTCCTCCTTTTTTTACTCATAGTGAAATGATTACCGATGTAAGATAAGAAAATTGGCAGGATTATTTCCTGCGGTTACCTGCCTTTTTTTCTTTTCGCCTTCTTTCTTCTAACCATTTTGGGGTCTTCTTTTCTT
>NODE-379-length-15747-cov-8.27747_pt1 | contig 15747 bp, 14 predicted proteins | sample MGYA00139097_ERZ477577 | MGnify/ENA metagenome assembly ERZ477577 | reverse complement strand
TACCCTCACATCTTTTTAGTGGTTATCTGGCTACCAACCTAATATAGCAGAGACAGACAAGCAAGCGCGGGGCGGCTGCAGGGACAAAATCTGGGCAGCACAAGGGCGTTCTTCAAGACAATGGGTCGTAATTTGCCTCCTGCCAGATTCCCGGTACTTCACTCTGAAGATCAACAGACATAATGTCTGACAGAGCACGGATCATCCCCACTCCTGTTAAGATAGATTGTAACAGCACGTTACAATAATTCTATAACAAGGAGGGAAGCCATGAAGAAGAATCTCCGCACTAAATTTGTTGGAATGGATGTTCATCAAAAATCAATTTCTATCGCTATCGCCGATGATGGTCCTGATGGAGAAGTGAGGCTTTATGGGACGATCAAGAACACAGTAGAGGCCATTGACAAGGTAATAAGAAAGCTTGTGTCTACCGGTGCTGAACTGCATTTTGTCTATGAAGCTGGTCCCTGTGGTTTTGCACTCTATCGCCATCTCACCGGCAATGGGTTTAGCTGTATAGTAGCGGCACCGTCCATGATTCCAAAGAAGAGTGGAGTCAGGATTAAAAATGATAAACGTGATGCAATCGCTCTTGCTCGGCTCCTCAGAGCAGGAGAACTCAGCCCCATTTATGTGCCTGATACAGAAGATGAAGCGATGCGTGATTTGACCAGGGCGCGAAATGAGGCCAGAATTGCGGAACGAAACCCAAGCACGCTGTTGCCTACCACTTCCAGAACGACTTCGACACACTACCGATCATCAAGGAGGCAGTCGAGCAGATCTACGACGGTCCTGTGGACTATGCACAGCACTTTATGGTGTGGAACGTTACGAAGGAAGGCGTTCGCACACGGATGGCTGTGGTAAATCCGGAAGCCTATCCACCGCAACCACTTAAAGAGAAAAAAGTGGAAGAAGGTGGCGATCGATATCAGACACCTGATTCAGTATTGGCGGGATGGCCGGAAGAGATGCAGGAGGTGGCGGAGGAGATTTACACTGAATTCAATAAAAAGCACGAGACGGACTACAAGTTCCAGTTGAAGAAATAGATGTCTGAGAGAAGAAGAATCAGGTGTAATTGTTTTTGATAAATTCTTCTCAAGTTGAGATTATCTGCGACAAGTTAGACTTGCTATGAGGGTGGTTTGAGAATGTCTTTGAAGGAAAAAGGGTTGAGCTTCTACCTGCCAGTGTAAAACATTGCTCAACCCTCGCAAGTTTAGATGCTTCCTGATATGTCTGTTTATCTTCAGTGTATGGAGTTTGTAAAGATCTCCCCATATAGTACTTCCCATAGCTATGTCGGTACTGATGAGATACATAAACCTGCCGGCCAACTCCCAAAGTGGAGTCGCACCATTTGGCCAGCGGCCCTTGTAAGGTCGGCAGCCGCTTAATGGTTAATTCTGGTATCATCGTTTTTGTTCTCGGGCGCGTCGGTTATCTTTTGCCCCGTCTATTTGCGACTTTCTATTTTTTACCCACGCAACACCGGTATCAGTCAGATACAATATTTCTTGTTCATGCACCCATTTGTTAAGTAATGATTTTTTTATTAATCGTTTTTTGCCTGATTTAGGACATACAAACAATCCATTGCTATCAGCTTTTGCTTTTTCGACCAATCCATATTTTATAACTAGCTTGATGGCTTGGCTATATGTGGACTTTGGATGAGTTTTTGCTAGTGGGAAAATGACATAAGCGTATGACGCGGCATGGGGAGTGCGAACCGGGTCGGCCCTCTCTCCGGTTTGGTCAGCTCTATAAAGCCTCATCAATATGTACTCTTGCAGTGTATCAATTTCCATCAAAGCCCCCCATTGATCTGCGCTAATGTTAATCAATCAATTGGCAGTATAACCATTTTAAAGTCAAATCGGTAATGAAGGACCAAATCATTAATGGACTGAGGATAAACAGAAAGAATATACGGAGTAATTTAGGATCGAATAGTTAGTGTTGCCAGATCATATTCTAGCAAGGTAAATGTTCTTTTGTCCTATCACATATTATCCGGGGATCGAATATGGCTAATTTCCATCTTTCCTTTATGGAACATAATGACATTCAAGAATCAGCAAAAGTACTCAGTATCGCTATGTTGAATAATCCAATCCATATTGCTGTTTTTCAAGGTACTGGTGAAAATGAACGTTTTGAAATTGAAACTATGTTTCTTGAACTTTTTTATAAAAAACTTGGCATAGTCTTTCTTGCGAAGGAAGGAAAGAAGATAGTCGGAGTAATGAGGATGAACTCCTGCGTTGGCAAGAAATCAAAGGGTAAATCAGAAGAACCGAGAGACGAGAAAAATACTAATGCAAGGAAATCTGTGTGGCTAGCAGAGTGGGCAATCAGAGATCCTAATGAACAACATTGGCATCTGGGTCCCATTGGTGTTTTACCATCTCACCGCAGATTAGGTGTTGGCACAACTCTTATGGAACGGTTTTGTGAGGAAGTCGATAAGTGTTCAGCAAAAGCTTATTTAGAAACCGATTTAGATGAAAACGTCCGTTTTTACAGAAAATTTGGATTTGAAGTTATTTCCACATCAAATATTTTCCAAGTTGAAAACCGATATATGACAAGAGAATCAAAATAGGTTGTAATTAATGGTTGGTGGAAAACGACCTGCTTTCGATCTCAAAAACTGGTGAGGTGCTACCCCCTTTATCTGAAAAAACCGTTCATTATCAGCTGTTTCGTATATGGCAATATTATCTACTGTCAGTTGCTGAGTATACGATAAGAAGACATTTTTACATCCGTTTATTCCTTGATAAATCAGAATGTTATCTGTATATTTAATAAATTTTTCGCACCTGAGCAATTCATGTTAAAGACTCTGTGATACAAATTATTGTTGTATCTATTAGTCCCAATTTTTGGAATCCCTACTATTACGAATAAAGCATAGACATTGATTTCTTTTCCTAATGGAAAGTGAAGGGGGAGAGAGCATGTTAGGGAATGGCCTTTTGTTACGCTCCAGAAACATGACTGGCTGTGGGGAATACTATTAAACTATATTTGAGACCAGTTAAGGTTTTTCACATCACAAGGATTCAGAACGATGATTGATAATAAAAAAGTTGTAGTTGTGATGCCCGCATATAATGCGGCAAAAACTTTGTCGAAAACATATAGTGAGATTCCATTTGAGATAGTTGATGAAGTTATTCTCGTTGATGACTATGGCGATGATAATACCACGGAGTTAGCTAATAAGTTAGGTATCGATCATGTAATACGTCACCAGAAAAATACAGGATACGGGGGCAACCAAAAGACGTGTTACAATAGATCTCTAGAGGTAGGAGCCGATATTGTAGTAATGTTACATCCAGATTATCAATATACCCCAAAACTACTTCATTCAATGGCATATTTAATCGCGAACAATGTTTATCAAGTAGTACTAGCCAGCAGGATTTTAGGAAAAGGTGCCATTAAAGGTGGGATGCCCAAATATAAATATATCGCGAATCGACTCTTAACATTGGGTCAAAATATACTAATGGGCCAAAAGTTATCTGAGTATCATTCAGGCTATCGTGCTTTTTCAAAAGAAGTCCTAACAGACATAAACTATAATGCAAATTCTGATGATTTCGTGTTCGATAACCAAATGATTTCACAAATTTTTTTTAAAGGGTATGAGATAGCAGAAATCACTTGCCCTACCAAATATTTTGATGACGCCTCAAGTATAAATTTTCAGCGAAGCGTTAAATACGGAATAGGGGTTATCAGCACGGCCCTTTTGTATAGAATTAATAAGTTGGGTTTCTCAAAATCCGACATCTTCTACTAATCAAGATCATTTGCTCTCAATCTAGCAGGAAATATAGTGAACAATCTCTTAGTTGGTCTCATCGTACTTCTTTGTGCCTCTATTGGTTACTTCTATTCTTGGCGTTTTCATAAGAAAGGCCAATATATATATGCCATTGTCTTAATGATTGTAAGTGCTTTGGGGCTTTATTTTTATGTATCCGCAGATTTTTTTCTTCATTTCTGGGATGAGAGATACCATGCCCTTGTAGCAAAAAATTTAGTTAATCACCCTCTGGTCCCAACGCTTTATGACAATCCTGTTTTACCCTACAATTATCAAAATTGGTCTGCAAACCATATTTGGGTGCATAAGCAGCCATTGCCTCTATGGAGTATTGCCATAAGTCTATGGGTCTTCGGGATCAACGAAATAGCAGTAAGGCTTCCCTCCATTTTCTTGACTTCGACAGCAATCTATCTGGTATTTTCAGTTGGGAGCTATTTGTTCAATCAAAAAACAGGATACTTGGCTGCTTTTTTATTTTCAATCAACGGTCTTTTGATATCATTAGTTGGAGGTCGAACGGCCACCGATCATATTGATGTCTTCTTTATGTTTTTTGTCCTTTTATCTGTTTATTTTAGTATTCAATACATACAGAAAGAAAAAACCATTTTCTCTTTTCTTGTGGGAATAAGTATCGGCTTTGCCATTTTATCGAAATGGTTACCTGCTTTAATTGTCCTTCCTATTTGGCTATTACTGGTATGGGATTCGAAACAGTTTAACTTAAAGACCATCATAACTCAGTTTGTTTTTATACTGATTTCTCTTGCTGCAATTTTTCTCCCTTGGCAATTCTACATCTTTTCTGTGTTCCCTAAAGAATCCCTCTGGGAATCAAGTCACCATTTTAAACACTTATTTGAAGAATTGGATGGGCATTCGACCACCATATTTTATTTCCTCAATCGTATTAGAACAAATTATGGTGAATATATATACCTGCCTTTAGCATGGTTTATTTGGAAGGTTTTTCAGGATTTAAAGAACAAAAAACGGCTTTCAGTATTGATTTGGTTCTTGATTCCATTTTTATTTTTCTCAATGGCCAAAACCAGAATGCAAGGCTATATATTATTTACCGCTCCAGCATTATTTTTTATGACAGCAGAGTTCTTTTATTCAATCAATAAATATAAAGACGGTCACCGGTTTAAATGGATATTCAATATTGTAATGGTTCTGATTATTCTCCTTCCTATTCGTTATAGTATTGAGAGGATGAAAGTCTTCGAAATAAAGGATAGAAGTCCACAATGGGTGTTAGATTTGAAGGACCTCAATAAAAAGAATATTAAAAATGGTGTTTTATTCAATTATAACCGCCCTATCGAGGCCATGTTTTATACCAGCCTGACTGTATACCATAATGTTCCCAAAAAGAAAATTATCTCAGATCTAAGCGATCAAGGGTATACCATCCTCATCAATGATGACGGAGAAGTCCCCTCTAAAATTTTAGGAATGAAACAAGTGACTAAGGTAGGATTGACAAAGGCAATTGATGATTAACGTAAGCTTCCCAATTAGTTTGACAGTCAGAAACATAGTATTGGATAAACAATAAGTTATGCCACTGGAGAACATCAATGGTGTAATACTGATTCAGTGGAAAACTGAGTAGGGCAGAAGGTGGTTTCACACCACTTATATCTACAAATAAGACATGTGACGAATTGTAACTCAAACCAATATTTAACAATAGAAAAATGTCCTTTGCCAATCTCAACAATTTAAATAAAACTGCAACTTAGTACTTTTCCTGTAAACCTACCAATCCTTAAGTGATGAGCAGTTCAGTTTTGCCTGTGCATCTCTGTCCGAACCTTCACAGAGGAATAACCTTAAATTTGAGACCCGGAGTTTCAACCCGGAAATTCAGATTGATTAGCTGTTAACTCATCATGGTGCTGATTCAAGGGAAAAGCTCAAGGCAGTTGCTTCAGCATCACAATCACGCTCAAGCGTTAAACCTTTTGCATGTATGACTGCAAGCTCGTCCTTCGCTGCATCTAAATCCTTTAGAAACTCAGGTTCTGCGTGCAATCGAGCTACCACGGCTGCACCCAAAACACGTCCTGCAATCATATCGCTATACCAGTTCAGATTGCAAATAACGTCAGCCTCACCATAAGCTAACCCTCTGGCAAGAAGTACTTCGGTCTTGTCGGGGGCAATCTCACTAAGGATGAGCGCATAGGCCCAGCCATTAGCTGCAGTCCCCGAAGGGTAAGATTTATTGTTATGATGGCGTGCGGTCCCGCACCTTGGTTCGTTGTTTACAACAAAAGGGCGAAGACGTTGATATTGATCTTTCAGCGGTTTGTCAAACCAGTCCACATCATCAAAAGTTTTACGCAATAACGAGTAAAGATGTGGTGTATCTGTTTCTGTGATCGGAGCTTCTAGTGAGCAAGAAAAGGCGTTTACCGGTTCTGGGAATAACAATATCTGATCCTTGGCGGCCAATTCCCAACGTGGAGTACCACGCAAAGCGAAACCCTTCTTGCTCATTTCCTGATCAAGCTCAAATGCAGCAGAACCATCAGATGGTGGGGGAGGTAAAATACTCGATACGTCGGGAAGGTTTTCAACCCTTATGTAGCCCGCACTTCCACGCCGTTCAGGCGTTGATTCGATACTGCTTTGATTTTTAATATTTGTGCAACTTACTATGCATATCGAACACGACAGTGCGAGAAGAGTCCGTCTGAAAATGGGACCGAATAAACCAGTCATTAATATTGAAACAGTCCGTTTCATGATAGGCACCCTCCTTACTAGCTATTCCGCCAAATGAACTCAGGTTTGCAAGCATCGTAGAGCAAACCCTAATTATAATATTAAGCTGGTAAATGGAACGATGTGGGGGAGGCCGGATTGAAGATTTTTACTGTATCTTTTCAGAATCTCCCCACCTTGGTAAACTCCGTTTATTAGACAACGTAAACCGAACCTTCACAGGAAAGAATCTCTAAACTCCCGAATTGATCAAAAGTTGATATTTTCAGAGGATCTCTTTATTTGGGATTCATATATTGTAGTACTTAAATTACTCCCTGCTCTCGCCATTTCTTAAATATGGCCTGAGCCTTTTTGTCAGCTTCTGCTAGTGCATCCTCGGGACTCATATCACCTCTGGCAGCCTTTCCGAACATAGTTGGAATGATCCATGCTCCAAAGATTTCCGATATGCCAGCATTTACGTATCCCGGATAGCCAATATTAGTTGCCCAATCCTGAACATCTTCGAGGACCTTGTACTTGTCAGGAGGGTCAGCGTGTTGATCATAAGCTACCTGTTCTTTCAGATCCGGAACTGAATTTGGAAAACAAGGAAAATTATAGAACTCACTGGCTGTAAAGGCTTGATCGAAATTTGACACATAATCGACAATAAACTTTTTGGCGCCTTCAATATTTTCTGCGAACTTCCAAATGGAATAAACATTCATGACATGTTGAAGGCCCATCCTACGTATTGGTCCTTCGGGAGCTTTAGCTAACCAGATCTTTTTCGCCATCTCCGGATAATCCTTTTCAGCCGTCCGAGTTATTGAGACGGCATTCATAGTGAGAGATCCCTTTCCTGTCAGTATCAAACGATTGTTGGACGACGCGTCCCAGGTAAATACATCAGGTGTCATGCTCTCCTGATACATGGCCTTTACGAATTTAATTACTTCCAGTGTTTCCTTAGAATTGAGGATCACATTACCCTCTTCATCTTGAACTGAAGATCCAAAAGAATACATTATGGACCTTAAAGCCATGTTGGTATCAATCTCAGAGGCTAAACCAAGCCCCAATGAAACGTTGTGCTTCTTTTTAATTTTTGCACCACCTATCCTGACATCGTCCCATGAGTCAGGATACATCCCTACGGAATCCCACAAATCCTTGCGGTACTCAATCGGGCCAGGAACAAAGCTGGCTGAAACGCCATAATACTTCTTTGTTTTTAAGTTATAAGAACTTCCTAGTGCTAGATCTATTGGTTTACCTTGGGAAATTATACACTCATCGTACACATCTTTAAGATCTATGACGTGCTGTTCCAGGTCTGGTCTAGGCCACAAAAATAGAAATAAATCGTGGCCTCTTTGGACTAAGACTTCTGCATCAGCTCGTGCATTAAGGGCAGCAAGACTGATGTTATCTACGATCACATCAGTGTCATTGTTTGCTCCCCATTCTTTTATATAGGATTCGTTGAACCACTTGTCATAACCGGGTACATAGTGAATCCACTGCATGATTTTAAGCGTCTTGGGTTTTGCTGCTCCATAGCGTGGAATGATAAGGTTTCCTGTGCCTGCAAGTGCTGCACAAGTTAGAGTGGTTTTGATGAATTTTCTTCTGCTGATAATACCTATTCTTTTTCTTTTCAAACCTCTCGTGTCTAGTGCCATGCTATCCCCCCCCTTTTTGTCTAAGTGGAGTAGTGAAACCCCTTGAGGTTCATTGACAGGTTAGGCGTTGGTGCGGTTTCCACTACTCCAGCAGCAAATATAAAAGATTGCTATTTAGCACTTACGCTGTCTAACCCGACCTTTTGTAAGCTATCAATCAAGCGGGCAGCATCTTCTGAGTTTTTGTAGTAGGCACCTTCATATTTCACATATAAATCGTAAAGTTCTCGGACATCTCTAATTTCAGGAATATTGACCTCAGCCTTCGCCTTATCGTCTAAACCCAAATTTACATAGGATGCAGCTAGATAAGCTCTTTGTACTAACCCCAGTTCAGGATTTAGCCTGAAAGCCCTTTCATAAAAAGAAACAGCATCCTGATATTGTTCCATCCCGAAATGTGCCGTACCCAGTGTGTAAAAGTAGTTGGCAATATTAAGAGGATCTAATCGTATCGCTTTATCGACAGAGTCGAATGCGTTTTCAGGCTTACCCGAATAAATCAAGGCCCATGCCATTGCTTCATACCCGACAGCGTCATTGGGATCGAGTGCTATAGCTCTTTCTGCAGCAGCGATAGCTTCTTCTGGAAAGAGTAGAATAATATACCACTTAGAAGCAACCTGGTGCGCCAGTGTTGTCGGATATTTCAGGGCCTCGTTCAAGTATTTACCTGCCAGGCCAGGCATAGCCTCAGCGGATACCCCCACCACATGTGACCAATCCCACGCACTTTGGTAACCTTCTGTATATACAGATGCTATCGCTGCATAGGCTTTCCCATATTCGGGATCCAATTCGATTGCTTTCTCAAAGTAGGGTAACGAGTTGTGAAAATCTTCAGGTGTCCATCTTCGATACAGCTCCCAGCCCTTTAAAAAGGCGTCGTATGCCTCGATATTGTCAGTATCCTTAAAGCCAACCTTCTCCTTCTCAACTGTGGACAACTCTACAGCAAGAGCGGTAAAAATCTTCTGGGTGATTTTGTCTTGCAGGGCAAAGATATTATCTAATCTGCCATCATATCGTTTAGCCCACAGGTGATCTCCGGTGGTAGCGTCGATAAGCTGGGTGTTAATTCGCACCTGCTCACCCGCCTTACGAACACTTCCTTCCAGAACGTAACGAACGCCCAACTCCTCTGAGACTTGTCGAATTGTTATTGATTTACCTTTGTAAAGGAACATTGAGTTACGAGCGATGACGAATAGTCCGGACATTTGAGAAAGATCGGTAATCAGATCTTCTGTCATACCGTCGACGAAGTACTCCTGCTTTGGATCGTCACTCATATTGACAAACGGCAATACAGCAATTGAGGGTTTGTCTGGTAATTTGAACGCCATCTTATCAAATTCTGCAACTTCACTTGGAGGGCGCGCTCTAAAATGCCAATAAACTAGCAACCCAGCAGTGGCGATTATTATGACTAGAAATCCCGATGCGAACCAGGAGCTTTTAGTTGTTTTTGATTTTGCCACCCCAATTACCTTGCCAGCATCTTCAGGATCAGTCAGCAACTTGTATACTCGGATCGGTTCTGAGATGTTCTTTACTTGTTGCTCACCCAGATATTCAAATCCCAGATAAACCTTTTTCCTGATTTGATCGTAGATGTTTCGGGAAATACAGATACTTTCAGGGTCGGCTAGGCTCTCGATACGCGCGGCAATGTTGACGCCATCACCATACATGTCTTCGCCTTCGGCTATGACATCACCAAGATTTATACCAATACGGAACTTCAGAGGATAATTCTTATCTTGAATTTCTTTTTGCCAGGCGATGGCACATTCAACACTATCTACAGCACTCGAGAACTCGACGAGAAATCCATCTCCCATTCGTTTGAAAATCCGACCATTATGTTCCTTAACAATCGGGTCAATGATGTCTGCATCGCATTTTTTTAAAGCCTGGAGGGTGGTCGCTTCGTCTTCGCCCATCAGACGAGAGTATCCAACCACATCAGCACAGAGTATAGCTGACAGCTTTCGTTTGACCCTCTCTTTTGCCATGTAATCCCTCCACTCAGAATGGTTCCAGAGTCGAACTCAACTTGAATATGCGAAAAGCAGGGTTGATGCAAATAATCTAAACATCGTACTAAAACGGTAAATGCAACAATGTGGTTGTGGTAGGTCTTGAGGATTACTACTGGCAGCCTGAAATTTGGGGCAGAGGCAAAATCCGAAGATTCCTGTACACCTCTAATTTCCGATAAGCAGATCGCTCCTCCCTGACGAGTACGTAGGTTAAGAGCTATAAGATCAAGTAGGGGTTTCTGATAGGATATTAAGAGTTTCGATATGTCAATGATAACGCCCCACATAAGCGTCAAGCCGAGTCGGTTTGACCGTTGAATGTGTTTGTCATCATATTAATATGAAATGCAGGGTGTCTTGTGCAAGTAGGTGTCATCAGCCGACTGCTTTAACATAAAGTCAGCGGTTGGTGTAACGTTCTTTCTGTAAATACGCTGATCCGGCTAGTCAGTGCTATCCTCATGGAGATCAGTGACGAATGGGAGGCGGGCAGAATTTATCTCAGGATGAGTAACAGCGAATTGGCTAACTGAATTTACAGAAACAATGTTGCTTTATCTGATGGAGGGAATTTGCAGCGAGACTTGAAGGACTTGCAGAACCAATATTCAGCAACTAAATGCTTTAATAGAAAGAAGAGCTTTTCAAAATTACCTGCGGGCGAAAACAGGGGCAAGATATTTAATCAGGTAGGCGTAGACTTGATTAGCTTTGGGACCCAATACCGCAACACTGCGTGTGCGCACGTAGACAGTGATATCAAGTCTTTTTAGTTCAGTATCGAGCGCCTCGAAGGTACGCTTGAATGACTTCGAGTCTGCACCTAGATGATGTGCCAAAATGAGAGTATCCTTCCACCGGTCAACCAGAACAAATGCTTCTTTATCGTCGATGTTCAGGTGAAAGGCTAAATGGTTCACCTCAATGTCCAGTTCGGCCTTTATTGAAACTGAGTTATTTAGCTTCCTCAGTAGTGCAATCATAAAATAATCAATTAAAATGAGAGGCGGATAAAATTTGAAAGGGAACGGAGTCGATGGATCCGGTCCCTTTCAAATTTGCTTATTATGTTTTTGACAGCTCTTTCGTTGAGATCCGCATGGTGCCGTTGAACTTCCACGTGGCACGAGGGGAGTTTGCAGCGGTGCTGCTCGGAACTTCGATTTCCAGTCCATCGAAACTGTAGGATATCTCGGCATTGCTGCCGGTTAGACGTTCATACAATCCGACGAACAATTCGGGCCAGTCCTGGGTATTTTTTGATTCTGCCATTTTCCTTCTCCTTTAAAGAAGTTTCTGTAGATTTGTATACCTCACCATATCATTACTGGTAAGGTGATCTTGTCACGTGTGTTTTTGGTAAATCGATGACAAATAGGACTCGGACAGGCTAATTTGCCTCGCAACTATTAATGAAAAATTGTATATGCCGCTGCCGATTATCCTGAGAGAAACGATAAACACGATTTAGATTTATCAAACCGGATTCGGAAAATTATCAAAGCGTGAACTTCTCGCGGTTTGACCAGCCGGCTCAAAAGTCTTCTGGACAAGTAACAGATGCTTCTTTGAACAGTAATTTACTGGATCATTTTAGAAATGCTGAAAACTAAGGATGGGACTGTCATTGATTATCTGAGAATACTATCAAAACGACCAATTGGGAGTTTTTCCTGATCAGGTAATCTCAGCAACTGAGCATTGAACCTAACACTGCCATATCGAAGGAGGACAGTTCTGCTTATTCCTTCAGCTTGAGATACTTCCAGCAATAGAGCCAAGTTCACCTATTGAGCCTATTGAACCACCGACTCCTCTATTCAGGTGCGACTGGAATGTCGATATTCTGGTAAGGAGAGGCTCATATTTTCACCATCTGACGAACTCCGCTGAAAGTCAACCGATATGCACCAGAGACCCCATATTTATTGAGGCGAAAAGAAGAAGATCCAAAGCCAACGGGCTGAGACCGCGCTATTACAGAAATCTAACGAATTTCGACATTGAAGAATCTCGTATTCTCCCCCCTGAGTTCCTCTCAGAGATGGCGCGGTATTATGCCGAGTTCCTCCAGATGGGCGATCAGCGTGCTGGCACTACTGAAGTGATGGCCGGTCATGCCCAGTGCCTGGGCAGCCAGGACATATTCCTCGGTATCGTCTATGAACAGTGTCTCCGCCGCCTCTATTCCGAGCCTTTTAAGAGCAACCAGGTATATCTTCTCATTTGGCTTGACGACCCCAACCTCCCCTGAACTAACCACCGTGTCGAAGAACTTTAAGACCTGCCACTGCCGGAGCCATTTTACGAGGCCCGGGGGATGGTTGGAAACGATCCCGAGCCGGTAACCTACGGCCAGAGATGCGATAAGATCAACAACCTCCTGATTGATCTCCTCGTCTGCGTAATAGCGCCGGCGAAAGGCATCAACCTTGGCCGGCGTGTCAAGGTTGAGCTGTGGTCCGATCGCCTGCCAGAACTCTGCCATCTGCAGTTCGCCGACAAGCGCCTGCTCCCAGAGCGGCGAGTCGAACATGATGCGGTTGAGCGACGCTGGTGGCAACCCCAGATCGAGCTCGTAGGAGCGAAACAGGGCGGCGGGTTTCTGGGCCGAAATAACCCGTCCGAAATCGAATATTAGTCCCCTTATCAACGGGACCCAGTCTTTTCCTCAGGCTCTGCGAACAGCGGCCTGGGCTTGATCACCTTTTTTGGGGGGCCGCTTATGAAATTGGCGACCAGCTGAAAAGCCTCATCGTCGGTGAACTGATCCGGAGGGTGCTTGCAGAAGAAAGCTGATGGTCCCTGCAGTACACCAGCCTGGCCGCGGTCAAGCGCGAGCCGGGCACAGCGAATCATGTCAATCACGACACCAGCGGAATTGGGCGAATCCTCGACCGACAACCGCAGCTCAAGATTGACAGGAACATTGCCGAAGATTTTACCCTCCATCCTGATAAAACCAATCTTGTTGTCCTGCTGCCAGGGAACGTAGTCGCTCGGCCCGATGTGGATATCTCTGTCTGCCAGTCGCCTGGCCGCAACCGCCTGCACGGCTTCGGTTTTTGAGACCTTCTTGGAGGACAGGCGGGTCCGGTCGAGCATGTTGAGAAAATCGGTGTTGCCGCCGGTATTGAGCTGATAAGTCTGGTCAAGCTCAACGCCACGCTGCCGAAACAGATCGGTTAGAGACCGATGGACGATAGTGGCGCCAAGCTGGGATTTGACGTCGTCGCCGATCAGCGGCAACCCTCTGGCGCTGAAACGCTCGGCCCACTCTGAACTGCTGGCGATGAAAACAGGTATGCAGTTGACGACCGCAACCTCTGCGGCCAACGCACAATCGATATAAAACTCGGTAGCCTCCTGGGCGCCGACCGGCAGAAAGTTGACCAGGATTTCTGCCCCGCTCTGGAGAAGGGTATCGATGACCTCCTCCCGGGTAGCCTCGGGTTCGTCGCTAGGGACAAAGCAGAAGTCAGGATCAAGGCCTTCCATATGGGCGGGAATGCCGTCCAGCATCCGGCCCATCTGGACGATGACTCCGGTCTTTGGTACCGGTCGGTGAAATATCTTGGTACAATTCGGCAGCTGAAAAATTGCCTCGCCGACGTCTTTGCCAACCTTTCTGCGATCGATATCGAATGCAGCAGTGATCTCGACATCGGTGGGCAGATAGCCGCCCAGATTCCAGTGCATCAGACCCAGTGCCTGCCTGCCGTCTTGCTCCTGGTAGTAATAAATACCCTGGATCAGAGCACTGGCGCAGTTGCCAAGTCCGGCGATGGCTATTTTAATCGCTGTCATCAATCATCTCCTGGTATTTTAATCCGGCAATTTCACCCTATGAAAGGCCTCGGCCAGCGTAAAGTCAGACCCTTCGGCCAGTCGGCGGCACCTGGCTCGCAACCAGCTTTCCAGGTTATCCACCCTCAACTCCCTGATCTGAGTCGCATGGCAGATGAGTGCTTCGAGCTTGATCTCGAACGTATCGCTGATATCGATCCAGTGGTTGACCTCGTCGGTGCCGAAAAATAACGCTTCCTTCACCTTATGCGGCTCCAGTCCCTCTTCGAGCAGGTCGGGATAAGCCAAATGATCCCTGGCGTATGGAAAGAGTGCATCCATCACCACTTGACCAACGATGCGATGGTCCCGGTGCCAGAGAGAGCGGCGGTAAGGATCCGAACTGATCACCTTCTCGGGCCGATATCTCCGAATAAGGCGCACGAGCGTCTCACGAAATTCCCGCGTTTCCTCTAGACCCTGATCCTCCATGCCGAGAAAGACTACCTCGGACACCCCGAGAACCGAGGCCGCAGCACGCTGTTCCTGCTGTCTGATCCTTTCCAGGTCAGCAGGGCTTACATTACGGTCGCTGGTCCCCTTGCCGCCACCGGTACAGACTACGTACACCACCGTCTTGCCCTCCGCGGTCCAGGCGGCAATGCTTCCTGCAGCGCCGAATTCGGCGTCATCGGGATGGGCAATTATGGTTAATATGTCACAGGGAGAAACCATTTACTGTTATTTCAGTATATTTCATCTTTTTGATAATACACCACTATAGACATTGACAACCGAGTCCGCCACCCGTGACCAATCATGGAGTTTTGCGGTCTTCCTGATTGTTTGAGGGTCGTGAGTCCGGGCCAGGGTCAGGGTCTCGGCCAGCGCCCATGCCATACTCCGGGAATCCCCAGCCTTGCCAAAGTAGCCGTTTACCCCGGGAACTATTATTTCGGCGGCGACCCCGGTCGGCGTTGCCGCCACCGGGATACCCGAAGCCAAGGCTTCGAGCACCACCAGGCCGAAACTTTCGTAGAACGAGGGAACGACCAAGATGTCTGCCTCCCGATAAATTTCTGGAATACGCTGATAATCGACACCACCGGCAAAACGGACGCGATGCTGAAGCTGAAGTTGACGCACCAGCCCGTCCAAGCGTTTTCTCGCCATGCTGTCCTGCCCATCGCCGCCAACCAGAAGCATTTCCGGCTCGGTCTGCGGATCGAGCCGCGCCAGGGCCGAGACCGCCGTATCGACTCCTTTCATCGGGTCAAAGCGGCCAACATAAAGAATCAGCGGATGAGGCTGGCGTTTTGCTTCAGTTGTTAAGGCTTCGGCAGTTCGCGGTTTGAAACGTTCCAGGTCGACTCCAAGCGGAACGAGATGAATCGGTGCTGCAGCCGGGCCGAGAGAGGCCGCGAGCTGGTTCCGCTCTGCGGCGGTGCCCACCATCACCGCGTCGCAACATTTCAACAATCGTTCTTCCTCGGTGATTCTCTGTCGCTCCTCCTGATGATCTTTCCTGGATGAGATCTTGGCCCGGGCAAGGGTGTGAAAGGTGACTAGGTGGGGACATCCCCAGCGCCTCTGCAACTGGTCGCCGACTACAGCAGAGAGCCAGTAGTTCCTGTCCACCAGGTGATAA
>NODE-378-length-15757-cov-5.13476_pt1 | contig 15757 bp, 11 predicted proteins | sample MGYA00139097_ERZ477577 | MGnify/ENA metagenome assembly ERZ477577 | reverse complement strand
AAAAGACTATACATATTTGTTTAACTAAAACAGAATAAACTTAAACATTAAAATAGTTATTAATTCATTTTTTTCATAAGAATTATTTATGCATCCATAGAATATATCTATGTTAATTAAATTCAACTTTTTCATGACACTTGTGCCGTTATATCTCAATGCCCACAAATTCCTGTAAATTAAATAGAAACTCCAAATGTCATAATCAAATAATCAGGAGCAACTACCGCTCCAATGTTACTTTGTTTATGGAAATTTAACAGTTATTTAACCTTGGATTAGACCCCAATTATGCTTGGATCCAATAGATTTTAATTTTTCGCAAATATTAACACAACATATTTGATCTAAAAAAGTCAACAAATCGTTTCAAATAAGAAATAATTACTGCAAATAACGAGAGAATTTGTTTATTACCTATGCTGAGTTCTAATTTTTATATTCATAATGAACTCAATAATCAGATCTCAATACATTTGTAATGCAGCCTTCTTTTCGTCTTGTATCCATCAAGTGGATGATTTTCCATTGTCCCGAAGACTCTTTGACCAGATGAAAAGCGTCGATGCCACAATGGCTGAATTCTTCGTTGATATAAAAATTGTAATCAGTCCAAACCTGAGCGATGCCGCCATCGATCTGAATTTTAGTACCCCACAGTTTTTCGTCCCAGACTTTGTCATGAGGCGTCCCAACAGCATTCAGAAAAGAAGCCAGTGTCCCTTCCTTTAATACAAGCTGACCTTCTTTATCAGTAAACGAAGTATACATTTTCACCTCTTTATGGAAAGTAGAAGACACTTTAGCGCTATCGCCTTCGCGCATACCGTCAAAAAGGCGAATGATCAGATGATGTATTGAGGCGCTATCTTTTAGTTTTTGACTATTTTGAGCATTTCCCGCTAAGGTTAATCCCATAACAATAAGGGAATTTAAAAGGACTTTATAGATTCTTTTCATGGTTCAGTTGTTGATTTAATTTCTATGCGATCAAAGTTAAGCAAATATTGCTACCAGGAAAATTGTCTGATTTCCTGTCTATTTGAATAATGAACATAAATACAGTTCAATTGGTCCCCTACTCCATTTAAAATAAACGGATTAGCGTTAAAAATCTGTTAAAGCGCTACTTTGTTATGCCTAGTACTGTAACATTTATTATTCAACCGCGTCTATATAAGTAGAAACCCCCTTAAAAACATTAATTATGAAATCTTTCTTAACAACCCCCACAGAATCAGAATCAAGAAAATATATGATATTTTCAAACTTTAGAAACACCAAAAGAATTCGTTGGTCAGAATATCGAAACTTTGGACATTAGAAAAATTATTTAATACATCAAACAATAGAAATCATGACAACAAACAGTAACCTCTCTACAACCCAGGCCAGAGAAAGTCTATATTTCAGTAACTTTAAGTATACAAAAAGAGTTCAATGGTCAGAACACAGACATTATGCGCTATAAAACAAAATCATCACCTTAAATAAACCTATTCAAATCTGAGTAGGTTTTTTTTTGTCTTTTGCTGAACGATATACTCCAACTCAACTGCTCCTTTAAGGTCTATCTTGCTCATTATAAAAATATTATCTATCTTGTTATTCTATCAACACAAAACATTCTATCATGACTAAATCAACAAAAAAACCTGGCAATGGATTTTGGATCATCGGAATCGTTGCACTTATCTGGAATTTAATGGGTGTATATGCCTATCTGCAACAAGCTTATATGAGTGCCGAAGATTTGGCTGCTTTGCCTGCGGAACAGCAGCCCCTTTATGAGAATATCCCGGCCTGGGTTACCGGCGCCTTTGCCATTGCAGTTTTCGGAGGAGCCTTGGCCTGCATACTGTTATTAATGAAGAAAAAGTTAGCTACAACTATATTTTTAATCTCTCTGATCGGAATAATTGTTCAAATGGTATATAATGTATTCATGAGCAAGGCCGTGGAGGTATATGGCCCAGGAGATATGATTATGCCGGTAATGGTTTTAATAGTCGGTATATTTTTATGGCGATACGCAAAGAAACAAGAGTCAACGGGGGTTTTATCCTAGTCTGATTTCTTAGCGATTCAAAAAAACTTATTTATGAGAAAATAAGTTTTTTTTTGGGTCTAATTTTATCAGTAAAAGACAATTTACCATTCAATTTTAATTACTTTGCACCTCTAATTTTTTAAAGAATTGATGAAGGTTTGTATTGCTGAAAAACCAAGTGTAGCGAGAGAAATTGCCAAAGTTTTAGGTGCAAATACCCGCCGTGATGGCTATTTTGAAGGGAACGGTTATGCGGTTACCTATACCTTTGGTCATCTCTGCACCTTGTGGGAACCCAATGACTATAAACCCCACTGGAAAAGATGGGATCTCAATAGCCTTCCTATGCTTCCTGAAAAGTTCAAAATCAAGTTAAATTCAAATGCTGGGATAAAAAAGCAATTTGAAATCATTAAAAAATTATTTGATCAGGCAGAGCTGGTCATTAACTGCGGTGATGCGGGTCAGGAAGGGGAATTGATACAGCGATGGGTCGTGCAGGAAGCAGATTATCAAGGTCAAATGAAAAGATTATGGATTTCTTCACTAACCGAGGAAGCCATAAAAGAGGGATTTGATAATTTGAGACCTTCAGTTGCTTACGATTCTTTATTTTATGCCGGATTCTCAAGAGCCATTGGAGATTGGTTACTCGGGATGAATGCCACCAGACTATATACTCTAAAATACGCAAGAGATGGGCAGGTGTTATCTGTAGGCAGGGTCCAAACACCCACGCTGGCCATGGTCGTAGAAAGGTATTTGAGCATCCTTAATTTTAAACCCGTCCCCTATTGGGAACTGCAAACTGTATACAGAGACACCCTTTTCAGATATGAGGAAGGAAGGTTCTTAGACAAGGATCAGGGCCTGGAATTTGCCGAAGAAACAAAACAGCATGACTTTGAAATAACGCGGATCGACAAAAAAAATGGTAAGGAATACGCGCCAAAATTATTTGACCTGACCAGCTTGCAGGTATACTGCAATTCTAAATTTGGTTACACGGCTGAGGAGACCCTAAATATCGCCCAAAAATTATACGAACAGAAACTAATTACCTACCCCCGTGTTGACACGTCTTTCCTACCCAATGATCTGTTTCCCAAAATTCCGGGAATCCTGTCAAAATTGAGTAAATACAATGCTTTAATAGCCCCTCTTTTGTCAAAAAAACTTAAGAAATCCGCCAAAGTTTTTAACGATAAAAAAGTAACTGATCATCATGCCATCATTCCAACAGGTATAGAAATGAATCTTTCTGACCTGCAGCAAAGGGTCTATGACGTCATTTGCAGAAGATTTATTGCCTCTTTTTATGACGACTGCAAAGTTGCCAATACATCGGTTCAAGGGAAAGCAGGTGAAATTCTATTTAAAACCAGCGGGAAGCTGATTACCTCACCAGGATGGAGAGTCGTGTTTGAAAACAAGAAACCGGATCAGGATAAGGATAAATCGGTTCTTCCTGTTTTTAAGCTTGGTGAAAAAGGCCCACATGAACCGTCATTTCTTGAAAAGGAAACCAAACCACCAAACCAGTTCACTGAAGGTAGTTTGTTAAGATCCATGGAATCAGCGGGCAAGGATATTGATGATGAAGAAATGCGTGAAGTCATGAAAGAAAATGGCATTGGAAGACCTTCCACCAGGGCAAGTATCATTGAAACCCTGTTTAGGAGAAACTATATCATCCGAAACAAAAAGCAAATACTTCCCACTGCAACAGGAATCAATCTGATAGAAATCATTCAGAATAGTTTACTTAAATCGGCGGAACTAACCGGTATGTGGGAAAAAAAACTTAAAGAAATTGAAAAAGGAGAATACCATGCCGCCCACTTTATCAATCAAATGAAAAGCATGGTTGACCATTTGGTATATGAAGTGAGATCAGAAAAGTCCGGCAGATTCATATCTATGAATGCGCCGTCTGATCAGCAAACAAAATCGACAAAACAACCCACCAAGCCATCCATACAGGATGGTCCTTGCCCAAAATGTAAGGAAGGTAATCTGATAAAAGGCGGCAAAGCTTATGGGTGCAGCAGGTATAAAGAAGGCTGTGATTTTGTTCTGCCATTTGTTTTTATGGGTAAAAAAATTCCTGAAAAACAGCATATCAAACTTTTAAGCACAAAAAAAAGCAACCTTTTAAAAGGCTTTAAACAAGGGGATCAAACCCTGCAAGGGAATCTGTTTTTTGATGATACATTTAAACTGCATCTTAAAGAAAAAGTCCAGTCAAAAAACACCAATGCATCTGAACTAAAACGCTGCCCTAAATGTAAAAAAGGTATGATTCTAAAAGGAAAAAAAGCATATGGTTGCAGTAATCACGCAATGGGTTGTGATTATCTATTCCCTTTTGACCTTGTTCGCCAAATAGCAGAGGAAAAACCGCTTACTGAAAAACTTGTGTTTTCAATATTGAATGATCCGCGCTTCTTTGATCAATAAAAGTATCGGGATAAAATTATTGCTGTTACTGGCCGGTATACTGATTAATCTATTGTTGAAACACCATTTAAATCAGTAGTCAGCACCTCACTCATATAGTCAAAAAATGGTCGTAGCGCCTGAAAAGAGCGGTTTACTTCAGTAAAAAAGTCTGGAGACAATACTTGTTCATCTGTAAAATTTCTTACCGCTACAAACCCTTTTTTCCTCAACAAATCAATGGCAGGGTCCTCTTTTGAAAATCCTTTTGGAGCCGTCTTCAATTCATCACCCACCAAAACACCACCAAAATTATGCTTGAATTCTTTTGCCGACAGTATTGACCTTAACTCCTTGTCACTAAACTCAATCTCTTTGCGTATCCTAAATAAATCTTCTTTATTCGGTTCCCAGAATCCTCCAGCAAGGAAAGATTCTCCAGGTCTGATGCGAAGGTAATACCCGCCTCTTAGTCTTTTACCGGCTCGGCTAAAGGAGCCCGCAAAATGGTAATTATAGGGCGTCTTATCTTTGGCAAATCTAACATCACGATAGATTCTGAACAGCTTAAATTTTTCAATCTCATCATGCTGTTCCAGGCTTAACTGAATATCCGCATAGAATTTCTTGATTCCCTTTTGGATTTCTTGAAATTCTGGTTTATGCTCATTAAACCAATCCCGGTTATTATTCCTTTTCAACTTGTTTAGAAACACCAGTGCTTCTTTCATAACGATTCTATTAAATTAAGGTATACGCTTATGTTCTCTCAGTTTTTTGACGCAGATCAATAGCTTTGATAACAAAAGTATTCATAATAATTTCAAAGCTTATGGATTCATTGCCTAAATTTGTGGCATGAATAAAAAGGTGCTATTTATTGGTTTTGTCTGGCCTGAACCAAACGCCACTGCAGCTGGAACCAGAATACTGCAGCTTGTTCATTTCTTTCTTGAACGGCAATATGATGTCTCATTTGCATGCGCTGCGAGGAAGACTGACTTATCCGCGAACCTCGATCAGCTCAATATAAAAACCAGAGATATTGAGCTCAATGATAGTAGTTTTGACCAGTATATTGAGGATCTTGATCCAGGAATTGTCGTGTTTGACAGATTTTTGACAGAAGAACAATATGGTTGGCGCATTCGAGAAGCCTGTCCTTTAGCTATTAGAATATTGGATACAGAAGACCTGCACTTTCTGAGAAAGGCACGTGAAATTGCCATAAATCAGCAATCCAATGACTATTTATCTTTTGTTAAAAATGAGATCGCCAAACGAGAAATTGCCAGTATTTACAGATGTGATCTCAGCCTGATCATTTCCGAATTTGAGGAACGTCTGCTGCATGAAGAATTCAATATCGATAGGTCCTTACTTCTCTACCTCCCGTTTTTAATGGAAAGAAAAGAAGCCGCATTCCTAACGATGCTGCCTGGATTCTCGGAAAGACATCATTTTATGACCATGGGGAATTTTAGACATCTGCCAAACTGGGACTCGGTCTTATATCTGAAGCAGCATATCTGGCCGCTGATTCGCAAAAAACTACCTAAAGCTGAACTTCATATTTATGGCTCCTATATTTCTGAAAAAGTACAACAGCTTAACAATAAAAATGAAGGATTTATTATAAAAGGCTGGGTATCTGACAAAAGTGAGGCATTTAAAAATTCACGTGTGTGCCTCGCTCCCTTGCGGTTTGGTGCCGGCTTAAAAGGCAAATTAATTGATGCCATGCTTTTTGGGACACCCAGTGTCAGCACAACTATTGGAGCAGAGGGATTAAAGGGAGATCTTGCCTGGAATGGATTTATATCCGATGATCCTGAAGAGATGGCCCAACACGCTGTTCATTTGTATACGAACGAGACGGATTGGAAAACCGCCCAGTTAAATGGCGTACAATTGCTGAATACAAATTTCAACGGAGAAACCTTTAAAGAGAATTTTGAAACCCGTATAGAATTGCTTACCAATCAGTTAAGTCAACACAGAGACAAGAATTTTACAGGAACAATGTTGGCACATCATAGCCTGCAAAGCACGAAATTCCTATCCAAATGGATAGAATTAAAAAATGCTAATGCACAATAAAATAATACAATAAAAGGCCCCAGCCGCTCATCAATAAAAGCCCACCTACCGGTGTGATCGGACCAAGAAATTTTAAATTGATTTTTTTTACCCGGGCATAGCAAAGCCCGTAAATGCTAAATGAAAATAAAGCCACCCCGCTAATGAGGCATGTGGCAATCATGCGCTCTGTAAAATCAATGAATTCAAAGTGGAACGCCAGCATTAAAAGCACAACCGCATGTAACAATTGATATTTAACACCCGTCTCAAAACTGTTTGTTACCTCTAACGGAACTAGTCTTTTCAAGCGATGTGCGCCAAAAGCGCCGAAAATAATGCCAAAAAAACCAAAAAGTGCTGCTGCTAATTTTACTACTAAGATCATACTATTCTTCTTTTTTATATTTCTCAAACCAGGCCAAAGTATTGGCAACTTTGCGAATCAGATTACTCGGTTTGGCGGCTATACCATGCCCCGCATCCGGTATCTCGATAAACAAAGTTTCAATTTTTCTCAATTTCAAGGCATGATACAATTGTTTCGCCTCACTTGGCGGGGTTCTCAAATCATTCATACCAACCATCACTAAGGTAGGGGTCTCAATATTTCCAACCAATGATATGGGGGAAAATTTCCAATAGGTCTCAAAACTTTCCCAGGGTTGGCCCGGGTACCTTGAATTTGCATAATAGAAATAGTTATCTGCAACAAGGGTTTTAGAAATCCAATTCATTACAGGTTTTACAACCGCGGCGGCTTCAAACCTATTGTTCTTACCAATGATCCAGGCGGTCATGATCCCTCCGGCACTCCCTCCTGCCACATATAATTGGTCTTCATGTGCCAGGCCTTTTTCAATCAATGCATCTACACCATCCATCACATCATTATAATCCTCTCCGGGGTAATTATGATATAGCAAATTTGAAAATTCCTCTCCATAGCTTGTACTTCCCCTTGGATTAGGATAAAACACAAGATAACCTGCGGAGGCATATAATTGCATTTCGGCTGAAAATCTATCCCCGTAGTTCAGTATAGGCCCCCCATGATTCTCTACTAATAAAGGATAATTTTTAGACGTATCATAGTCGGGTGGATATACGATCCAACCTTGAAGTTTTCGCTGATCAAAACTACTTGTATACCATATTTCTTCGACTTTACCCAAAGTCCTGTAATCCAGCAAGGCATCGTTTAAGTGCGTTATCTTAATCCTTTTTTTGTCCTTAATAATGGCAAGCTCAGCTGGAAAATCAGGTCTTGTAAATGTAAAGGCAATATCTCCATTTTCAGCAACAGAAAAGGAACCGGACCCATAGGGTCTGCCGATGACCGTACCCCCCATATCATCCGCAAGTTTTGTTATTTTTCCCGATAGAGTGATATGCGCAATTTTTGAATTCCCCTGATCATCGTAACTAAAATAAAGGCCATCACTTTTTTCATTCCACACGATATTCGAAATACTTCGGTCCAAATCCTTCGAAATACTTCTTTGATCTGTTCCATCCCTGTTCATGATATTCAGTTGGGTGATTTGATGGGCCTGTCTTTGATCTTCGAATCCTAAATAGGCTATGAATTTCCCGTTCGGAGAGATAACAGGAGCAGAATCCGGTCCATTTCTACTGGTAAGTTTATCAAATTTTCCGGAATTTACATCTACGCTATACACCTCAGAATTTCTAAAATCATATTCCCAGTCCTCTACCCGGTTACCGGAAAAATACAAATGGGACGCATCGGGTGACCATGACAGGCTTCCGCTGTGATGATAATTTCCAGTAGTGATTTGCCTTACAGCGCCTCCATCAGCAGGCAGAACAAACACATGATAAAACCCTGCCTTAACATATCCTTTACCATCTGCCTCATGCTTAAGCCTATCCGTAAGTCTCGGCTCGCCAGCCCAATCGGCCCCTTCAGGCTTTTTAGGAATTTTAGCGGCCAGAGGCGGGTCAGAAGGAAGGTGCATGGTAAAAGCCAGCTGATCTCCTTGCGGAGACCATGTTAATGAAGAAGGGCTGAAGGGCAATTGTGAAATTCTCGCTAATTTGCCGGTGGAAACCCAGTACATATATATTTCGGATCCCTCTTCCGAACTGCTTATAAAGGCAATTCGGTCACCACTTGGCGACCATCTGGGTGAAGATTCATTCGCATCACTTGAGCTTAATTTCTGATGTGAACTTCCATCAGTGTTCACAAGCCAGAGATTTCCTTTGGACTTATCCTTCATGATATCAAAACCTGAACGACGATATACAACCATTTTTGAGTCAGGTGATATTTGGGGGTCACTAACATACTGAAGCTCAAAAACGTCCAGATAACTGAAATGTTCCTTTTGATTTTGAGAAATACCCGCAGAGGATAGCATCACAAGCATTATCGAAAAAATGTAATTTTTTAGCATTTGTTTTAAGATTTGGTCCTTCTATTAATGTATCAGTAAAATACCCATTCAAGTCTGGGGATTAGTTCCCGAAAATAATCATTCTACGATACCGTTTTTATGATTTTCACACAATTCCTCAATATCACCAAGGATCTTTTTGACTCTTGCTTCTGAAACCCCGTATTTAGTAAGGAGGACTGCATTTTCATAAATCTCCTTACAAAGCACTATTCCCTCATCTAATAATAAGCCTTTCTCCCTTTTTGTTAAAGAAGTAAGTGAGGTTACGGGGAATAAACCGGATTTGTTGATTCGATATTTCAGACTTTTATTTTCCGGATAGTCCCAGCTGATCAATTGAATTCTGCTGCATTTCGCATAATCAATGGCATCCGATGTAAATCGCGTATTGGTAAATATCCAACTTGAGTAATCAATAGAATCATTAGGGTCAGAGGCCTTCAATTTACTCCGGATATCATTAAATCTTGAATGAATATAGAGGGGAATCTTAATATCATTCGGTTTGCCCTGCCTGTTGTGGTATTTACATTCAACGATATAACATCGGTTCTCCTTCTTGGCTACAACGTCCACTTCATGACTAACACAATTACCCTGCATGATAATTCCGACTTGGGTTTCATAGCCATCATAGTTTAAAATATGGCCAATATACTTTTCAAATGGAAATCCCGAAGGGCCAAGCTCCATGATAGCCCTTTTTAATTTATAACGTGCGGCACTCGGTCTTTGTCTTGATTTTAACATGCGAAAGGCTTTTTGATATATCTCTTTCGTTGAAATACCGTCATACAGGCCGGAACTGATTTCATTAACAATTTTTTTAGCCAGTCCGTGTTCCGCCTTTGCCGCCAGAAGAGAATGAATAAGTTTGCTTTTATCGAAATCTACCAGGTCACCGGAATATTTTTTTACTTGGATACGCTTTTTCATTGATCAGTTCGTTAAATTTTCTTTTTCCTATCACGGTTCAGTGTATTAATTGGAAAACTTTATTAATCAAAGGCTAATATAATGAAACATAAATTATGGTCATTTACACATACTATGCATTTTTTCCAATATTCCACAAAATTAATTTAACATAAAACCTTTTAATTAATACTATTCCTTGTATTTTTGCACTCTTAAAAATTCACTAATTTATGAACAGTCTTTCTCATTTTTTATATGATCATTTAGTTTCCTTGGGCATGTCAGAAGTTATGGCCAAGTATTTGAATATGATTGGGTTGCTCATCATATTATTTCTTGTCCTTGTCATAACCGATCTGGTGATCAGGAAGTTTATTTTGAATTTTTTTGTGCAGTTTTCCAAAAAAACCAAAACCAATTTCGATAATTATCTTGTTTCCAATAAGGTACCAAGAAACGTTGCCCATATCATTCCTTTGATCATAGCCTTAAACTATGTGCCGCTCGTGTTTATTGATTTCCAGAATACAGAAGGCTTTTTGGAAAAAGGGCTGCAGGTCTTTAGCATTCTGTTGACCATTTGGGTAATAAGAAGTTTTGTTCATACGGTGAGAGATTACTTTAATTCCAAAGAAAGATTTAAGGACAAACCCATTAACAGCTATGCACAGGTGGTGTTGATCATTATTTGGGCTATAGGACTCTTATCAGCTTTTGCTATTATAACCGGCATCCCCTTTATACAGTTTATAACGACGCTTGGAGCCGCTTCGGCAATTATTATATTGATCTTTAAGGATACTATAATGGGGTTTGTTGCCAGCCTTCAGGTTTCTATAAATGATATGGTTCACAATGGAGACTGGATTACGTTTGAAAAGTTCGGAGCTGATGGGAATGTAATTGAAATCAACCTGGCCACCGTTAAGGTTCAGAATTTTGACAAAACAATTACCACTATTCCAACGTATGCATTGATTTCTGACTCCTTCAAAAATTGGAGAGGCATGGAAGTGTCAGGGGGAAGAAGAATAAAACGCGCAATAATGATTAAACAAAGCAGCGTTAAGCATTTGAACTCTGAAGAAGTTGAACAACTTAAAAAGATCGAACTGATCAGTGACTATATTTCCAGCAGACAATTAAGTATTGATGAATACAACACTGAGCAAGCTGTTGATAAAAGCCTTATGATAAATGGTCGAAACCTAACTAATTTAGGCGTATTCAGAAAGTTTGTTGAAACCTATATTGAAAATCATTCAGCCATTAACAAGGACATGATGATCATGACAAGGCAATTAGCCCCCAGTTCACAAGGAATTCCAATCGAAATATATGCCTTTAGTCAAGACAAAAGATGGCAAAATTATGAATACATAATGGCAGACATTTTTGATCATGTTATCGCCTCAGTTCCATATTTTGATCTGGAAATATTTGAGTTACCAACTGACAGAGCAGCCTTAAATCAATAGATATTTATACTACAAGATTCTAATCGAGTTAATGATAAAATCAGCAACATTGGTTTTACCTTTATTCTTGATATTTTCGAATTCATCGTTACCCGCATTGATAAAGTCTTTCATCAAGGGAGAGGCTACATGAGGAAAAACGCTGAGCGCAAAAATATTTATCATTAATTCTTTGGGATTTATTTTTCTGATATTGCCTTTTTCAATTTCTTTTTCAATCTGAGCGTAAAAAATCGTAGGGTCAGGCATTCGTAAATTAACGATGAACTCCTTGGCAAAATCTGTTTTGGAATTCAGCTTTCTGATCAGGCCCAGGGGTAAAAATTTATAATCATTAATAAAGGCAACATAATTATTTGTAAAATGTCTGATCTTTTCAAAAATGGGCATGTTGCCATCCATAATATCCTGTAATTGCGGTGCTATCCTTCCGTACAATTCAAGAAAAACATATTTGAATAAATCATCCTTATTTTCGAAATAAGATTTCAGCTCTTTTTTACTCATTCCCGCCTCAAGGGCAATGGAACTCATACTCGTGCCTCTGAATCCATTTTCCTGGAATTCAAATATGGCAGCCTCTATGGCTTTTTGTTGATTCTGGGGGAACTTGTTCATTTGTATGTATTTTAAGAGTTAAATGTAGAAAAATTATAATAAACTCTAATTACTTGTTATATTAATTAATATTTAACGTTTTAAATACATATTTTGATTTAAAAATCAATCCTGACCTATCAAATTATAACTACCTAACAGGTACTTCCCGGCAGGATCCAGTGAGCTGTGATTTTGAATAAGCACCTGATTTTCATATGATTTCCCTATAATCAACTCTTGTTTAACGAATTCAAATTGATCTTCATTCTCAGACTTTAACAACAAAGCAAAGTTCTTATCATTTATTTCAATCACTGCATTCTCAGGTAAGGATATATCGTTTTTTGTATCCAGTAAAATCTCTGCCTGAACGAACATTCCCGGGAAAAACCGATCAGATGATTCTTCTTCAATATGTACATGAATTTTAATGGTTCTATCCTTCCCAATTGACTTTCCAATCAGATGAACTTCTCCAATATGCTCTTCATTAGAAGATTCCGGTAAACTAAATAATACCTTTTGCCCCTTTTTAATTGACAAGGCGTCCTTTTCAAAAATTCTAAGCTCCAGATGAATATGGTCCGTATTCACAATTTCCATAATCTCATCAGCAGGCGACAAATAGGAACCCGTACTTCCTTTTAGTTCAGTTATACTCCCCCCAATAGGTGCATACATTTTAGAAATGGAAGACAATTCTCCTGACTCCACCAATTCAGGCTTGATATTTAAAAACTCAAGCTTTTCTCTTGAGCTTTGATACTTGATCTTTATCTTGTTATAATCATTTTCCGCTTGTAAAAACGATTTTTTGGATGATATTTTTTCTTCAAACATGGCGGCCTGTCTCTCATACTCAGATTTGAGATAAGCGAGTTGTTCATAGGTTTCAAGATACTCCTGCTGCAATTCCAGAAACTCAATATTTTCTATGGAAAACAAAAGCTGGCCTTTAGTGACCTGATCTCCCACTAAAAGAGGTGAGTTTTTCAGATATCCTCCAATATGCGCACTTATAATGGCCCTGTTATTAGGTGGAACATCAATGGTGCCAGTGGCATTTATAACCGTGGGGAAAGGGCTTTCTGCAAGTTGTCCAAAACTCAGGCTTTCATTCTCAAATTGCTTTTTTGAGATGATAATCACATTCTCTTCCTCGCTTTGCCGGATCTCTTCTTGAGCACGTATAACCTCCGAATTTTTATCACCTTTAGCGCAACTCATTAAGGTCACACCTGTAAAAATAATGATCAGTTGTTTTATGTTGTAGTTCATCAGTCTGTACTTAAAGGGTTAAATAATTTAATTGAATAACGGTTTGATTATAAGCATTTAGGTTGTGCAGGTAATCCAAAAGTATTTCGAATGCATTTTCAATACTCACTATATATTGAAAAAAGTTAAGTTCACCGTTTTCAAAACTTAATTCTGCCGTTTTAAAAATTTCTTCAGACAAATGCTTTCCCTCTTCATTATAATAATCCAACGCATCCTCGTATTTTCTTAGCTGTGAATAGAGTTCTGACTGTTTTGTTTTCAGCCTGATACTGTAATCCTCCGCCTGATTATCAATGATTTCTTCAGCAATTTTTGATGCTTTTATTCTTGAGGCATTACCACTAAATAGCAAGGGTATTTTCAAACCGAACTGATAGCCTATAAAATTTTGATCGATACCGGAATTTGATCCTTGAAAATAGTTCAAACTGATATCGGGAAGCAACCTTTGTGATTCGTATCTTTTCTGCGCCTCAAATAAAGATTTTTTATTTTCAAAATACTGAACGCCGGGATTTTCCTCCAGGTTTGATGCTTTAACTTCCAGTTTATCAAGAGGAATTTTTGCAAGATTTATATTTTCTTCGGTCTGAACAATTTCTCTTATAATCAGATTGGTTTTTACAACATCCTCATGCGCCTGTAAATACTTGGTGTGGACCTGTTTTTGCTTAGATTGTGAGGTGATTTTTTCCAGATAATTTGTCTCGCCAGATTCATATCTTCTTTTTGCAGTGTGCGCAAAAACCTTATAAAAACTGTCCAGTTCCTTGAATACTTCCTCTTTCTCTAATTCATATTGAAGCAAATAATAGGCCGATACAATTTTAAGTTTCAATAACTTTTCCTGAACAAGATATGAACTTGACTCCATATATAAATTGGCCTTATTCACCTTTTTACCTGCGAAATAAAGAGATGGAAACAGAAAATCCTGCTCTATGCCATATACTTTCAGAGGTATATTATTATAGGCGAGATTATTCTCATCATAATTATAATACAGGGTCGTTTTATCAAAACTAAAGGCATTTCCAACAAGTGCATCAGCTTCCTCAACCTTCAGGGATGAGGCTCTGAGACCTGCATTATTCTCTTTTGCCAAATTGTAAAGTGCCTCAACACCTGGTTGTTCTGTATGTTGAGCGTTGCCTGAAAACATTCCAAAAACAACCACGATGAAAATACTCAGGACCTTGCCTGATGGAGTTTTAGGAAGAGCCCCTTTGGAGAATATGGCATACAGTACCGGTAAGACCAGCATGGTTAACATAGTTGAAGACACGAGCCCTCCGATTACTACTGTGGCAAGTGGTCGCTGAACTTCTGCTCCGGCACCGTTGGATATGGCCATTGGTAAGAATCCCAAAGCAGCGGCAAGTGCGGTCAAGATTACCGGTCTTAGACGCTCTTTTGTCCCTTTGATAATAATCTCATTCATATTCGTCATACCCATATGTTTAAGTTCTTTAAAATATTCTATCAGTACGATACCGTTAAGCACTGCGATTCCAAACAAGGCTATAAAACCTACTCCTGCTGAAATACTGAACGGCATACCTCGGATCCAAAGCAAAAACACACCTCCTACTGCCGCCAAAGGAATGGCTGAAAAGATCATCAGGGCTTCCCTGGCAGAATCAAAAGCAAAATACAGCATTAAGAATATCATGAATAGCGCAATAGGAACAGCTACTTTTAATCGGGCTTTGGCTCTTTGCAAATTTTCAAACTGACCTCCATAAGAAATTGAATATCCAGGCGGAAGATAGATATTTGTGTCAACCAGTTCCTGAATATCCTCAATAACTGATTGGAGATCCCTGTTTCTTACATTTGTTGAAACAACGATCCTTCTCTTGGTATCATCCCTCGATATTTTTGCCGGCCCTTTAGTGAACTCTATCGTTGCCAGTTCCTGTAAGGGGACCTTTAATCCTCCTGGTGTATCAACAAAGAGATATTCCAGGTTAGAAATACTGGTTCTGTGAACTGAATCCAGCCTCATGACCAAATCAAACTTTTTTTCTCCTTCAAATACACTTCCTGCGATTGCCCCTGAAAACCCCATAGAAATCATATCATTCACCTCTTGAATGGTCAATCCATATCTGCCAATTTTACCTCGGTCATAGTTGACCTTCATTTGAGGCAAGCCCTCAATTTTTTCAACTGTTATGTCAGAAGCACCTGGAACATTTGAAACAAGATTCTTAATTTGATACCCCTTTTTAGTAAGAATTGAGAGGTCTTCCCCAAATATTTTAATGGCAATATCTGATTTCACACCTGTGATCAATTCATTAAATCGCATTTCAATGGGCTGGGTAAATTCCAGTTCCATTCCCGGAATTTCTGACAGCGCCTCCTTGAATTTTTCAGCAAGTTCATCCTTGGATCTCGCAGAAACCCATTCTTTCCTTGGCTTTAATTTTATGATGACGTCACTTTCTTCCATAGACATTGGATCGGTGGGAATTTCAGCG
>NODE-377-length-15772-cov-7.25348_pt1 | contig 15772 bp, 16 predicted proteins | sample MGYA00139097_ERZ477577 | MGnify/ENA metagenome assembly ERZ477577 | reverse complement strand
ATATTTTGTTGTTTTCTGTGGAGATAAATGGAAATTGTGGTCAGATACCGAGAAACATTATGTAGATATGCTAAGCGTTAAACTTTTTCCGGGTCAAAATACATGAACAAGAAGCCTGCAGCCAAAACAGGATTTGCAAGGATATGGGCCGCCTTTTTTTATTCTCTATATGGGCTGTGGTTCGCTCTTCGCAATGAGTCTGCTTTTCGCCAGGAACTCTGTTTATTTATTATCCTGCTGGTAATCTTAGTTTTTCTGCCCATATCGACTACTTTTAAAAGTATCCTGTTTTTCGCGAATTCCATTGTCCTTATCGTCGAGTTATTGAACTCAGCTATCGAGTCAGTCGTGGACCTTTCATCGCCGGAATATAATATACTTGCCAAACGGGCAAAGGACTTGGGGAGTGCTGCTGTCTTCGTCAGTCTTGTCTTGGCAATGGTTCTGTGGCTGGTTGCTCTCTTCCATATTATTTATGGTGGCAGTTTACAGGCAAATATCTTCTGAAATTAATAGAATAAATATCTGGCAGTCTGGTCTGAAACTCGTTAATTTCATGGGCCAGAATTCAAAAAGAAGGGAGTCTGATTAAATACGAACATGCCAGGCAGTCCTGTCAAGGATTCCGGGATCTGTGGCCTGCTTTTTCCAACACCAAACCTTATGAAACCCAAATTTCCTGTATTTGACCGTAAAGAAAGATCGCTCTATTGCTTCGCCGACTCATTACCGCTCTGCCAAGCCCTGCTTGATGGAGGTGCGCGAATAATCCAGTTAAGGGCAAAGGGGGTAACTGACAGCTCCTTTCGTGAACTCGCAGAAGAGATGCAGGCAATGGTTCGGGCATACCCTGTACCAGCGACTCTGATCATCAATGACCGGGCAGATATTGCTCTTGATATAGCCGCTGATGGACTTCACCTGGGACAGGGCGACTCAGATTATCGCAAGGTCATTAAAGCGGCCCCCGCAGAGATGGTCGTCGGCGTCTCGGTCCATACTGTGGCTCAAGCACTCGAGGCACAGGATGCAGGGGCGACATATGTGGGTGCCGGAGCAGTTTTTGCCACTGTCACAAAATCCGATGCCAGGCTGATAGGGCTTGAAGAGCTGGAACGAATTGTCGCGGCAACGACAATTCCCGTGGTCGCAATCGGCGGTATCGGCTCTGAGAATATCGGCCAGGTCGTGAGCGCTGGCGCACACTATTTTGCTATTATCTCAGACATCAACCAGTCATCTGACATAAAGTCCCGCATAAATGAATTGAACCGGAAAATCCAGTGAAACACTCTGCTCGTAAGTATATCACCCCATAGTTATTAAATCATCGTGCGCAACTAAGGGAAAGGATGAAAGCAGAGAGAAAGGGTTTCTATGATTCATCGGCTTAAAGGTTACCTCAAGAAAATGGGCCCCGCCTGAATTATCCGCACCACAGAAGAACATTTAGGGAAAACCTGGGCCTCTATTTTGACCTCGACGCCCTGATTGCAACATGGTTGGCCGCCATGGTTCTGATGAATACCCACAAATGGTCGCTATCGTTTGAATGAATCTCGTGAGAAAGGAGACGGTTCTTTTTCCCCATCCATGATTCTGCGAAGATAATTGCACTCGGCTTCTGCGCGTTTAAGTTCATTGCGCAGCTGATCTTTCTCATCAAGCGATGCTGTCTCAAGTCTGTCCTGCAGTCGGTGCACCTCTTGCTGGGCCTTATAGAGCTCAATGGCAAGCGCCTTGATGGACATGGAAATTCTCCTGTTTTTCAGGTTGTAGTGGTATTGAAGACTATAAATGTTACGGGGGTGCGGACACAAGTTTGCCATTATTTCCGGGCGAGCAGGGAGGCATATGCCCCGCTTAGCTCAATAAACCGGTCATGGTTGCCGCCGCTGTCCGGGTGAAGTTCCTTAGCACGCTGTCTGAAGAGCCTGGTTAAATCTTTCTTATTCATTTTTTGAAGATCCTTCCAGCTTGTCCTAAATATTTTTGCTGCATCATCGGTGCTGACAGAAGGTTTCTTCTCCGGCCACCTGAAAGCTCGATGTCTGCCCATAAATTCCCGGACAAAATCATCAAACAGTGAGCGTCGCCCATAGCCATGATCAAAGAACATGATGATATAGCGGACCAGATGGTCATGGAGTGATGACCCCATCTGATATCCAGACCAGTAGGTGCGGTCCAGGTTCAGTTTACAGATATCTTTGCTGAAGTGATCGGCAATATCGAGCTGGTTGAGGGCTTCGGGCATTGTTGATGAAATGGATTCGGTAAAATGGCGCTGAAGGTCGAAGATGGCAAAAACGTAGGTTTTCATCTCGTTTGGTTTGAGCACCTTTTCAAGATCCATGAAGTAATATTCCCGTTCATCTCTTGATTGCCCGAGTAACGGACGGTAGAGTTTGGGGCTCAGTCTGAAGATTCTTGATTGATCAACCGCGCCGTATCTCAGATAGTAGAGGCGCCTTCGGTCAAAAAGATGAACCTCACGCTTGATTGCCGTTTTATCCTCACCTGAAAGCGGCCGGATTTTAATTGTGCCGCGATTTCTAAAGAGACTCAGGCGATGCTGCTCCTCTTCAGGGAGAAAATTCCAGAGAAGTTCTTCCAGTATCCGGGTCGGGTCATTGTCGGTCATTTTACCGACACAATCCTCAAGATCAGAGGAAAAATAGCAGATTTCGTCGGAGAGGTGTTCAAGGTATTGTCGCGGGTCACGGCCAAGATCAAAAACAACACGGTGACGATAGCTGCCATCATTTTCGTGGAGAAATGACTGACGTATTTCATAGCGTGTAATGCCAGCCCGGGTAATTGCTGCGAGGTACATAGGACGGGTTTCCGTGCAAGGGTTTCAGCTGCAGACAGGAACGGATTAATATGGTAAAAAACCACGACACAAATAAAATCGTCTGTTGATAGTGGTAAGCATAAGTCTAATTGACCCTTTATACCATCAACAATCGTTTAACGCTGCAGAGAAGGTGAAATCGATGTCACTATTTATTCCAGTTTCGGCAGGGGAATTGCTCGATAAATTGACTATTCTGCTGATTAAGAAAGAACGGATAGCTGATAGCAGGAAACTTAAGAACATCGGCCGGGAATTGGGCCAGCTTGAATCCGTCTATCAGGAACAGATAACGCAAAGTGATGAGCTCGACGCGCTTATATCAGCGTTGCGGCTTGTTAATGAACGGTTATGGGATATCGAAGATGAGATCCGCTGCTGTGAGCGGAATAAGGCTTTTGGTAATACCTTTGTTGAACTTGCCCGCTCTGTGTATAGAACAAATGATCGCCGAGCTGAATTGAAATATCAGATAAATGGACTGCTTGGTTCAGAACTGGTGGAAGAGAAGTCGTACGAAGCGTATTAATGGCTGAGATACTCGTCATCAAACTCAGTGCACTCGGAGACCTTGTCCAGGCGGATGGTGCGCTTCGAGATATTCGTGATAATCACCCCGATGACCACCTGACCGTCATGACGACGCCGCCATATCGACGTTTCATGGAACGGTGTCCCTGGGTGGATGAGGTATTTGTCGACCCGCGTGCCTCACGATTTAATCTCATCCAGATGATGAAACTCCGTAAACGACTGCATCGCAGGGACCTTCATCGCGTCTATGATCTGCAGCAGGTCGGCAGGACCCGTTTTTACTATCGTTGGCTGTTTCCGACCACCCGGTGGATGGGCGATGTCCCCGGTTGTTCTTTCTACCTGAAACGCGACGAGGATCGTATCTGTGCCGCCGATCATTTTGCTCTTCACCTGGCTCTGGCTGGTCTGAACGTTCGCTCTACCTTAAAGAGCGATGTTTCATGGATGGCTGATGATGTTGATCACCTGCTGTCAGCTGCCGGGGTCGAACGGGGGTTTGTTGTTCTCATTCCCGGGGCTTCACTGTCTCACGAGCATAAGCGCTGGCCTCACTTCAGGGAACTGGCGTTGAAACTGCAGGCGTCTGGCAAAGACGTTGTAACGATTCCCGGGCCTGATGAAATTGATTTGTGCCAGGCAATTCCAGGCAAAATGCTGGTCCCGGCCGACGGCTATCATGATATCTTTACGCTCGCTGGAATTGCGAAACAGGCATCTTTGGTGATTGGTAACGATACTGGTCCGACCCATATTGCCGCTCATCTCGGTCTTCCCGGGATTGCCCTGTATGGTGCCCATACTGCTCCGCTGACGACGGGCATTCAACATACCAGCTTCGAGGTCATCGAGCGGGACAACCTTATGGCATTATCACTTGATGAAGTGTGGCAGCAGGTTGAAGAATTACTGGCCGGGCAGGCAGGGTGACTCGGGCCTATGTCAACCTGGTCAATATATATGCTCAGAGATGAGACAAACTGTCTCTATACCGGTATTTCAACCGATGTTCAGCGGCGATTAAATGAACATCGACAGAACAACAGATCTGGGGCCAAATATACCAGGTCAAAGAAGCAACTGGTCCTGGTATATTCATGTGAGCTCGGTGATCGTTCCCTGGCCTCCCGGGCTGAATATCGACTGAAGCGATTGGTCAAGGACCAAAAAGAGAAGATCGTGAGTATTGGTTATGATCGAGCCGGCCTGCTTGCCTATCTCGGGTTACCGGTCAATATAACCTGAAAAAGCAGGTGTGTTTCAAAGACAATGAGCCCTTTTCAAAATGTTCAGAAAAGGGCTCATGATTGACTTACTCGATATTGATCGATGTGAGTTATGCGCTCCACATTGAATACTATCTAGTAGGCGGCCTCCGGGAAATAAAATGCTTCCGCATTTTCCTTGACCACGAGGTCGGCTGCGATGATAACACGTGACGGAGTGTGGTAGAGCCCGCCAACGGTGTTGCCTCTGGCTCCTTCAACCCCAAAGACGATGCCTGAGGCGATCATTGAAGGGTTATAGGTTACGGTTGCCCTTACCAGGGGATCATTATCCATGATCATTTTGATGATATCTTTGGACCCGGCGCCACCGAGAACGGTTTTGATTTCTGTACGTCCAGCTTCTTTGATTGCCTGCATTACTCCTTTCAGCATATCATCGTCCTGGCACCAGACCGCATCTATATGATTGTGCTTCTGCAGGTAGTTTTCCATCAGGCGAAGCGCTTTCTGGGTTGACCAGTCTGCCGGCTGTGAATCAAGAATCTCGATTTCGGGGTAATTTTTCATCACTTCATTGAAGGCGTCCACCCGCTGTTTGTTAATCGGAATTGACATACCTTCCAGCACAACGATTTTACCTTTTCCGCCCATCTCTTCCGCCAGCCACTGGGCACCAACCATGCCGAGGCCCGGGTTGTCGCCTGCCATGAAAACGTGCTGGGCTGGTTTGGGTAATTCCCGGTCAACGACGACGGTATAAATTCCGGAAGCATATGCTTCCTCAACAACTTTCTGCAGGGTCGCAGGGTTGTGCGGGAGGATTACCAGTGCATCGATTCCCTTGACCATAAGATCTTCAACGTCACCAACCTGTTTACTTCCTGAGCTGGCAGCGACGACATAGAACGTAACATCCTTGTCTTTTGCCTCAATGTCCTTTACCGCCTTCTTTGCCCACCAGAGCAATCCGGCAGTCCAGCCATGGTCTGCAGAAGGAACAGAAACCCCGACCTTGATTTTTTCAGCTGCAAAGGCGGTGGCGCCAGAAAAAAGAAATACACTGGCCAGTAAAGTAATCAATACCTGTCTCACATTTTTTTTCATAACTTCCCCTCTTTGTTTTCTCTTTGACATTATCTGTTAAATTACCAGAATGGCTTCTGATAATCTTTGCCTCTGGGACCTTAATTGTTCTTATACTGGGCAAAAACGGCGATAAGAATAATAAGCCCCTTAACGGTTCCCTGCAAGTACGGAGAAACACCAAGCATGTTGAGCATGTTGTTAATAATACCTAAGATTATTGCGCCAATCACGGTCCCCCAGATGGTACCCTTACCACCTGAAAGGGGAGTGCCACCTATTACGACTGCTGCAATGGCATCGAGTTCATAAAATATTCCTGCATCTCCGGGGCTGACTGAATTGAGCCGTGAAGACAGCAGAATTGCAGTAACACCGACGGTAAAGCCGGTGATAACAAAAGTCATAAAGGTGATCCACTTAACTTTAATTGCCGAATATACAGCAACCTGCTGATTTGCACCAACGGCGCAGACATGCCTGCCAAAAGCAGTATTGTTAAGGAGGATATGGAATAAAAAGGCCAGTCCCAGGAAAATGATTACCGGATAAGGGATATTCATAAAATATCCCCCACCAATTTCCGGGTACAGGTCATTATCGGAAATGACCTCGCCGGCCTCGCTTATATAGAGCGTCAGAGATCTGAAAATAGACATCGTCGCAAGTGTTGCAATAAACGAGGTAATTCTTCCCTTGGTAACAATAAGCCCGTTCAGTGCGCCACACAGTGAGCCCGCCGACAAGGCAGCGAACACGGCAACGCAGACGGCAAAGCCATCCCCGCCCAGGTAGTTCATCAGGTAGATGGTTAAAACACCGACAAAGGCAACCATGGAACCAACAGAAAGATCTATACCTGCTGCCACAATAACAAACGTCATTCCCAGCGCGATTGTCCCCGTGTAGGAGACCTGCCTGAGAATGTTTGTAATGTTTCTGAACTTGAGAAAATGTTCACTGGCAAGAGCGGAGAGCAGTACAAGCACGATCAACGCAAACAGCGGCGCATATTTCGAATAGTCTATTCGCTTTAAATATTCAAAACTAAGCTTTTTTGTTTCCATATTACCGTGTCATCGGGACCAGATTTTATCTAACACCAGCTGCGCAAAACATAATTTCTTCTTCATTGATGTGCTCGCCTTCCATTTCACCGGTTATTTTCCCCTCCCGCATGACGAGCACCCGGCTGCAGAGTCCAATAATTTCCTCAAGCTCAGAAGATATCAGGATACAGGAAACGCCCTGGTTAACAAGAGCGTTGATAAAATAATAGGTCTCTTTTTTGGCATTAACGTCAATACCGCGCGTCGGCTCGTCGAGAATCAGAATGAACGGGTCGGTGTCCATCCATTTTGACAAATATACTTTTTGCTGGTTCCCACCGCTCAAATATTCAAGATCGGCACGCAAAGAGGCCGCTTTAATATTGAACTGCTCAATGAACGACTCGGAACGCTGTCTCTCTTTTGTCTTGTTAATGAACAGGTTGGTATATTTAGACAGAGAAATCAGAGATATGTTCTCAGGTATACCGAAATTGAGGATCAGCCCCTTGCCTTTCCGATCTTCAGAGAGGTAGCCGATTTTATATTTGATCGCATCAGCAGCTGAGCGGATTCGGGTTTTCTTACCATTGACATAGACCTCACCGGAGGATTTTGGTCGAAGTCCCATAATGCACTCAGCGATTTCTGTTCTACCAGCACCGATGAGCCCTGAAAAGCCGAGAATTTCACCTTTCTTGAGCTTAAAATTGATGTCTTTAAGCAGTGAGCCGTCGCTGAGATTATCAACCTGGAACACAACTTCATCCCCAGGCGTTGTCTTTGAAGGGAAAACCTGGCTCAGCTCACGGCCAACCATCTTTTTTGCCATGTCCTGCTCATCCACATCTTTGACATCATTGATGCAGATCTGGTCACCATCCCTCAACACCAGGATGCGATCACAAACTCGCTTTACCTCATTGAGTTTATGGGAGATGAACAGGATGGTAACATTTCTCGCCTTCAACCTCTTTATCAGGCTGAAAAGAATTTCAACCTCAAGGTTGGTCAGCACCGTGGTCGGTTCATCCATGATGAGAATATCTGACTCATGAACGAGTGCCTTGGCAATCTCGACCATCTGCTTTTCAGCAACGCTTATATTCTGGATGAGCGCATCAGGCGAAAGATCGGTTTTTAATTCGTCCAGAAGCGAGCGTGTCTTCAGTCGCATCTCTTTTTTGTTGAGCAGAAGGCCGCTTTTAAGCTCTGATCCGAGAAATATATTCTCAAAGACGGAGAGGGTGGGGATCAGGTTGAATTCCTGGGGAATCATACTGATTCCGAGCTTTTTTGCCTCCGTCGGGGTGTTTATGGTTACATGTTTGTCTTTTAATAAGATGGAGCCGCTTGTCGGGGTGTAAATGCCACAAATTATTTTCAGCAGTGTCGATTTCCCTGCCCCGTTTTCACCGAGAATACCAAATATCTCCCCACTCTGAATCTCAAGGTTGATATCATTGAGAACTTTAACCCCTGAGAACGCTTTGTTGATATTCTTGATTGAGAGAACCGGGATGGTACTGTTATGCATGGTCTGGGAGCAGGTCAGTAAAATTGTTATTTTTTCATATCCCCGTCAAATGAGATATCAGAGGGTGCAAAATTAATCGAGTTAACGAACTCAACAGATTCAGCAGCCCCGAATTCCCTGTCCATGCCATTGTCTTCCCACTCAACGGAGAGTGGTCCACCATAACCAATCGCATTTAGATTACGTATTATTTCCTCAAAATTTACATCTCCATGTCCAAGAGAGCGGAAATTCCACCCTCTTCTGAGATCTCCAAACGGCAGGTGGGATCCGATAATGCCTGCTCTGCCGTCAAGTGTTACCGCAGCGTCTTTCATATGGACATGATAGATTCTATCAGAGAAATCGCTTATGAAGACATGGGGTTCCATGCCCTGCCAGACAAGGTGGCTCGGGTCAAAGTTAATGCCAAGTGTCGGACGTCTGTCGAATACTTCAAATAATTTTACGGTTGTATAATAATCGTAGGCTATTTCTGTCGGGTGAACTTCAAGAGCAAATTTAACATCACACGTGTCAAATTCATCGAAAACAGGGGTCCAGAGATCAACAATCTTCTGATATCCATTTTCTATCATGTCGTCTGTCGTCGGAGGGAACGAATAGAGATATTTCCAGATGGGTGAACCTAAGAATCCGGTAACAACGTAACACCCCATCTCTTTTGCCGCTCTTGCTGTACAGATCATCTCGTTGATTGCCCACTTCCTGACTTGTTCAGGGTTTCCCTTCACACTATCAGGGGCAAATGCATCGAGCCTTTCATCCCAGTCATCTCCAACACACTGACCCGCCAGGTGAGCTCCAAGAGCGAAGCATTTCAAGTTGTATTTCTGTAGTATTGACAATTTGTTTTTGACATACTCCGGATTTGTTGATGCTTCAACAGGGTCCATGTGATCTCCCCAGCAGGCGATTTCCAATCCATCGTAGCCCCAGGAAGCTGCTTTTTTACAGATGTCCTCAAAACTCAGATCTGCCCATTGGCCGGTGAATAGTGTTACTGGTCTTGTCATGTCTTCCTCCTCTCAGTGATCCATATCGATCCATGCTGAATTCTTTTCAGAGCTTTCAACACATTTTTCAATAAACGTAACACCTTGCTCTCCTTCCGCTGCCTTTGGAAAATCAAGGTCTTCAGGTAAAATTTCGGAGCCGTTTCTCTTTTTCATGATGAAGCTGATAAACGCCTTGTAGATGTTGGCAAATGCCTCGAAATATCCTTCAGGGTGACCGGATGGAATCCTTGAATAGGCGTCTGCCCCCGGATAGAGGGCGTCTCTTCCTCTGGAGATGATTTCTGTTGGTTTTTCGAGGTAAGAAATTTTCAGGTAATTTGGGTTTTCCTGTGCCCACTCAATGGAGGCCTTTGAGCCGAATATGCGAACCCTGAGGCCATTGTCATTACCGACAGCTATCTGGGAGCACCAGTAAACGCCTCGTGCTCCACCTTCATAATCGACCATTATCGTCGCATTGTCATCAAGTTTCCTCCCCGCGACCGTGGTGTCGAGCCGGGCTGATAGTTTCGTGATTTTCAGGTTGGTCATATAGGAAACCATGTTTTCGATATGACTGCCGATATCGCCAACACAGTTTGAGGCTCCGGATTTATCAGGATCTGACCGCCAGCCGGCCTGCTTCTGTCCGGTTTCTTCCAGCCGTGTGCTCAGCCAGTCCTGCGGATATTCGGCGTTGACAAACCTGATCTCACCAAGATCGCCATTCTCGATCATCAGCCGCGCATGCTTGGCAACGGGGTAACCGGTGTAGGTATAGGTGACGCACAGAGAAAGGGCCTTTTCCTCAGCCAGTTCTTTAAGCTCCCTGGACTGGGCCGATGTGACGGTAAACGGCTTGTCACATACAACGTTAATGTTATTTTCCAGGAAGGCTTTGGCTATTGCATAATGGGTGAAATTTGGCGTTACGATAACGACGAAATCAATCTTGTTTTCCCTTTTCCCTTCTTCAACGGCCATCTCCTCGAAGGTGGCGTATAACCGCTGCTGATCAAGGCCCAGGGCTATCCCTGTTCTCAGGGTATTCTGGGGATCTGTCGAAAAACAACCACAGGCAAGCGCTGCTTTTCCGTCCAGGGCAATTGCCTTTCTATGGACATCGCCAATAAATGCCCCCTCGCCACCGCCAACCATACCGTACGTTAAAGGCGCCTCTGCTTCTGTCATCTGGCTGCTTTCTATCATGATGTACCTCTTGGACTATATTTTTTTCAAGACATCATTGTCAAACAAAAATGGACCCTAAGCACGAATTGAAATAACACTTCGTTTCATCAGGACGGAGCCCAATATTTCATAACATGAAATAATCTCTTCAGGCGAACGAATTGCCATATAAGTCTTTGTGTGTCAAGTAATTTTTACCCGAGTCCTATCAATCAATGCTTTGTTTGGCAGCACCATTTCATTTCTTATTTCAGAGGACATGAAAAATGGGTTGACAATTGTAATCGTGCCTATTTAATTTAAATTGTGAATTAATGTCTTGAAAAGTGAGGTTTGGACTTCATGGCCTTAAAGCAGAACGATACCTTTTTGACACCCAGACGGTTCCAGCGTGCAATGCACCGTTCCAATATTCTGGCACTGATTAGAACCATGGGTTTGATTTGCCGGACAGACTTGGCCCGGGAAACAGGGCTCAGTCAAGCATCGGTAACAGGGGTTACTGCCGACTTGATAAAGGAAGGGCTTATAGAAGAAAAACAGGCTGGCGCCTATGAGGGCGGCAGGCGACCAACGCTGCTGGCCATCAGGCCTGATGGCGTGCATGTTGTCGGGGTGAACCTGGCAATCGATCAAATCAGGGTTGTTATTGTAAACTTTCAAGCGGAATTAAAAGCGGCGCATACGATTCTGCTTGATAATGACTACTACGCGCCGGAAGAGATTGTTGAACTGATGGTTCAGGCAATACAGGCATGTATCTGGGAAGCAAATTTTTCAAAAGATCAGATAGCAGGTGTTGGTGTCGGTATTCCCGGTCCGGTTGATTCAAAGCGGGGGGTTGTCAAATTTCTGCCCAATTATGGGTGGGAAGAAGTTTCACTCAAACAGATGCTTCAGCAGAGAATAAATCATCCGGTTTTTATGGACAACAGTTCCAATAACCTGGCTATTGCTGAGTATTGGTACGGTAGTGCAAAGGGAATGGATAATTTCCTCGTTGTTACCCTGGAAAATGGTGTCGGCGCCGGCATGGTAGTCAATGGCCAGCTGGTCCGCGGGAATAGTGGTATCGCAAGCGAATTTGGTCATATGTGTGCTGAGGTCGGTGGTCCGATCTGTCGCTGTGGCCGCAGCGGTTGCATTGAAGCCTTTGCGGGTAATTACGCAATCTTAAGGGAAGCAAGAAATCTCATTGGTAAAGGGAATTGGTCTTCTTCTGACAAATCTCCCGGAGAAATTAGCTTTGAGGATGTTCTGGTTGAGCTTAAGCGCGGAAATAAAGCGCTTGAAGTAGTATACCGGAAAGCAGGAATGATTCTGGGGGTGGGTATATATAACCTGATGACTTTGCTCAATCCTGAGCTGGTGATTATTACAGGTAAAGGGGTTCAGGCAGGGAATACGTTATTCAAGCATATGTTCCACTCAATAGATCAATTGAAGACGGCGAAGTTTGGGTTTGACCAGACAGAGATTGTGATCAAAGACTGGACGGATGAGGATTGGGCCCGAGAGTCTGGATCATTGGTTTTACGGGAGATTTATAAGTCTCCGTTTTATAAATGAGTTGTTGATATCAGAAAGCAGTCATCGGAGAAAAAGAGATGGCGTGGCGGACTGAGGATTACTCGTAAGGAGCTGAGAAAACTATGGGCACATATTTTCCGGAAGTGACTGAAAAAATAAAATATGAAGGGCGGCAGTCAAATAATCCGTTGTCCTTCAAGTGGTACGACCGGCAACAGGATGTCATGGGCAAATCCATGGAGGACCATTTACGGTTTGCGGTTGCTTACTGGCATACGTTAAAGAATGAAGGTGGTGATCCTTTTGGTGCTCCGACTATGGATCGTGACTGGAATAAATTTACAGACCCTCTGGACAGGGCTCGTGCGACCTGCGATGCGTCCTTTGAGTTTTTCAGTAAACTGGATGTACCCTATTACTGTTTTCATGATCGGGATATTGCTCCTGAAGGTGACAATTTTCCAGAATCATGCAGGAACCTCGAGAAAATGGTCAGCCACGCGGCAGCATTGCAAAAAACAACGGGAGTGAAATTATTGTGGGGAACGGCCAACCTCTTCAGTCATCCCCGATACGCTCACGGTGCCGGTACAAATCCTGATTTTCATGTTTTTGCCTATGCGGCAGCCCAGGTAAAACAGGCGATTAGTGCAACAAAGGAGCTTGGTGGTGAAAACTACGTTTTCTGGGGCGGTCGTGAAGGGTACGAAACGCTGCTGAATACACGGCTCAGGCAGGAGCAGGATCAGGCCGCCGCTTTTTTCCATATGTGCGTCGAGTATGCAAAAGAGATCGGCTTTAACGGTCAGTTTTTGATTGAACCAAAGCCGAAGGAACCGAGCAAACATCAGTACGATTTTGATACTGCAACAGTTCTGAATTTTTTACAGACGTATGAGCTTATCGATCATTTCAAGATAAATGTCGAAGCAAATCACGCCACCCTGGCCGGCCATACCTTTGAGCATGAGCTGGCCGTTGCTGCTGCAGCCGGTAAACTGGGGAGTATCGACGTTAATCGGGGTGATCTCATGCTCGGCTGGGATACTGATCAGTTCCCGACAGACCTCTACTCAACGACATATGCCATGCTCGAGGTCCTGGCCGTTGGCGGTATCGGTTCAGGGGGGTTGAACTTTGACGCAAAAGTTCGGAGAGGTTCTCACGAGACTGTTGATCTGTTCCATGGCCATATCGGTGGCATGGATAGTTTTGCCCGTGGTCTTGTTATCGCGGCAAAAATAATAGAGGATGGGTTTCTTGAGGAGTTCAGGAAGCAACGCTATAGCTCATGGCAGCTTCCTGCAGCACAGTCAGTACGTGCCGGAGAATATGGACTTTCTGACTGTGAGGCATTTGTCGTGGAACATGGGGAACCAGAGCTCAAGAGTGGTCGTCAGGAGTATCTCGAAAATTTGATCAATAGCTTTATCTGACAGATTCTTCAGGTGTGGTGTCGGGAGGAAACAGCATGGCAGATAACTTATATATCGGGATTGATAGCGGGACTCAGGGTACTAAAGCAGTCGTCCTGAGTGAGCGCACTGCTAAGATAATTTCCGAGAGCTATCACGGTTATGAATTAATTGAGAATGACCGGGGAGGTCGAGAACAGAACCCGGAGCGCTGGATTCAGGCCTGCCGTGAGGTTTTGACAGAGGTACTGGCGTCATCAGCAGTTGATGTTAAGCAGGTTAGGGGTATTGGTGTGTCGGGACAGCAGCATGGCATGGTTCCGCTTGATCTGGCAGGGCAGGTTATACGACCAGCCAAGTTATGGTGTGATACCGAAACCGTGGCACAATGCCGCACGATAACTGAGCGGGCCGGGGGGCCGGAGTCAGTGTTAAGAAAGATCGGCAACCAGGTGGCTGCCGGTTTTACTGCCTCAAAGATACTGTGGTTGAAGGAACATGAACCCGAAAACTATTGCCGATTATCAACAGTGCTACTGCCGCATGACTATATTAATTTCTGGCTTACCGGTGAGAAGAAAACTGATTGCGGGGATGCCTCAGGAACGGCATATTTTGACGTGGCAAATCGCTGCTGGTCTGATGAAATGCTTAAAATCATTGATCCGGCCGGGACACTCGAGCACTGTCTGCCGGAGCTGATCGCCTCTGATGAACCGGTCGGTCTTATAACAAAAGATCTGGCCGATGAGTTCGGCCTGCCGACAGATGTGTTTGTTTCATCCGGCGGTGGCGACAATATGATGGCGGCGATTGGCACGGGCAATGTCAAAGAAGGAGTTGTAACTGCCAGCCTGGGTACCTCAGGAACGATCTATGCCTATTCAGATGGGCCGGTTATTGACAAGAAAGGTGAGCTGGCAGCCTTTTGCTCGTCAACCGGAGGGTGGTTACCGCTTGTTTGCACAATGAATGTAACGGTTGCAACTGAGCTGGTAAGGGACATGTTCAAATTTGATTTACCAGAGATGAACCAACGCTCAGCCGCTGCTGAACCAGGAGCCGGTGGGTTATTGCTGTTACCCTATTTTAACGGCGAGCGAACACCAGCCCTGCCGCTGGCTAAGGCCACATTAACCGGAATGAGTAGCCTGAATATGCGGGCTGAGATGATATGTCGCGCTGCGATGGAAGGTGCCACCTTCGGGCTGCGGTATGGTCTTGATATTATCAGGCAGAATGGTATTGAGCCAAAAGAAGTAAGGCTTGCCGGGGGTGGTGCTAAAAGCGGTCTCTGGCGGCAAATGGTATCAGACATTTTCGATTGTGAGGTGGTCTGCCTGGAGCAGGAGGAGGCAGGCGCGGCCGGTGCGGCAATGCAGGCCATGTGGTGTGTTGAAACAGCAAAAGGCAATAAAACAACCATAGATGAAATAGCAGCACGTTTTGTTCGGCTTGACGAGTCCAGCCGGTGCCGGCCCCAGCCATCAACCGTGACGATCTACGACACTGTCTACCGTAAGTACCTGAAGCTAAATGATTTAATGGCTCATTTTTATGAAGATGTGTAGCGGTTTCTTTACGAATCGTGTTGGCTATCCCAGTTACATCCCAACTCAGCGAGTATGTCGGCTGCGACTTCGCGAATCTGGGGCTGCTTGTCCTCAAGCATTGTTTTTATCGAATCGCAGGCAGCTTTTGATCCGATAATTCCGAGGATACAGATCGCTTCGCCACGGATATGAGGCTTGTCTGATTTCAACAGTGGCTGCAGGGATGAAGTGGCTCGATCCAGTTCTTCCGGTTCCCGTTTTTTGAGCTCTTCAAAAAGAACGGAGACGCCGAGGCGGACATTAAATCGTTCGTCGTCTAGAATTGCTCCGGTCAAGACATAATACTCATGATGACGGTGAAACATTGCTACAATATTATCCACATGGCCCATTTCAAGAAAATCTTTGATGACCACTAACAGTTCCTCATCCATCTTTTTCTTGTCCTTCCAGAAATTATTTTGTTGGGCCAGCGCTGATTTGCATCTGTGCTTAACAGGATTGGTTGACCTTACTCCCCTCTCTCTTCCTCCACTCTCATGAGCAATCATATAAATTATTGATAAAATAGGCACATTTATTTTTGGGAGTTATTCTCAGAAGGACGACCCTATGACAACAATACTATTTGACGAAGGCCCACTTTTTGACATATACCAAAGTAAGATATCACTATTAATCATATCATTGCTGTATGAGACAAAGAGCTTCTAACTATATTGAATTATTAGAAAAAGAAAGGTTTGGCAGGATTAATAAGATTGCTTTGTTCTCTTATTTTTGTCTGATCACAGCT
>NODE-376-length-15783-cov-6.02448_pt1 | contig 15783 bp, 11 predicted proteins | sample MGYA00139097_ERZ477577 | MGnify/ENA metagenome assembly ERZ477577 | reverse complement strand
CGACTTTTTGTATTTTTTCCCTACCTTGTAAAATAATCTCTTGGAGCAAAAATGAGCGAAACAAAGAATATCGATATTTTAATCCCCTCCACTGGAGAAACAGAGCGAACTAAATGGGTTACACCCAAAGAAGAAGTCCGCCATAAAGTAAAAATGGCCAAAATCGCACAAGCAAAGTGGAGTAAAACATCTCTCAATGAAAGATCTCAAGGACTACTCCAAATACGAGATAAATTAAAAGAGCGTTCTCTTTATTATGCTACCCAAATTTCTAAATATAATGGAAAGACCATTGATGAGGCCCTTGTAGCAGAAGTAATACCAACACTGGGAAGCTTTACTTACTTTGCCGGGCCTGCAAAAAATATTCTTCGTGGCAAAAATATTTTCCTCAAAAATCTTCCTTTCTCTAAAAGCAAAGTCCATTATTCGCCTCTTGGTATCCTTGGTGTCATCTCTCCCTGGAATTATCCTTTTAAATTGGCCCTTCAAGAAGTTCCTGCCGCTCTTATGGCCGGAAATGCCGTTATCATAAAACCCTCTGAACACTCGGCGGCCATAGGCGAACTCATTGAAGAATTAGTAATGGAGTCACTAATCCCTGAAGATCTTGTCCAGGTTATCTACGGATACGGAGATTTAGGACAAATGCTTCTCGAAGAAGAGTTAGTACAAAAAATTTCTTTTATTGGCTCTATAGCTACAGGACAAAAAGTTGCTGAACTTGCAGGAAAGAAACTTATTCGTGCAACACTAGAACTTGGAGGAAAAGACTTTGCTCTCGTCATGCCTGATTGTGATCTTGAAAAAACAATTCGAGGAATTACATGGGCCGCCTTTACCAACAGTGGTCAAACGTGTGCTAGCATTGAACGAGTCCTTTTGCCTAAAGAGCTAGAAGAAAAATTCATCCAAGGAATAAAAGAATATCTTCTTGAGCTAGATCCCTCGAACTTTGGTTATATGAATACCTCTTTTCAAAAAGAGATTGTGCAAACACAATTAACGGATGCTCTTAAAGAAGGGGCCCAAGAAGTTTGCCGCAAAATCAGCGATACCCAACAACAAAACAAAAAATCATTTAAACTCTCTCCTGTTCTTTTAAAGGGTACATCCTCTCAGTCAAATCTCATCAAAGAAGAAACCTTTGGTCCTCTTCTCCCTCTTTCTACTTATAACTCTATTGACGAGGCCCTTGAAGAAATCAACAACTCTCCCTACGGACTAACGGCCAGTATTTGGAGTGAAAACTTGCTTGAGGCCCAAGAAATTAGTAAAAAAATAGATACTGGCGTTGTTACCATTAATGACCACATGATTACTCCTGGTTTCCCTGAAGCACCTTGGTCAGGTCATAAGAAAAGTGGACTAGGTTATTCTTCTTCCAAAGAATCTCTACTGAATCTATCCAAGATGACCTACACTTTTTCTGATAGAAACCTTATCCGTTATAAGTTCTGGCAATACCCCTACAACACTAAAAAAAGACAGTGGACCTTCCTCTTTATTGAGGCCCTTTTTGGAACAAAGACATCAAGTCGTCTGCTCGCCTATATCAAAACACTTCCTTTTCTTTTCTTTAAAAAAGAGTAAAATAAAATTATTGATGGTTCATTTTTTCTTAAAAAAAACTCATTTGCCAAAAAAAACTTTCCACGAAAAAATAGCTCATGACAAGAAAATGGCCATTCATCATCACTGTCACGTTAACTCTTTTTTTCTTTGTCCTTGCACCCCTCTCTCTCTATATATTTCGTTTAGACCTTCTCCGCGATTACTTCACTAAAAAGTTTAAAGAAAATGAGATCATTGTCTCTCCAGGAGAATTAACAGGAGAGATTAACGCCGACCTCTTTTTTAAAAAATGGGAAATAAAAGGAAATAATCATAAATCTGTTATCTATGAAATGAATATCAAACAAGAGTCTCTTCGAAAAAATATCTTATCAGCTCATTTATTTTTCAATGATATCTATATAAATGGGGCCCTTGTTCATTTGACAAATTTTAATTTTTCTATTTTAAATCTTTTTTCAAAAATATTAGAAAACAAAAAAAATATCTCTATTCAAAAAATTCAATTAAAAAATATAACTATTAAAACGCCTCTCCCTCAAAAAATATTCATCAAAGATCTCTTCATTAAAAACTTCTATTACCAAGATGACACAAAACTAACCTTTACCATTGAAAATCTTGATTCTTCTCTGGTTGAATTAAACGCCCTTCCTCTCTCTTTTAGCTTCAACCAGGAAGAGATGAAAAGTAAAAACATCTCAGGTGTTTTAAAAAAAGAATTCTTTAAAACAAAAAAAGACATTCCCTTTGAAGGAAAAATCCACCAAGAAAACAAAAACAACAACAAAGAAGTTCAATATTCTTTTAATTCTTTTAAAAGGAAAATGACTATTGAGAGTTTTTGGCCTAATCTTGCAAAAATATCTTTCACCAATTTTAATCCCGATGAATTTTGGAACTACCAAACGCTCTACAACGACCTCTATCTCTTTTATACTTTTGACCCAGCTCAAATGATTCTCTCTCTTGACAAAGGAAGCATAAAACTAAGAGACAATCTTCTCATGATGAAAAAAGAAAAATTCTCTTTGCTGAAAAATTCAACTTTTATCTATTACGTAACTCCTTACAAAAAAGACGAATGGAAGCACAATAAACTCCCCCCTTTCTTTTTCAACTTTTCCTTAAAAGAGTAGAAGAAAGATCTTTAAAAGGATTCTCTTCAATAAACTCAACAACTAAATGAGGATTGATTTTCAAAATCATCTCTTTTTCAAACTGTCTCTCTTTTTTATTACTTACTCTTGCGACAACCACCAAAGAATCTATTTTCTTAATAAGCTCGTCGGCCTGCTTCCATTTTCTCAAACTCAAAAAGCTATCATCTCCCATGAGTAATTCTTTTCTTTTGTCTGAACTATAAATTTTATCAATCCAATTAATCGTGGGATTGCTCTTTTTTTGCCGTAAAAAACCGTCATAATACAAAATATCTTTTTTTTCCTCCTTTGCTAGAAGCTCTAAATTCTCTACCAAGATCGATCCCAGCTCTTCTTTCTCTCGAAGACTTCCCTCTTCCTTCCATGGGTTTCTATCGGGAATCACTAGCAATGAGCGCTCTCTTTTTAAGGCCATTTTGATGCAATAGAGATGTCCGTCATGGAAAGGCGAAAAGCTTCCTGCATAAATAAGAAGAGGAAGATTTATCTCTTTGAGTTGTGAAAAAGATTGAATATGACGAATCAAAAAAGACCCCTTGCTCGGAAGAAAAAATAGATGATTTTTTTATGGGATGAAGAGGTGAAAGGCCAGAGATAGTTGGTGGTGAGGGGGTCAAATGGCAGGATAATTTGACTTTTTCTTCCGAGTTAATGCCTTTCTCCTAAATACTGCCAAAGGAAATTTGAGTTTAAAAGACGAAAAAAACAAGTGAATATCTTTTTTGAGCGCAAGCAACACAGGCAGAGACAGAAGATCAGCTTAAATTCATAACTATTTGAAAACAGATAAGATAAAAAGAGAAAAAATTGTGCGCGCGAGCAATCTGATTTTAGAGAAAACCAAGAGTGAGACGAATCCCATAATGGAAAGGACCTTCTACTACATAGTTGCTATAGCCGGCAAGTGATAAAGGCCTCATCAATTGATATTGCACCCCTAGAAAGAGATGTTTTTCGGAAATTCTCTTATTGGTATTGCGCAAATAAATAATTTCAGAAGGTGTTAGCTCCACTTGCTGATCCCTGTGGGCGCCTACAATAGACCATCGCTGTGAAATACTCCAGGCCAGAGAGTAAATACGCGTTCTGTTCTTAATACCTCTTAAATTTCTTATATAAGTAAAATCCAGGGAAATATTACCGAGAGAAAGACCTGCCATTTGAGAGATCACGGCCCCATTCATTTCATTTTTCGCCACGGCAGCACCAAAGTGCATAAAATAATTTGACAGTGTTAAACCGTAAGTTTCTCTCCACTTTTCACTCCCGCGATAATAGCGCGCTCCCACTCCAATAGAGGGATAAAGAAGGCGGCGGAGTTGTTTTTGAAAGAGAGGTATGGCCGTAGCAAAAAGATAGTTTTTTTCGTTAATATCCTCTCCTACATCGCGATTAAAGTTAACTCCACTAGAGGCAATATTGCTGGCATTGGAAAAAAAAGAATTTTTCTTACTCATGGTCCCACCGGCCATCCCAAACGTGCCAAATCCCTTAAAAACCCCTGTCAAAAAAGTTCCATCACCATAGAGTCCTTCTAATCCAAAAGGAGTTGCTCCCGTAGGAATGGCCGCAGGATTTGTTCCGGCAGAATCAGAGGCCGCAGGATAGCTTTTTGTCGCACCACTATTTCCCGACGAAGAATCACAGGCATAGTCTAAAATTCGACATAATCGATCAGACGCTTTCAAAGAAAAAAAAGAGAAAAAAGAAAAAAGTAAAAAAAAAGAAATAAGATATTTCATAAAAAAATATCGACAATCAACTGATAAACTCAAATAAAAATTACTTCTAGGTAAAAAAGGCCATCCAAGTCTCTTTTACCCACAAAATCCCCTATAATATCTTTTATGAATAAAAATAATCTAACGCTCCTTACTCTCCTTTTATCCTTGACTTTTCCCCTCATGAGTAATGATAGAAAAAAGCAAGCGGCACAAATAGAAATTATGAATGAAGAGCTCAGGCGCGCTCGAACAAAGTTTAAAATCCCCAAGAAATTTCAAAAAATTACGCGTATCTGTGAAGTTATTGGCATGAACTCTCCCTTTCTTCTTAAAGAAAATCTTAAAGGAAAAAAAATAGACCTCAATCAATACGATTTTTATGGCAACTTTCCTCTCATGGCGGCCGTTATGGTCAACAATCTCGATCTCCTTAAGATTCTTTTCGATTACGGAGTTGATCCTAATATGACACTGAGAAATGGTGTCTCTCCTTGGATGATGGCGGCAGCACAAGGGCAAAAAGAAGTTATGAAGCTTCTCCTCGAACACAAAGTTGATATGAAGCAAGAGCTTGATGGGCTCAATGCCATGGATATTGCTGAGGCCCAAGGAAACATTGCTTCTATCTCCTTTCTTGCTGTAAGGGGTCTAAAGGGCAATAATACCATTCGCGAAAAACTTGAAGCTGAACAAGCACTTGAAAAAAAGAAAAAAAAATAAATTTCTATTCTCATTTGTCTCATTTTCCTCTATAAATTCTATTTCCCCATCAACTCCTTTCATAAAAGGATCTCTATGATCATCAAGTTTTTGACGCGATCCCTTGCCCTGTTCTCTCTTCTTCAAGTATTTATGAGCTGCCAAGAAAATCATCACTTCAACAAGCAAGAAAAAATACAAAAAAAGACAGATGAGCAAAGAGAAAGAGAGAAACAAAAGCAAAAAATCATCCACATTCCCATGCATGCTATATTGCAAAACAATCATTTTTCCACACCACAAAATAACAAGACGCAGCTAGAAGAACTCCTCCGCAATATTAAAAAGAGCGTTGATCCATCTTCATGGAGCTACACTCTTTATGAAGATGTAGGCCTTGTAAAAATAGACTTTTTTATTTCGTCTCACAGTAACTTTGAAAAAGATCTTTTTTTAAAAGATACTTTTGCTCAATTAGATAATCAATTTATCTTCTCTGAAATTCATCCGCAAAAAGTTCATATAAAAAAGCGAGAGGCCCTTAAAGAGTTCGATACCGATCTTTCCTCTCTCGAAAATAGCACCAAAAGAATCTCTAGTCGTGAAGACTTCATGGGGCATAAGCAATTGCGCCTACGAGAATTCATCCATCAATTTCAAGAAGATGTTAAAGCAGAAACGGGAATCAGCGAAAATATACCTTTTCCCGATGGATCCTCTGTTAGAGTTGGTATTACAGATACGGGTATTTCAGTTAATCATCCTATTTTTCGCAGCGATAAAGACAAAGAAAATAAAAAACACCGCGTTATTTATATGAATGACTTTACACGCGAAGGGATTGTTTATTTCACCAAAGATCAACTGGCCATTGGAAGAACGCTTACAGCTCCTGAACTTAAAGAACTTCCTCCCCTAGATAGCGCAAATCACTATATCTCTCTTTCAGGTAGCGTAATCGCTCCTCAAGTAGGTGCTGCCAATATTGGTCAAATTGAAGAGACACCTATTCAAGACCTCGTTGTGGCCGTTGATGAAAAGCTAAAAGACAAACTGCTCCTAGGTGACGGTAGTATTCTCCTAGGAGTTTTTAGTGAGAAGGCCTATATGGCGGCAGTAGGTGAAGAGAAGAAAGAAGTCATCGACATTAATCACAATTACAAATATGACGAAAACTTCCTCGTCATTCTCGACACGACAGAAGAAAAACTTCACATTGATTTAACAGGAAAAAATAATTTCACTCAAAATCCCCCACTCAGAGACTGGAATAAGTACCCAGAAGATCTCATCGCTTCGGGAAAAGAAAAAATTGGCTTTGTCTTTAAGAGAGAAATTCGCGGTGATGACACAGAACTCTACAGCGCTGCCATGGTAGGAATGGACCCAGGAAATCACGGAACTCACGTTGCCGGAATTGCCACAGGTGGAAAACTCTTTAAACGCGAATCTGATGATACACTGGCCAGAGGAATTGCCATGGAGGCCTCTATTATGGCCAATAGAGTCTGTTCTAATAATAATGGCTGCTACGCCATTGACGCTGTTATTGACCTTGCACGCAAAGGCGCCGATGTGATCAATATGTCTCTTGGCGGACTTTCCAACCTCAATGACGGAACAGATGTCGAATCATTGCTCATTGACCGCCTCAGCGATATTTACAACGTTCAATTTATGATTTCAGCAGGAAATTCCGGCCCAGGAATTCAGACAATTGGTCATCCTTCAACTTCTGAAAGGGCCTTAAGTATTGGAGCAACGGCCACTCCGCGCATGATGATGGGTCAACTTCGTTTTCCCGCTTGGCCTGGAAGTGAACTCGACGATGACTTTATGATGTATTTTAGTTCGCGTGGCCCCCATGCTGCCTTTGGGCTTAAACCCAATCTCGCCGCTCCAGGATCACAGCTTAGCTCTATTCAACTCAATGGAACCTATGGATCAAGAAGCTCTCTTGATCAATACTGGGGAACATCCATGGCCGCTCCTGCTGCCACAGGATCCTATGCTGTCCTTCTCGATGCTGTTCGAAAATTTAACACGGCCATACAAAAAAAAGAGGGAAAGCAAGCACGTCTTCTCCCCACCGATAGCTTTTTTCTCAAAGCGGTACTCCTTGAGTCGGCCCGTGCTTTTTCACCTGATCGCTACACCTGGATTGATTACGGTATGGGAATTGTCGATTTAGAGAAAAGCTGGAACCTTCTCATGGAAATCTATCGATCCAACAATAACCTAGAAGGAAGTTTTAAAACCGCCAAAGGGCAAGATATTCACCTCAACTACAACATTCGCACCACAGGTCATCAGGCCAGAAACAATATCGACTACGATGGCTCTCTTGTATTAGGACGAGATGGTCAAAAAATGATGCGCTATGGTCGTGGTATTTGGATTGAACATTATGGCGAAGAAAAATCTTCTTATAAAATTTTTATTGAGCGCGATATCCCTGCTCGCTATGCTCAAGATGACAAGTCTCTTTCTGAACTGGAAATCCTTCGCGACAACAGTGAAGATATTTTTCTACTAGAAACTCAATTTCAAGGAACCGATAAACCTTGGGCCACCGTCACTGAACTCATCTCTCCTAACTGTCAAGATTTTGCTCCCCTAGAGGAAGTGGCCATTTCATCTTCTGGTCTTAACGACTGGAGTTCACTGCATCTTTGTGTCAATCGAGAAATTGTAAAAACACTGCCTCCCGGAGACTATGGAATTCTCATTAAAGGTTATCGAGTTGATACATCAAATAATCTCAAATCTCCTTTGGCCTCTTTTGTTGTTCCTGTTTATCTCACCGTCCCTCACTTGGTTTTGAGCCACAAAGATCAAACGTTTGGTCTTTCAGGCGAAGTTAAATCTTTTGAAGTCAAGCGCCACTATCTCGAAATCCCCAGCGATATCACCTCCATGAGACTCTCTGTGAGTATTCCTCCTTATGCTCCTCCTAAAAATCTCTGCTCGGCCATTAAGGCCTTTGTCTATGAAGGAAAAAATATTGTCCGTCCTGAGGAGTTTACAAAAAATGGTGTGGCCAAAAATTGTGAAAATAGTGGAAATCCTCTCGTGAATGGATCACAAGAAATTTCTTTTGAAAGGATTTCACCAAACCCTGGTATTTGGGAAGTGCATCTTTTGGGCCATTTTCTCTACCCTCTTGGTCAATACGAGATCAAACTCGATTACAACAAAACTCAAACAACTATTAATGAGATTAGTGGCGATATCAGTGCCCTTGATGGCCACTTTGCTGTCAATACACTTGAATCCACCACTGATCCTAAGGCCAATAATGGAAAGTCTACTTTTCATCTCCAAGGAACTATTGAAAAAGGAACTTTTAAAATCAAAAATAAAGAAGAGAAGTTTATCTTAAGTGCTCTTCAATTTGATGAAGAAGTCTCTCTCGTTAATTTAACCATCAATGAAAATCAGGATAATCGCGGGCAAGATCTTGATCTCTTTCTCTATCTTTGTGAGAGTCCAAATTTTTCCAAGAGTGATGGAAGCTGTTCTTTAACCCTTAAGAGCGCCGGTGGAACATCGCAAGAAAGTATTGAATTTGCTCCAAAAGCTGATAAGTTCTATTTCGCTGAGGCGGTAGGCTATGAGATGGATGAAACAAAAGAAGATATTCCTTTTGAATTTGAAGTTAAGCGCCACCTTGCACACTTTGATGTAGGAAACCTTGAGATTAGTGAAGACGGAAGTGATATTCACTACACTCTTAACCCTGCTCTCACCTCTCAAAGAAAAGAATTTGTTGAAAGACGGGCAAATTTATTTGGTGAAGTTATTCTGAGAAACACTCTTGGATACTACATCACGCGAATACCTGTCCTTATTCATCCTATCAAATAGGATAGGATTTTTTAGGAACTAATTATGATGACCATGGCGAGGCGTTTTTCTTTTCTCTTAACTCTACTTCCTCTTTTCTTTGCAACGACAAAGATAACAATGGCCCATGTGGCCATCGTAACATCCAAGTCGTGGGTTCCTTTTCAGCTCATGGAAGAAGTCAAAAAGAGAGGAGAAAAGCTCCTTGTCATCACCGACACCCCTCCTCAAATTCCGCAGGATTTTTCCTTAGAAGATATAAATAGCGGTGTTGTAAGTTTTTGTCTCATCCCTATTCTCAACGAGGCCAATAAACAATTCATCCATCTTTGCGCCAAGTCCGTTCAGGCAAGTGCTATCTTCTCTATGGAAGAACAACTTCTTGAACTCACCATGCCTGATGGCCTTTACTTTCGAGACAAACTTCTTATGAAAGAGCGGCTGTTAAAAAATGGGTATGATAAAATCACTCCTTTTTTAGGAAACCTTCATTCTCCTCAATTAGTCAAAGAATTTATTAAGACTTATGACTTTCCCGTTATCCTCAAACCCAAAGATGAAATGGGGGCCGATGGTATTATTATTGTCAAATCTCAAGAAGAATTTGAACAACTTGAAGAGACAAAAGACATCAGCAATTCTTCTCTCTTTATGGAAAAATATATGTCTGGCGAAGTCTACCACGTAGACGGAGTTGTTCTTGATGGCGAAATTCTCTTTGTTCGCCCAAGCCGCTACTCTCTGGGGATGTTCTCTTTTTATCAAGAAGGAATTGCGGCCTACAGCATCGAACTTGACGGAGAAAAGAAAAAAGAAATTCTTCAAGAAACCCAAGAAGTTATTAAGGCCATGGAATATGAGAGAGGAATCTTTCACTTAGAGTTTATCAGAAATGAAAAAGGTGAACTTCATTTTATGGAAATTGCCGCCCGTGTTGGCGGAGGGATGATCAATAACCGCGCGGCCATTAGCTTCAACGTCGACTTTCATCGCATCAACTCTCAACTTTTTTTAGGTGGAGAAGATAGTGAAATAAAAAAAATGCTGCTGGATAAAACAGAAGAACTCGAAAAAAAACCTCTCTATGTCGCAGATCTTGAAGTTCCTCTTCACCCTGAGAACTCAGATAATAATAGTTGTATCTTTCGCCACTTTGACCTTAAAGAAAAAACCTTAAATGAAATGTCTACTCTCTATTGGCATCAGGCACCAAATGAGGGAGAATTAGTAAAAATGGAAAAATTTCCCACCATCAAGTTTCTTTTCCAAGGACATGATTTAAGAGCTATTGAGAGGGAAGTTGAATTTATTACTCACGAGATTATCTATCAATGCGATTAACCTTAGCTCTCTTTTTTTTTCTGGCCCTCTCTCCTGCTTCACAGGGTGGTAATAAAACTATTGACTCTTTTTACGATGCAAAAAAAATCCTCACAAAAGATGTTTACAAAAAAAATGGTCCTCTCTCCCTAAAAACCATTTACTGCCATTTTCCTTTTCAAGGAAAAAAAATTATGCACGTTCAAGGTTTAAAAAGCGCGGCGAAGAAGCTAGGAAAAAGGGCCACCCGGCTTGAATGGGAGCATATTGTCCCGGCGTCTCTTTTTGGGCATCACTTTAAAGAATGGAAAGAGGGACATCCCTCTTGTCGCAGAAAGAAAAAATCCTTTAAAGGGCGAAAGTGCGCTTCAAAAGCAAGCGATGAATTCAAAAAGATGGAGGCCGACATGTATAACCTCTATCCTTCTATTGGTGAAGTAAACAAAAAGAGAAGTAATTTTCCAATGACTGAATTTTCCTCAGACCAAAAGAAGAGGCATAAGAAAAAATTTCTTAATTGCAATATTACAATTGAAGACAATCAAATAGAACCAACGGATAGTATCAAGGGAATCATTGCACGAACTTATCTCTATATGGATTCCACTTATCATCATCTCAAACTTCTCTCGCAAAAAGAAAAAGATCTCTTTAAAAAATGGCATCTCGCCTTTCCTGTCACAGAAGAAGAGTGCACGCGCGGCAAAATAATAGAGACAATCCAAAAAAATTCTCATAAACTTTTAAAAGAATCTTGTTTAGCAACTTTTAAAAAATGGTAATTTTGTATGTGGAACAATCTTAAGGCGGGGCGTTTTTTCATCTCCCTCTTTATTCTCTTTGCAACGTCGCTTTTTTTCCTCTTAAGTTCTTGGCCTGCAGTACAGTTTGGTGAAATGCTTTCTCTTTTTCCTCCTCTTATGGCCGTCTTATTAGTCCTTATCAGTCAGAATGTCTACCTTGGTCTTGGTGGTGCCGTTTTGATTGGCGCAAGTGTCAAAGTAAACCTTGCCTTTCCTGCACAGGATATTTCTTTTCTCAAAAGTAGCTGGCATTTTTATACTAACTCTCTCCAAGATAGTTGGAATTTACAAATCTTGGCCTTTATTCCTCTTATGATGATTTGTGCCCATCTTATTATTATGCAAGGAGGAATCCAGCAAATTTTAAATGCACTGGGAAAATGGGCCAAAGGAAGAAAGATGACCCAGCTCGCAACCATTGCTTCAGGGACGATTCTCTTTTTTGATGATTATGCCAATACCATGATGGTTGGACCGGCCATGCGTCCTCTTGCAGAAAAAAATGGTATCTCTCCTCAAAAGTTGGCCTTTTTAGTGGACGCAACAAGTGCTCCTATTTCTGGAGTTGCCGTTGTAAGCACGTGGATTGGCCATGAGCTAGGGCTTTTTCGCCAGCTATCGCAATCACTGAGCTTAAATTTAGATGAATTTAATATGTTTCTCGACGCTCTTCCTTTTCGTTTTTATTGCATCATGATGTTGATGTTCACGTTGGTTATTACTTTTTTGAATAGAGATTTTGGATCTATGCTAACGGCAGAAAAAAATTATCTCAGAGAGCACCATCAAAAGAAGGCCTCTTTAGTGAAGAAGGAGGAGGAAGAAAAACCCCAATCTCTTTTTATTGCTTTTCTCAGCTCCTTTTTTCCTCTCATGATGATTTTTCTTAGTTTACTTTTTGGTCTTTGGCTTGATGGAAGCGGAGCTGATTTACTAGCGTCTTCAACCCAATTTTGGTTTTTCACTCTCTTTTCCCTGGAACACTGGAAGGATGTTCTGGTGGCCAGCGACAATTCCATCACGGTTCTTTTAATATCCTCTCTTATTGGTTTTTTCCTCACTGTAATGAGCTGTCTCTTTTTAACAAAAATAAAAAGAAAAGAGGTTGTTTTAGGGATTTTATCGGCCATCAAGGGATCTCTTTTTCCTCTTATTATCCTTTCTTTTTCATGGGCCCTCAAAGCTGTTTGTGATGATTTGCAGACGGGTTCCTATATTGCCACATTGCTAAGCGGTGTTATCTCGCCTTTTTGGTATACGACTTTTGTTTTTCTCATCAGCGCAGCGATTTCTTTTTGCATTGGAACCAGCTGGGGGACGATGGCCATTTTACTCCCTACGGCCATTCCGCTGGCGTATTCTCTCGACGCCAATAGTTATGGTATTATCACAATGGTTTCACTGGCGGCCGTCCTCGATGGATCAATTTTTGGCGATCACTGCTCTCCTCTCTCTGACACCACTATCATGAGTTCTATTTCAACAAACTGTGATCCTCTGGAGCATGTAAAAACACAGCTTCCCTACGGTCTATTTGTAGGCATAACATCTATTTTATTTGGTCATCTTTGGGTGCTTTCAGGTGGATCAATCTTTTATAGTTATCTCTTCTCACTTCTATTCATGATAAGTTTTGTTTTTCTGGTGGGAAGAAATCCAGAAAAAAGAGTCAGAAAAGAAAGAGAGGAAGAAGAAGATCGTTTAGTAAATCTAGCGAATAAAACAACATAATGTCTTTTACAAAAATAAAAAAAAGAAATTTATTTTCTTAAAACGTTATGTATGTCATTAGCAGGATTATTTTTTAACCAGGTCATGCACTTCTTAACGCTATGAAATTCTTTTTCATCTATGACTGTACCTAATCGCATATCATAAATCCTCCATTTGTCTCCACGAAGAACACACATTCGACCACCCACCACATTACCGACAGACTTCTTTAAATCAGAGACAATATGAATTCTATCCTCTGCAATCTGTTCTGTACTCAATCCTCTTACATACCCTTCAAAAACTTGAAGCTCTGGAGATAAAAGAAGTTCATCTGCAAGAACAATCAAGCATCTCTCATTGTGAGAATATTTTTCAGATCTCCAAAAAAAAGCAGCATTTGGAGGAAGACCATCGAGATAATGCTCTTTGAGTCTTTCCCCATCATCTTCCTTGCAATCTAATCCTCTTAAAACTTCACCATTAAACAATGCTGTTCCTCTATAGTAGAGGCCGTACCCCAGCTTACACTGAGAATCAATTATTAATTGATCTCTTACGGCCCTTAGCTCAAACCCCAGCAACTCAGGGTATCTCTCGTCCAAAGTCTCTAGCATTTTTTTCATGCTCCATTTCTTGGCCAAAGCATGAATTAATTGAACTCTCTCGCTAAATTTTTTATCCATTGCAACAGGGCCATATCTCAAAAAATTTAAAATAAACTTTGCCAATGAATATTGCTCATCGATGTAAATTCCTTTTTTCAACTCATCGACTTTATGCAACCTCACTAAGGTTTTTAAATAAAAATCTCCTGGTTCAAAAAAACTCTCCGCAATTAAAGATCGGGAAATTCTAACACCTTTCTTTTCTTCAAAGTTAAGACAAAGAATGTCATTTTCACCTTCAGATCCACTTGAAGTCATTGCGTAAGAATTTGTAAAATAAAGAGAGGTGAGCACGATTTTAAATAAATATTTTTTCATTAGATTCTCAATTTTATTGATCTTTTGGACAATAGCTAACACTTTCCGGCCCAAATTCAAGCTCAAGTAAAATCAGACTCTTAACTCAACCTGAGTTCTGAATTAAATATCCCTCCTAGGTAATCTCTACCTCTCTGCTTGGTAAAAACAAGAAGTTCAAGGTTTGTTAGCTTTTTGGTCAATAGTGATGGAAAGTTTTGGCCCGCCCCGAAATGTGAGTGATATTTTTTTGCAAACTTTTATAGTCATTAAACTTATTGGGCCTTTTGAGAGCACACAGAAAAACCTCTTTAAAATCAAATACTTGTAACAACTAGAGAAGAGATCAACATAGGTTGAAGGTCATTATGTTAATGGGAAGATACAAGGTCTATTGAAAAAAACTTACCCCAATGGAAGAGTGCTTGAAGTTCATTATGTTGATGGCAAAGAGCAAGGTCCATTGAAAGAAACTCACCCAGACGGAAAAATAAAAATTACTTACGGGTCTTCTAACGTTTGTACTATCCCCCCCCCCCCCTCGTAATGGCAATGAAGTATCTGTTTCCTTCGGTTGCCTTACCTCCTTTAAAATGACAGTAGGGCAATAGGAGCTGCCCCCCCCCTAAGGAGTTTTTAATTAATGATAAAAAATTGGGGGAAGGTCAAAATGATTACTGAAGATTTTAAAGGATAATTTCGATGCAAGCAATTTGGTTTTTTATTGCGAACCTAGTTTCACTAATTGGTAGTTCCATAAGCATGGTGGCCATCCCATGGTTTGTCTTACAAGTTTCTGGTGATATCGCAATTACTTCTTTTATTATGTCTGTAAGAATTTTACCAACCATTATATCACTCTTCATAGGAACTCATTTATTTGAAAACTACACCAATCGTTGGATTTGCATTATATCTGATTTATTCTCAGGAACTTTGATAATTTCTATCCCTCTTTTGTTTCATTATGATTATTTAACTTTACCATTACTTCTTGCGATAATTTGTGCGGAAGGAGCAGTTGAACAAATCAACAGAACATCTCTGTCGGCGATGATGCCTGAAGTAATCAACAAAAACAATTACTCTTTTGAAAGATTTAATGGAATTATCGGATCACTTCATAATATTGGAGATTTATTAGGTCCTGCTCTTGCAGGGGTGATAATAAGTATTATCGGTAACTCTGCAGCATTTATTATTGACGGGATAACATTTTTTGTTTCGGCCCTTATATTTAAAATTTTTCTTACAAATCTTAATAGAAAATTTAAATCAAAATCTGAAGAAGAAACTACTAGTTTGAGAAAAATAAAAAAGGGTATTATTTTTATATTTAATCACCCCCATATTAAGTATGCAGCTGTTCTGAGTATTACCGTTAATTTTTTGATCATGCCACTTTTGACACTCGTTCTTCCTTTAATGGCCCAGACAAAATTAGAAAATACAATAGATTTAGGATTTTTGTTTTCTACATTTGGGACAGGAACTTTAATTGCCTCCTTAGCATTCACTCTTTATGGATCTAAAATGAAAAAGAAAAGAATGATGGTTGGATGTAGCGTTTTATTATTTTTTTCATTAGTTTTAGGTGGATTGATTAAGTTAAAACTTGGATTATATTTTATTATTTTTTTCATTGGTCTTAGCGTTGGTTTTCTAGGTCCCTTGGATAATACTATTTTACAACAGTATGCACCAGAAGAGAAAAGAGGTTTAATATTTTTAATTTACACTTCTTTAAGGTTTCTATCAATTCCATTAAGCTATATCTTATTTGGGTTTACTCTGAAGCTATTTCCAATATTTATTACGTTCTTTTTTATGGCAGCGATAGTATTCTTTCAATTAATTTATATCATACCTGCGAAAATTGATTATGAAGGATGATGAAAGTGAACTTAAAAAAGAGATGGCCATATCCATGTTTTTTTTTTAATTTATTAGTTTGTTTTGTTTTGTTTTGTTTTGT
>NODE-375-length-15793-cov-4.32063_pt1 | contig 15793 bp, 14 predicted proteins | sample MGYA00139097_ERZ477577 | MGnify/ENA metagenome assembly ERZ477577 | reverse complement strand
AAACTGCAGTACAGTTGATCAGGACTAAAGATTCTGGCCCGGATAGTTATACCGGGCCAGAATCTTTAATGATTTAATACCGAACATTATAGAGGGTTATTGAGATGGCTATCAGCGCATCTATGGTCAAAGAACTGCGTGAACGTACCAGCGCAGGAATGATGGAATGTAAAAAAGCACTGACTGAAACAGACGGTGATATGGAAGCAGCAGTTCAGCTTTTGCGTACCAGTGGTGCTGCTAAGGCAGATAAAAAAGCAGGTCGTGTTGCTGCCGAAGGTGTTGTAAGTATTTATATTAGTGATGACAAGAAGTTAGGGGTCATTGTTGAAGTTAACTCTGAAACAGATTTTGTCGCAAAAGGTGAAGATTTCCAGCGTTTTGCAGCAGATATTGCTGAGGCGGTCGCTGCCACGAATCCGGCTGACATTGATGCCTTGAACGCAACAAAGCTAGCTTCTGGTGAGACAGTTGATGAGACCAGGCGTGCTCTTATTGCAAAGCTTGGTGAGAACATTACTGTACGACGTTTTGAAAGAGTTGAAGCGACCGGTGATGCAGAAATCAGCAGCTATCAGCATGGCTTGAAGATAGGCGTGCTGGTAAGCAGTGCCGGCGGCAATGAGAATCTGGGAAAAGATCTTGCAATGCACGTCGCTGCATTGAAGCCGTTGTGCATTAGTACTGACGAGGTTCCAGCTGATGCCGTTGAGAAAGAAAAAGAAGTTTTTTCTGCCCAGGCAGCAGAAAGTGGCAAGCCACCAGAAATTATCGAGAAAATGATCATGGGCCGTATCAATAAATTCCTTAATGAAGTGGCTCTGCATGGACAGGATTTTGTTAAAGACCCTGCCATGACTATCGGCAAGCTGCTGAAAGCTGAAAATGCTTCAGTCGTTTCTTTTACGCGTGTAGAAGTGGGCGAAGGTATCGAGAAGAAAGTCGAAGATTTTGCTGCCGAGGTTGCGGCCCAGGCAAAAGGCGTTTGATTGCTGGCATCTCGCTACAATGAAAATGCCAAGAAATCCTGGAGCTGAGATAAAGTGAGCGGATCCGAAACTGGCACCGCTATCCGCCGCATTTTATTGAAGCTTAGCGGCGAAGCCCTGATGGGCGATCAGGATTTTGGCATTAGCCATGATATGCTTGAATATGTCAGTGATGAGATAAGCACTGCAGTTCAGCGAGGTGCCCAGGTTGCAATCGTAGTCGGAGGCGGCAATATTTTTCGCGGCCTTTCCAGCGCTGCGGGCAACATGGATCGTGTGCCTGCTGATCAGATGGGCATGCTGGCAACGGTAATGAATGCAATCGCAATTGCCGAAAACCTCAATCGCAACGATATACCGGCGACCGTACTATCGGCCATTCCTGTCGGTAGCTTCACTGAAATATTTAGTCGACGGCTGGCACTGGAATATCTAGAATCAGGAAAAGTTGTTATTTTTGCTGCAGGTACTGGTAATCCATATTTCACTACGGATACCGCCGCCAGTCTGCGAGCTATCGAAATAAGCGCAGACTTGTTACTGAAAGCAACCCAGGTGGATGGCGTCTATGATGCTGATCCAAAAACAGATCCGTCGGCGAAAAAATTTCAGAAACTAGGATTTGATGAAGTTCTCAAGCGCCAGCTGGGTGTAATGGATCTGACAGCTATTACGCTTTGTCTTGAGAATGACCTGCCTTTGCGCGTCTATGAAATGCGTTCAAAAGGTGCTCTTGGTAGAATACTTGACGGGCAAAACGAAGGTACACTGGTGACAAACTGAAGACATCTAGAAGAGTTGTGATCAATTCGGATCATTACTGAGTCTGATAGCAAGGGAAGAAAAACATGATTAATGAAATCCTTGACGATGCAAAAGTACGCATGGAGAAAAGTGTCGAGTCGCTGAAAAGTGAATTAATGCGCTTACGAACAGGCCGAGCGAATACTGGTCTGCTGGATAGCATTAAGGTCGACTACTACGGCAGCCCTACCCCCCTTAGTCAGGTGGCTAATATTAATGTTCAGGATGCCCGTACGCTGAGTGTTCAGCCCTGGGAAAAAAACATGATGCAGCTGATCGAGAAGGCGATTCTTGAATCAGACCTCGGTTTAAACCCTATGTCTGCTGGAGAAGTGATGCGTATCCCAATTCCTCCTTTAACTCAGGAGCGCAGGCTGGATCTGGTGAAAATAGTGAAACACGAGGGTGAGGGCGGCAAGGTAGCTGTCAGGAACATCCGGCGCGATGCTATTTCACACATCAAGGAATTACTAAAAGACAAAGATATTTCTGAGGATGACGAACGCCGTGCTGAAGAGCAGGTGCAGAAATTGACCGATTCTCATGTTGCCATTATTGACACTCTGTTGAAGGAAAAAGAAGAAGAATTAATGGAAATCTAAACTTTTTATTAATTCAGGGATACCCTGGTTCTCTGTGCAGGAATGAAATCTGATGTTTGATATATCTACCTCTGCCATAGCTGGAATCGCCACCTTTTCAATTTAGTTCAATAGCCATTACGTTAAACGCTGCTCCTTGCCGTTACATGTCTGAAAGTACGTCGCGTTACTGCGTGTCATTCGTGCTCTGACGCGGCCAGGCTTAGGTACAATTTAAGATAGATATATTCAGCCGAAGTGCCCTTTAAGAATCTTATCGGCTGGGCTAAACTGTCGCCTTTCCCTTCCTGATGCGGAATTATGTCTCCGGCTAAAAATAAATCTTTACCCAGCGAAAAGAATACAGGGTCTACCATTCCTCGCCATGTTGCGGTGATCATGGACGGTAATGGCCGCTGGGCCAAGCGCAGGGGCCAGTCCAGAGTGATGGGACATAAGAAAGGCGCCGAAGCAGTGAGGCGGATTATCCGAAACTGTGGAGACCAGGGCGTCGAATATCTGACCTTGTTTGCTTTCAGTAGCGAAAACTGGAAACGTCCCGATCGTGAAGTCAAATTATTGATGGAGCTTTTTATTTCTGTTCTGGAAAAGGACATTGATGTACTGGTTGAAAACGGCGTGCGCCTCCGCATCATGGGAGATCTTGAACGATTCGGCAAACGCATCGGCAGATTGATTAAAAAGGCGGAAATGCGCACTGCCACGAATAATCGAATGCATTTAATGATCGCGGCTAATTATGGTGGCCGCTGGGACATCACTCAGGCGTGTCAGCGGTTGGTAGAAAAGTCCCGTAGCGGAGAGCTAAATCCAGATGAGATCAATGAAGAGCTGATCAGTCGTCACCTTGTGACTGATGAAATTCCTGATCCTGACCTGTTTATTCGCACCGGCGGTGAGAAGAGAATCAGCAACTTTCTAATCTGGCAGCTGGCATACGCAGAATTATACTTCACTGATGTGCTGTGGCCTGACTTTTCGATAGAAAACCTTATCGATGCTCTGCAATGGTTTGCCAGTCGCGAACGACGCTTTGGCAAAACCAGTGAACAAATAAGCAAGGCAGGCCATGCTTAAGCAACGCCTGCTGACCGCTGCCATTCTGATACCGGTTTTTCTCGCAGCTCTGTTTCTTATGGATGAGCTGGAGTTTGCTATTTTTCTTGCGGTGATACTTATCCTTAGTCTCAATGAGTGGGCGAATTTGAGCGGTATTCAGTCCATTGCTATGAAGCTTGCCTATATTACTGCTGGTGTTGTCATTGCAGCAATTGTTCAGTATTCGGGGCTGGTAGGACAGGCGATGTTCATTCTAGTGTTTGCTCTCTGGCTGATTGTGGTATTGCGCCTGATTCAATTTGGCAAGCAGGTGCACGATCCGAAGGCGACGGCAGGAAATGGCCCCATGGCATGGCTGGACGGATATTTTGTTTTGCTTCCAACCGTACTGGGTCTGCAGGTTTTGAAGGCAGATGATCCAGCTGCTCCTCAGCTGTTGCTGATTTTCTTCTTCATCATCTGGTCTGCAGATACGGGTGCCTACCTGGCAGGCCGCACCTGGGGTAAAAATAAACTGGCTCCGGCAATCAGCCCTGGAAAAACAATTGAAGGATTAATTGGCGGCGTCATTGGTGCACAAATAATTGCTGTACTGGTCGGCATTATGGTTTGGGAACTTTCTTTATCAAAACTACTGCTCTGGTTACTAGCTGTAGCACTTGTTACGTTGTTCTCCGTCGCCGGGGACCTGTTTGAGAGCATCTACAAACGTCGTGCAGGGGTTAAAGATTCAGGTAAATTATTGCCGGGGCACGGAGGCGTGCTTGATCGAATCGATAGTGCCTGTGCAGCATTGCCGCCCTATATACTTGTTATCTATCAGTTTGACCTACTCACAAAGAGTGCTGCTGGACTGTGAAGCAACAGGGTATCTGTATTCTTGGCTCTACCGGAACGATCGGCATCAACACGCTGGATGTGATTCGGCGCCATCCCAAAAGCTTCAGGATTATCGCACTAACCGCCAATCGTCAGGTTGAGCGGATGCATCAGCAATGCCAGCAGTGGCAGCCAGAATATGTTGTGATGTCTGACCCTGAAGCAGCCGCCGCCCTCAGGGAAATTATAATACAGGAAGGCCTTGCTACTGAGGTTTTCAGTAGTATGGATAAACTCAATGAAGTTGTTCAGTATGACTCAGTAGATACTGTGATGGCCGGGATAGTGGGTGCCGCAGGCCTACTGCCGACACTGGCTGCAGTAAAAGCAGGTAAACGGGTTCTGAAAGCAAACAAGGAACCACTGGTAATGATGGGGCAGGTTTTCGTAGAAGAGGCGAAAAAGTCCGGAGCTGTTCTGTTACCTATCGATAGTGAGCATAATGCGATCTTTCAATGCCTGCCATTCGCGGTACAGCAGGCAACAGCAGCTCCCATTGAACATACACTGAAAGAACACGGAGTTTGCAGGATATTGCTGACCGGCTCCGGCGGACCATTCCTGAAACAGGACAGGTCCAGTTTTTCCTCGATCACCCCTGCCCAGGCATGCGCTCACCCTAATTGGGTCATGGGCAGAAAGATCTCAGTCGATTCCGCCACTATGATGAATAAGGGGCTTGAGCTGATTGAAGCCTGCGCACTGTTCTCGACCAGCCCTGAGAAGATAGATATCGTGGTGCATCCTCAAAGCGTCATCCACTCAATGGTTGAATACAACGATGGCTCCATCCTTGCCCAGCTCGGGAATCCTGATATGCGGACCCCGATTGCACATGCCCTGGCCTGGCCAAAACGTATGGATGCGGGTGTCGAACGGCTGGATTTGCTGAAAATGTCTGCCTTAGAGTTCCTGCCGCCGGATGTGGTAAAGTTTCCTTCACTGACTTTAGCTCGCCAGGCTGCTGAAACAGGTGGTACTCTGCCAGCTATATTAAATGCAGGCAATGAAGTAGCTGTGCAGTCGTTTCTAGACGGTGACATTCGTTTTGACCAGATTATCGAGCTGGTTGAAGAAACCATGCAGGCGGTAGAATATGAGCCACAGCAAGAGCTTGATAACGTCCTGGCAGCTGATCGGCATGCTCGCAGCTTTGCTGAAAGGCGCGCTCAGAATTTGTCCTAAGAATTACACACATAGATAGAAAAACACAGTAAAACGATATGTTAGAGTTTATATACAGTATTGCCGGGTTTGTTGTGGCACTGGGTATTCTGGTTGCCGTGCATGAATTTGGCCATTTCTGGGTAGCCAGGAAGCTTGGTATTAAGGTGCTGAAGTTTTCTGTCGGCTTTGGTAAGGCTATCTGGTCGCGTACTTCGAGTGATGGAACCGTCTATGCCGTCGGTGCGTTGCCCCTTGGGGGTTACGTCAAGATGCTGGACGAAAATGAAGGAGATGTTGCAGAGGAGGATTTGCCGCGAGCATTCAACCGGCAACCTCTCTGGAAACGCAGCCTGGTAGTGCTGGCAGGGCCTATGTTCAATTTCTTTTTTGCCATAGCAGCGTACAGTCTGGTATTTGCAGGCGGGGTTGAAGGCCTTACGCCGGTTGTCGGAAAAGTCGTCGAGAATTCTGTCGCCGAGGCAGATGGTTTCCGTAGCGGAGATGTTTTGCTCTCTGTGGATGGCAGAAAATTGAACACATGGCAGGAACAGCGCCTGTATTTGTTCAGCAAGGCACTCGCACGAAAAACCGTTCATTATGATGTCATAACCAGTGATGGGCAGAATATTAGCCGCGCGCTTAACCTTGTCGCTGGCGGAATAGGGCTTATTGGCTGGTATCCAAGCGTGCCACCGGTGATAGATCAGGTCATCAATGGAAAACCGGCGCAAATGTCCGGTCTTCAGCAAGCTGATTTAATAACCTCGATTGACGGTGAGGAAGTGGTTAGCTGGAATGATGTTGTAAGACTGATTTCAGCCAGCCCAGGTAAGCCGCTGCAGCTTGCTATCAGCCGCCAGGGGTATTCTCAAACAGTCAGCGTCACGCCTGATATGGCAATGGACGGGAATAAGGAAATTGGACGCATCGGTATTAGTGTAAAACCAGTAGACGTTCCTGAAGACAGGATTGTCGATATCCGTTACGGCCCTGTAGAATCACTATATCGCGGCACAGAAACGACCTGGATGATGTCTGTACTGACACTTCGGATGCTGGCAAAGATGGTGACTCTGGAGGTTTCCAGCAAGAATATCAGCGGTCCGATCACTATCGCCCAGTACGCGGGTAAATCTGCCCAGGTCGGATTTACCAGTTTTTTGTTATTTCTTGCCATCGTAAGCGTTAGTCTGGGTGTGCTCAATTTGCTGCCGATACCCATTCTGGATGGTGGTCATTTGCTTTATTATTCAATTGAAGCAGTAACCAGAAGACCAGTATCAGAAAAAGTAATGATATGGGGCCAACAACTTGGTATTCTGCTGCTTTTTTTATTAATGTCTCTAGCCGTATACAACGATCTGGGGCGACTGTTGAACTAAGTCAAAATAAGAACTGGATAATGATTAAAACAAAAATATTACACACATGCGTAATTGCCCTGTTTATGTGGTCTGTACAGGCCTTCGCAGTTGAGGAATTTGAAGTCACAGATATCCAGGTATCTGGTACGCAACGAATTTCAGCCGGTACCATTTTTAACTATTTGCCGATTAAGGTCGGTGATTTTGTCGATGACAACGAAGTAAATGAAGCCATAAAAGCCCTGTTTGATACCGGGTTTTTCCAGGATATTGAACTGACCAGAGAAGGCGGAGTACTGGTAGTCAATGTGGTTGAGCGTCCGACGGTAGCCAGCGTCGAATTCTCTGGCAATAAAGAATTTGAGACCGAAGCGCTGAAGAAAGGAATGTTGCAGGTCGGTTTTGGTGAGGGACTGGTATTCAAAAAGTCAATTCTTGACAAGGTGGAACAGGAACTTCGTACGCAGTATTACAGCAGTGGTAAATACTCAGTTGATATCAAAACAACGGTTACCCCGCTGGAAAGAAACCGGGTAAAAATAAATATCGACATCAAGGAAGGCAAGACCGCCAGGGTGGGCGAGGTAGCCATTGTCGGGAATACGGTATTTTCCGACAAAAAATTGTTAAAGAATTTTGCGGTTAAGCCTAAAACGGGCTGGCGCAAACTGAATTTCCTGAGCAAGTCTGATCAATATTCCAAGCAGAAACTTGCGGGCGATCTTGAAAGCTTGCGCAGCTATTACCAGGATCGTGGTTATCTTGACTTTAAAATCGATTCAACCCAGGTATCTATTAGTGAAAACAAGAAAAAAATCTTTATTACCGTCAACCTGACCGAGGGAGAAGTCTACACTGTCGACAAAGTCAGTCTGCGTGGCAAATTCGTTGTCCCGGAAGAAGATCTGAAGGAAAAAGTTACCATCTTCACTGGTGATATCTTTTCTCGCAAGGAAGTAGAAAAGACCAGCAAGGCCATCAGTGACCGGCTGGCCGAGTCAGGTTATACCTTTGCGAATGTCAATGCGATCCCCGATATCGACGCGGAAAATCGAAAGGTTTCTTTTGTTTTCGCCATTGACCCTTCAAAAAGGGTTTATGTCAGGCGAATCAATATATCTGGCAATACCGCCACCAGGGATGAAGTGATTCGACGTGAGCTGAGGCAGATAGAAGGTGGCTGGTTATCGACTAAAGATGTCAGGCGATCAAAAACACGACTGCAGCGTCTCAGCTTTTTTGAGGATATTAATATCGAGACGCCAGCGGTACCGGGTACAGAAGACCAGGTCGATGTTAATGTGCGGGTCAAGGAGCGGCAAACAGGCAGCATGATGTTTGGTGTCGGTTACTCTGAATCAGATAAATTGTTATTACAGGCCAGCATCACACAGAAAAACCTGTTCGGTTCAGGCAGGGAGCTTGATCTGAGTCTCGATACTTCCAAGGTTGCGACGTCGCTCAGACTGCGTTATTTTAATCCATATTACACCGTTAATGGCGTTAGTAGAGGGTTTTACGCGACATGGACAGATATTGATGCAGCGGAAGCCAACGTCTCAAGGTACATAAATAAAACGGTGAGTCTTGGTGTCAATTATCGGGTGCCACTATCTGAATATAACAGCTTCACATTCAGTTTCGGGCCGGACCGCACCAAGCTGGAATCAACCAGTGGTACTCCGGATGAAATACTCGCTTATATTGCTGTTCATCCAGACGACTGGTATCTGAAGACAACAGCCTCCTGGATTCATGACACCCGAGACAGTATTCTTTATCCTACTCGAGGATTTGAATTTCGGATACTAGGCGAAGCATCATTCCCGGGGAGTGAAATTGATTACTACAAAGGTGGTGTAAACTTCTCATGGCATGTGCCGACTATCAGTGAGGTGGTGCTGAAGCTCAGCGGTGACCTTGGCTATGGAGATGCCTACGGCGATACAACGCTATTCCCCTTTTATAAAAACTACTACGCGGGTGGCAGCAGCTCAGTCAGAGGCTATAAGGCACGCTCGCTAGGCCCACGTGACAGTAATGGTGATCCATTCGGTGGAACGAAGAGGGTAGTCGGAAGTTTTGGCGTCCTGTTCCCGTTCCCCGGCAGTGAGAAAAAGGATAAACGGCTGTCGGTATTTGTAGATGGCGGCACTGTATTTGCCCAGGATGACGAGATTGATTTCAACGAATTGCGCTATTCCTATGGTGTTGGACTGTTCTGGTACTCACCGGTTGGTCCACTTTCACTTAGTTATGCAATCCCTATAAATGACGAACCTGGAGATGATCTGGAAAAATTCCAGTTCACAATTGGTAAAGGCTTCAGATAAACTATCACCCTGACAGTAATATTAGAGAAATGAAAAAAATGCTTAAAAAATTAAAACTGGTTACCTTTCTGTTTGTTGCCCTGACCTTTTTTCCAGGAGTGTCATTTGCAGAAATGAAGATTGGATTTGTTAATCTGGTCAAACTCATTGAAGAAGCACCACAGGGGGAGGCCGCGACGAAAAAAATAGAAGCGGAATTCAGTCCACGTGACAATGCCATAAGGAAAAAGCAGGAAAAAGTTCAGAAGCTGGAAACAGATATCGAAAAGAATGCTCTCGTAATGAAGGCCTCTGACTTGTCAAAAAAGCAGTCTGAGATTACCAAGATCAAGCGTGAGTTGAAACGTGAGGCTGAAGAATTTCGTGAAGATTATAATGTGCGCAGGAATGAAGAGTTAAAAGTTCTGCAAAAGGTTGTTCGAGATGCCATCAATGAAGTCGGCAAAAAGAATAATTTTGATCTGATTCTTGCTGAAGGTGTTCTTTACACCAGTGATAAGGCGAATATAACAGAGCTGGTTCTTAAGAATCTTCGTAGCAAGTAAGATTTTTTTACAAGGTGAGCTATCAGCTATCTGAATTAGCGACTAGATTCGACCTCGAGCTCAAGGGGCAAGCAGAAGCGCAGATACAGGCGGTAGCCAGCCTGCAGGATGCAGGGGCAGGGGATATTAGTTTCTGCGTCAGCCGCCGTCATCTTTCGGTGCTTGAAAAAACCAGGGCAACGGCAGTTATTCTTCATCCGGACTTATCTGGTTCTTTTCAGGGAAATATGCTGCTGAGTGAAAACCCGCATGCGGCATTTGCAAAAATAGCGCAGCTTATACATTCTCAGCGGCGCAATCCCCCAGGCATTCACGAAACAGCAATCATTCATGCCGAGGCAACTGTGCATGAGACAGCAAGTATTGCTGAGTATGCCACTATAGGTAAATCAGCAATAATATCCGCCGGCTGTGACATTGGTGCAGGATGCTATATCGGTGAAGGTGTCGTAATAGATGAAGATACCGTATTAAAAAATAATGTCACGCTTCATCATGCGACTGTCGTTGGGCGAGAATGTAACCTTCATAGCGGCTGTGTTATTGGTTCGGATGGATTCGGTCATGCGCATGAAGGCGAAAACTGGCTGCCTGTACCGCAATTAGGCAGGGCCGTAATCGGCAACAGGGTAAGAATAGGGGCAAATTCAACCATAGACCGCGGTGCACTAGGCGACACTTTTATTGGGAACGGTGTAAAAATAGATAATCATGTGCATATAGGCCACAATGTCACCGTTGGCGAAAATACTGCAATGGCAGCTTTTGTTGGCATTGCAGGTAGTACAAAAATTGGAAAACGCTGCACTTTCGCTGGCAAGGTGGGTGTCGCAGACAATATTGTGATTTGCGACGATGCGCATTTTACCGGGCAGTCTGCAGTACGCACTGATATAAAAGAACCAGGGGTTTATTCATCAGGGGTGCTGCTTGAGGAAAGCCGAAACTGGTTAAAGAATGCCATGCGGTTTAAACAACTCAACACGCTGTTCAAGCAGGTCAAGGATCTGTCGAGAAATGACACTAATAAATAAATGAAAAAGGCCAGATGATGAACACCATAGATATTCATGAAATTCTTCAGTACCTGCCTCACAGGTACCCGTTTCTGCTGATTGACCGTATAACTGATTTCGAAAAAGACAAGTCATTGACTGCAATTAAGAATGTAACCTATAACGAACCATTCTTCCCGGGACATTATCCCAGCAGACCTGTAATGCCGGGTGTCCTGTTAATTGAGGTGATGGCCCAGGCGGCTGCATTGCTTGCTGCAATTAGTTCTGATGTTAAAGGCGGTGACAGCAACCTGGTCTATTATTTTGTTGGTGTCGACAAGGTGCGCTTCAAACGTCCTGTAGAGCCCGGTGATCAGCTGAAAGTCGATGTGACGCTGGACAGGAAGGCGAGGGGAATGTGGTTTTGTTCCGCAGTAATAACTGTTGATGGAAATCGCTGCACTTCATCCGAATTAATGTTCACTGCAAGGGAAGTCTAAGTGATATCCCCTCATGCCATTATTGAGGAAGGTGCCGTTATTGGAAAAGATGTCTCGATTGGACACTTTTCAATTATCGGCAAAGACGTAAAGATTGGGGATGGCACAAAAGTTGGCCCGCATGTCACCGTTACCGGTCATACAAGCATCGGTAAAAATAACCAGATCTTTCAATATGCATCTGTTGGAGAAGCACCGCAAAGTACCAGTTACAGAAATGAACCGACAGAACTACGCATTGGCAATAATAATGTTATTCGCGAGTGCTGCACTCTGCATACAGGGACAGTGGCTGGCGGTGGCGTAACACAAATTGGCGATGACAATTTTTTGATGGCCTATGTGCATATTGCCCATGACTGTTTTCTTGGCAACAAGATTATATTTGCCAATGGCTCCAGTCTTGCGGGTCATGTCATAGTCGATGATCACGTAATTTTCGGTGGATTTACCCTGATTCATCAATTCTGCAAAATTGGTGCCCATGTCATGACTGGTATCGGAGCAGTTTCTTTCAAGGATATCCCCCCGTACCTGAAGGTGGCTGGAAATACTGCGCGCCCCTACGGTATCAATGTAAAAGGTTTGCAGCGGCGTGGTTTTGACGAAGTAGCTATTTCAGCATTAAAGCAAGCTTACCGGACACTCTATCGCTCTCAGCTGAGTTTTATGGATGCCATCGTCGAAATTAAAAAAATGGCAGATGACGACTCGAATGTAAAAAAATTCGCTGACTTCCTGGTCAATAGCGAACGGGGTGTCGTTCGCTGAAACGATACCATGCAAGGAAGGAAAATATTTAAAATTGGCATCGTAGCTGGTGAAGTTTCAGGTGATCTTCTTGCTGCTGGTCTGGTTCGTAAACTACGGCAATACCCCTACACATTTGAGTTTACCGGCATAGCAGGGCCATTGATGCAGCAGCAGGACTGCAAAAGCCTCTACCCTATGGAAAAGCTGACACTGATGGGCCTGGATGGCCTATGGGGTAGGCTACGAGAAATTCTGCAGATTCGTCGCAAGCTGGTGCAATACTTTCTCTCAGACCCTCCGGACCTTTTTATTGGCATAGATGCGCCGGATTTTAACCTGGGTCTGGAAAAGCAATTGCATAAGGCGGGTATACCGGTATTGCACTATGTCAGCCCAACTGTCTGGGCCTGGCGTAAATACCGTCTCAGGGGTATGCGCAACTATATAGACAGAGTCCTCGTTTTATTCCCTTTTGAACTTGATTTCTATCGCCAGTATAAGATCAATGCAACGCTGGTAGGTCATCCCATGGTCAAAGATATCGATATTCGCCCCGATATTTTAACTCTGAAGAAAAAATATGGAATTTCAACAGAAAAAAAAGTGATTGCGCTGTTGCCAGGAAGCCGTAAAGGTGAGATTCAACACATGGCTGGTGAGTTTCTTCATGCTGCGGAAAAACTTGCCGGAAAACACCCTGATTTGCAGTTTGTTACAGCGATGCCCAATTCGTCTCTGATGGAACTGTTTGAGAGTGAAGTCGAGACAGCAGGGCTCAAACACCTTGATCTGATTTGTGTGGAAGGTCACTCACGGGATGTAATGGCGTGTTCCGATGTTCTGATGCTGGCATCCGGCACGGCAGCGCTGGAAGCGGCAATAGTCGGACGTCCTGTTGTCGTTGCATACAAGGTGTCCTGGTTGACGAAAACCATGGTGCAGTTACTGGCCAGTGTTAAGTATTATTCTATGCCGAACAATTTAGCTGGTTACAGGCTGGTTCCCGAGTTAATGCAGGAAGAGTGCACGAGTGAAAAACTGGCATGCGAAGTAGAGCGTTTTCTTGATGATGAAACAGAGGTTAATAAAGTAAAGCAAGCTTTTCAGCAGATTAGGGAAAGTCTAGATCTTGATTCTGATCGCCTGGCGGCTGAATCAGTTATCGAGATGTTAGGTCTTGGTGTTCAGACCAGATCGAATAGTGTTCCGGATCACAGCTGATGACTCGTTTGCTGCTGGCAGGTGTGGATGAAGTCGGGCGTGGACCGCTGGCCGGCCCGGTAATTACAGCTGCTGTCATGCTCGACTGCAGACATACCATTGCCGGCCTGGCAGATTCGAAGCAGTTGACTGCAAAAAAACGGCAGCTGCTGGATCTTGAAATTCGTCGTCATGCGCTTTGTTATTCAATAGGTCGGGCTGATGTCGACGAGATTGACCAGTTAAATATTCTGCAGGCAACCATGCTGGCGATGCAAAGAGCAGTGGCTGGACTTACTACAAGACCGAACAAGGTAATGGTTGATGGCAATCGAGTGCCGGATTTACCCTGTGAGGCCGAAGCGATTGTAGGTGGGGATGGTTTGGTGGCTGAAATATCTGCCGCATCGATTGTTGCAAAGGTCTATCGTGACAGTTTGATGGCAGATCTCCATAGACAGTATCCACAGTATGGGTTTGATAAAAATAAAGGATATCCGACACGAATGCATCGTGAAGCATTATTACAATATGGCGCTGCACCCTGTCATAGACGAAGCTTTGCACCGGTCAGGAATGTGATTCGTTCTAATGGGTGACCTGCTGGTGCAAAAACCGTTTATTCATCTTCATCTACATTCGGAATACTCCCTTGTAGACAGTGTGCTGCGAATAGCAGATGTCATTAACGCGACCAGAAAGCAGAACATGCCTGCTGTTGCGGTGACAGATTTATCCAATGTTTTTGCCGTTGTTAAGTTTTACAAATCTGCGATTGCGGCTGGAATTAAACCTGTTCTGGGTTCCGATGTATGGATCGAACGCCCAGAGCAGCCAGGTAAGCCATTTCGGCTGGTACTGTTGTGTCAGAATGAGCAGGGCTATCGCAACCTTACGCATTTACTGTCCGAAGCCTTTCGTCATGGCCAGCATGTTGGCGGTCATGCCTGTGTTTCCAGGAATGAACTGGCGACCCACAATGAAGGCTTGATTGCCCTGTCTGCTGCCAGTCAGGGTGAAATAGGCAATGCCCTGTTACATGGTTCTACAGCGCAGGTTGAGCAACTGGTCGACGAATACCTTCAGTTTTTCGGCGACCGGTTTTATCTGGAACTGCAGCGGACGGGCAGAATTGGTGATGAGGAGCACGTCGTTAAGGCAATGGACCTGGCGATGCGAAGGTCTATTCCAGTTGTGGCAACGAACGATGTCCGCTTCGCCAGTGAAAAAGATTTCGAAATCCATGACATTCGAGTCTGCATTCAGGACAGCCGGGTATTGAATGATCCCCGTCGTCCCAAGCTCTACAGTACCCAGCAGTATTTTCGTTCAACGGCAGAAATGGCAGATTTGTTTGCTGACATACCTGAGGCGATTGAAAATTCCTACCACATAGCAACACGCTGCAATTGCCACCTCACCCTGGGCAAAAACTTCATGCCGGAGTTTCCCGTTGAGAAAGGGCAGGATGTAAACCAGGTGCTGATTGATAGTTCTAATCAGGGTCTCGAAAGAATTCTGGATAAAATAGATGGAGAAGTTCAGCGCGAGCCTTATCAGCAGCGGCTTGATATGGAGCTGGATGTCATCACACGTATGGGATTTCCTGGCTACTTCATGATTGTTGCCGACTTTATCCGTTGGGCAAAAGACCACGATATCCCGGTTGGACCCGGTCGTGGTTCAGGCGCAGGATCACTGGTTGCCTATTGCCTCGGCATCACTGAGCTCGATCCAATAGAGCATGGATTGCTGTTTGAACGTTTTCTAAACCCCGAACGCGTCTCGATGCCCGACTTTGATATTGACTTCTGTATGGACCAGCGTGACCGGGTCATCGAATATGTCACGCAGCACTATGGATCAGACAAGGTATCCCAGATTATTACCTATGGCACGATGGCGGCGCGTGCAGTAGTGCGTGATGTCGGACGTGTAATGGATCTTGGTTTTGGTCTCGTCGACCAGCTCGCCAAATTAATTCCCGGTGAGCCAGGAATGACTCTCGGCAAGGCTATCGATTCAGAAAAGGAGTTGCGTGAACGGATTGAACAGGACGACGACGTCCGAGAGCTGATTAGTCGTGCACGGTCACTGGAAGGGATGGCCAGAAATGCCGGCAAGCATGCCGGTGGTGTTGTTATCGCACCAACAGCCTTAACTGATTTTACTGCACTGTATTGTGAACAGGGTGCCACGCAGATGGTTACCCATCTTGACATGAAAGATGTCGAGGCCGTAGGGCTGGTGAAGTTTGACTTCCTCGGCCTGCGTACACTTACGATCATTGATAATTCATTAAAAACAGTAAACCGTTTTCGGCAGAAAAACGATGAACCCCTGCTGCAGCTAGAAGATATAGATCTCGGTGACAGCAAAACCTTCAAACTGATCCAGGCGTGCAGAACAACGGCAGTTTTCCAGCTTGAATCCAGCGGCATGAAAGACGTTATCAAAAAACTGCAGCCGGATAATTTTGAAGATATGGTTGCGGTAGTTGCTTTGTACCGTCCCGGGCCGCTTGGATCAGGCATGGTCGATACGTTTATCGAGCGTAAGCATGGACGCGAAAAAATCATCTATCCACACCCGTTACTGGA
>NODE-374-length-15795-cov-18.3725_pt1 | contig 15795 bp, 17 predicted proteins | sample MGYA00139097_ERZ477577 | MGnify/ENA metagenome assembly ERZ477577 | reverse complement strand
AAGAGAAGGAGTCCGCACTCCTGAGCAATAAAGAGGAGTTGATCTATACCTATTGTAAAAGCATTTCAGCGATCTTTTTCAAGTGGGAACGTTTTCTGGCATTCATCAACAAAGAGTATGACAGGTTTGACCATTACCAGGCACGTGTAAGCTTCGCAAGAGCCAAAGAGTATGAGTTTATTTTGCCCAGCAAACACAAACGTATCAAATTACAGGATTTTGCTCATCCTGCTATAGAGAACCCTGTGCCCATTACGATGGACTTCTCCAAACAGATCATGCTTGTCACAGGTGTCAATGCCGGTGGTAAAACGATGTTGCTCAAGTCGATGCTCTCAGCGGTCTATATGAGTAAGTATCTATTGCCTTTTAAGTGTGATGCTGCACAGACAGAAGTAGGACACTACAAGAGCATAGAAGCGGTCATAGATGATCCACAGTCGGTAAAGAATGACATCTCCACTTTTGCAGGACGTATGCAGGAGTTTGCAAAACTCTTTAACAAAGAAGATGCCATTGTAGGAGTAGATGAGATAGAATTGGGTACAGACAGTGATGAAGCAGCAAGTCTCTTTCGCGTGATGCTGGATGAACTTCGTAAAAAAGGTATTACCTTCATCGTAACGACCCACCATAAACGTTTGGCTTCACTGATGGCAAGTGATGATGAGGTAGAACTCATTGCAGCACTCTATGATGAAGAGAGAAGAGTACCTACCTATACCTTTTTACAGGGAAGTATCGGAAAGAGTTACGCTTTTGAAACAGCACAACGATATGGCGTGCCAGTAGCCATCGTCAATAAAGCTAAAGAGGTCTATGGTGAAGACAAAGAGAACCTCAATGAGCTCATAGAAAGATCTACCTCACTTGAACGTGAAATGCGCATGAAAATAGCTAAGGTAGACGATGAACTCAAGTCAGTGGAGAGACAAAAACAAAAGCTTCTGGATGAAGAAGTGAAGCTCCAGGAGAGTCATAGAAAAGCGATTGCAACACTTGAGAATCGTTATAATGCCGCAACTAAAAAAGCAAGAGAAGCCTTAAAAGTACAAGAGTCCACAGAGGGCAGACGTCTGCTTAATGTGGCACATCAACGTAAAGAGTTCAAACAAAAAGAGATCAAATTAGCAGAAGAGATACCGCTTAAAGAGGGTGATAAGGTAAAGTATCGTTCTCATAAAGGTGAGATACTCGCTATCCGCGGAAAAGATGCCACGATCATCGTAGATGGCTTGAAGATGAGAGTGCCTTTGGGACAATTGAAAAGAAGAGGGGATACTCCTCAGATCAAAGTAAAACCTAAAGCCAAAGAGGTTAAGGTAAATGTCGAAAAGTCAGGGGCAGCTGTTTCAGTAAAACTACTCGGAATGTATGCAGATGAAGCCATAGATACAGTAGATAAATTTCTCTCAGATGCACTGGTGAACGGACTGAATGAAGTGCAGATCATTCATGGTACAGGTGGAGGGGTATTATCTAAATTGGTGACTGACTATCTTAAAAAACATCCTAAAATAGAGAAATTCTATAGAATGCCAGGAAACTTAGGAATTACTGTAGTCGAACTATAACCCCTCTTTTAACTCCAAAGGGTATAATATAAGCATTAAAATGTTGCAGGAGAATTACGTGAGCATTAAAGATGATGTGAATTATGTAAAAAAAGAGTTAAGTGGTGATGAAAAGGTACTTGAGAGTGCTTTTAAACTAGAGTCACTTTACAAAAAATATAAGTTTCATTTGTGGGGTGTTGCTGCAGCACTTATTTTATTTTTTGGTGGTCAGGCAGTGATGACTGCGATGCATGAAGCAAAACTTGTAAAAGCAAATGAAGCCTTCTTAACGCTACAGACCAAAAGTGATGACACAAATGCGCTTAAAGTACTTCAAGAGAACAACCCGGCACTTTTTGAACTTTATAGCTATGCGCAGGCAGTTCAAAAAGAAGATGTGAAAGCGTTAGAGTCTTTGGCTGCAAGTCAGAATAACGTGATCGCAGATGCAAGTGCTTATACAGCAGGGGTACTCAGTAAAAAACCTGTGGATTCAAAACTCTATAATGAACTGGCATTGTTTGAAGAAGCATACTTAGCTATCGTTGCAGGTGATGTAAAAATGGCTCAGAATAAATTGGAACTTATAGATGAACGCTCAGCTCTTTCAGTTGTTAGAGAGTTCCTTAGACACTCTACCATAAAGGCAAACTAATGAAAGCTGTGTCACTTATTACATTTACCATAGCAGCATTATTGTTTTCAGGATGTAGCAGTAAAAAATATTTTGAACCAGAACAAACATTTTCAGCATCAAATGCTTCAACATCTTATGGTGGAAGTATGAGTGATATCAGTCGTGAGGGTGGAACACTTAAAAGTGGTCAATACATTAGTAAAGCGGGTGTAAGCAGTATCAACCTTGGTGAAGGGTATAGATTTTTAAATGAAAACGATACCTATGTATTGGCTACGAATGCTGAGGGTATTTTAAAGATCATTGATAAAAAGACGAAAGAAGCAGTACGTGCAGTTTCTCTAAAAGTACCTGTCGTTTCTGCAACGATTCACAATGGTGTGATCGCATATATTCTTAACAGTAATACTTTTGGTATTTATAAAATGGCAGGCAATAAAAAAGTGGTTGAAAGTCGTTCTGAGACAACATTTGCCATCGATGCAAGAGCAGCAAGTCCGATCTTCATCGATAGTTTAGTTGTTATGCCTATGCTTGACGGAAAACTCATTATTGTCAATATAGAAGACAGTGAGAATGCAAAAGTAGTTTATCTCAGTACGGAAAAAGTATTTAACAATGTTATCTATTTGTCTCGTAAGGGTAACACTATGATCGCGGCAACGCCAAAAAGACTCCTTACCTTAGGTAACAGTGGACAGAATGAGTATAAAGCAAATATCTCTGAAGTAGCTTTTGACAACGGTATCATTTATCTCTTTACAAAAGAGGGAGAAATTATTGCTTTGGATAGTGATCTTGTAAAGGTTGGAGAATCAAAGTATAAATTTGCACACTACTCTGTAGGTACAGCCTTTAATGGTAGAGTGTATGGTCTAGATCAAGGAGGTTCACTTATCGTTATGGACAGTGCTTTGACAAAACACAAGATCTATGATCTTGGAGAAGTAGATGAACCAGCATTTATTGCAGGAACAAAGCTCTATAAAGATGGTGATATAATTGAATTATCTAAATTAGGTTATGAGTGATCTACTGATAGCCTTTGAAGAGTATCTGAGTGTCACAAAGGCACTGGATACACTTACTGTGTCTTCTTATCTGGGTGACCTTACCCAACTTGAAGAATCGAGTCAAAAAACACTGACTAAACTTGATACAACTGATATACTGAAATTTTTATCTACTTTTGAAAACAAAAGAACGTTAAACAGAAAACTCTCTTCTATCAATACATTTTTTCATTTTTGTCATAAACAGGATTTTAGACATGAAAAGATCAAGATCCCCATGGCAAAAGTGCCTAAGAACCTACCCAAATATATGAGCAGTGATGACATACTGCAAGGCTTAAAAAACATTGACAGAAGTAAAGTGATGGGGTTACGCGACTATGCACTTATATTGTTTTTGTATGCAAGTGGATGTCGCATTTCTGAAGCATTGAATGTACAACGTAGTGATATTGTAGACGGATGGCTGAAAATACGTTTTGCCAAAGGGGAAAAAGAACGCATTGTTCCTCTTGCACCTATAGCCGTTGATGCATTGGAGATATACATGCAAGAACAGGATATGGCCAGCAGTTATATTTGGTTAAATTACAAAGGTGATCTGCTCAGTCGTATCTCTGCCTATAAAATAGTGAAGAGGTATTTAGGCGTGTCACCACATGTATTGAGACACTCATTTGCTTCTGCTCTGATCATTGGTGGGGCAGATCTGCGTGTTGTACAAGAGTTGTTAGGACATAGTTCTCTGGAGACCACACAGATCTATACACATATACAAAAGCAGAATTTGGCTGAGACAATGAAGAGTTATCATCCGTTAAAAGGAGCATCATGAAAGCATTGGTTGAATATTTAAACCACAAAAATATCATTTTTAAATCTCTTCAAGAGATCATGCCCAAAGAACTGGGTTCTCGTAAAAAGGTTTCACTCTATTTGGGTATTGATCTAAAAGGGTATTATGCACTCGTTATGGAAGTGGAAAAAAAAAGCAGAGTACTTCGAAAAGAAGCAGGTGAGTTGATGCGCTTACATGAAAAATTGGAACAGTATGTGGAGAGTAAGATCACTAAAAAATATATCCTTATCAGGGCCCCATTATGTTCTCATGCAAAAGCAATGCTGGAAGAGAATGGCTGGAAGGTATGGCATGTACCCGAATGAAGAGACAAGTACCCTTGGAGTAAAGGATAAACAGTTACTCGCAGATATAGGCAATAGCTATTTTCATATCTATAATGGTTCTGCTGTAGAGCATTTGTCTTATGAAGAGGCTATACGTAAATATAGTAAAGAAGCACTCTGTTATATTTCAGTGAAACAACAATTGGACAGTACTATAGAAAATATATCCTTGTGGAAAAATATCTCCCAAAAGATACAATTGCAGGGTGCATATGAAACGATGGGTGTAGATAGAAGAGCATTGTGCCTGAGTCATGACGATGGTGTTTTTGTGGATGCCGGTTCTGCAATTACAGTTGATGTTATGCAAAATGGTGAGTATGTGGGTGGATTTATATTACCCGGTTTAAAAGCGATGCTACAAGCTTATAGCTCCATATCCCCAGTCCTAGACACAGAGTTGAACGATACAATATCTTTAGAGCAATTACCTGCTACAACTAAAGATGGGATAAGCTATGGTATAATCGCGTCTATAAAAGCACTCATAGATAAACATAGTGATGGTAAAAAACTCTATTTTACAGGCGGAGACGGAAAGTTTTTATCAAGTTTTTTTGAAGAAGCCACTTACGACGAAATGTTGGTATTTAGCGGGATGCGAAAAGTGATTAAGGAATCAGAAATATGTTAACAGTAGCACTTCCAAAGGGAAGAATAGCAGAACAGACACTTGAGATCTTTGCTGAAATTTTCGGTGGAGAATTCAAGTTTGAAGGTAGAGAACTCATTTTGGATATGGGTGATTTTCGTTTTTTAAATGTACGTAATCAAGATGTCCCTACTTATGTAGAACACGGTGCAGCAGACATCGGTGTTGTAGGACTTGACGTCATTACTGAAAAAGAACTGGATATCATCCAGCTTCTTGATATGCAGTTGGGTAAATGTAAAGTGGCTATCGGTATCAAGAATGAAGATGAACTTGACTGGTCACGTCCTAATATAAAAGTGGCTACCAAGATGGTTAATATCACTAAAAACTACTTTGCAAAAAAAGCGGTAGGAGTAGAAGTGGTTAAACTGTATGGCTCCATAGAACTGGCACCTCTTGTCGGTTTGGCAGATGCTATTGTTGATATTGTAGAAACAGGTTCAACGATGAGAGAAAATGGATTGAAAGTGGCTGAAGATATTATGGACTCTTCTGCACATTTGATCTCAAATAAAAATAGTTTTTATGCAAAGAAAGAAGAGATTCTCTCTTTATATGAAAAGATTAAAGATGTTGTAGAAAGCCGTGGCTGATTCTATTACAGACTCTCTTGACCTCTATGCAAAAGTAGAGGATCTTCTTGGTGTAAAAGAGGCGGCTCCAAGTCTCTATGCCCATTACCTTCTTTTTTTAAATTCTGTAGATTTTGAGAACCTTTTAGATGTGGGTTGCGGTTCTGGAGATTTTTTACGTCAAATACATGGTGCATTAAAGATACCGCAAGTAAAAGGGATAGATCTTAGTCCTCTGATGGCCTCTAAAACACTTGAACAAGGCTATGATGCCGAGTGCATAGACTTATGCGATTTAAAAGGTGATTATGATGTTATAACTGCTGTGTTTGATATGTTGAACTATCTGAATAAAGAACAAATTAAACATTTTTTTGGATGTGTCAGAGAGCATTTAAACGACGGTGGACTGTTTCTTTGTGACGTTAATACTTTATATGGTTTTGAAAATGTAGCAATTGGTGCTTACATTGTTGATGATGAAGAGAGATTTTTAACTATTGACAGTGATTTTGAGAAGGGTGAATATAGTGCAGAGTTCACACTTTTTGAAAAAGAGGGTGACTTGTTTAAAAAGTCTCAAGAGACGATCAGACAATATTATCATACGGTAGGTGATATTGTCATGTTAAGTGGTTTAGAACTGGTACAAAGTGATGATGTCAATCTCTATGATTTTGATGTAGCGGATAAAGTCTTTCTCGTATTGAGAAAAGTCTAAAGAGGGAAGTAATAATAAAGCCCATCAGTAAAGATGGACTTTGTGTAAAATAGGTTTAACCTTATCTTACATTTTCGAATGGATTTTCAACAACATTCTTTCTATCTACGATATAAGGAATAAGTGCTGTTTGTCTAGCTCTTTTGATTGCGCCTGTTACAAGCTCTTGGTGTCTTTTACAGTTACCAGTGAGTCTTCTTGGCATAATTTTAAATCTCTCACTTAGTGAGAATTTAAGTTGTCCTAAATCTTTGTAGTCTATAAAGTCTACTTTTAATTCACAATATTTACAAAATCTTTTTTTAAATTTTCTTCTTTCTGCCATGGTGTTCTCCTAAAACGGTATTTCATCTTCATTGATGTCAATTTCTGGGATGTTTGACGTAGGTTGTGGTGCAGCTTTCGGAGCAGACGGTGCAGGTTGGCTATAGCTGTCATTTGATGGCGCATCATAATCTGTTCCGCCTTGTTGACTATATCCGTTACCACCCATAGGTGCTGCTTCGTCTTTACTTCCTAGCATTTGAAGGTTTTCCACTGTTACTGAGTGTCTACTTCTTTTGCTTCCATCTTGTGCTGTCCACTGATCTAGCTTCAATCTTCCATCTACTAAAACTTTGCTACCTTTACGTAAGTACTGATTTGCAATTTCAGCAGTTCTACCAAAAAAAGTAAGGTCTATAAAGAGTACTTCTTCTTTTTGTTCACCAGTTGCAGATTTGAATTTACGTGAAGTTGCGATGGCAGTATTACCAATGGCAGATCCACTTTGTGTATATTTAATCTCAATATCTCTAGTGAGGTTTCCGGCTAAAATTATCTTGTTGTACATAAGGTTGCTCCTAATCTATGGTTGATTATGCTTCTGTAGCTTCTGTTGCAGGCGCTGCTGCTTCAGGTGCTTTCGTCTCTGCTACAGGAGTAGCTTCTTTTTTGTTCGCTTCTGCCACAAGTTTATCAAATTGTGCTAGCTCTTTGTTTTTAGTATATTTTACAGTTAAAAACTTCATAACATCTTCGTTGATCTTAAGGTTTCTCTCAAGCTCTTGAATCGTTGTACCTTCTGCTTTATAGAAAAGAACAGTATAGTAACCTCTATTATGTTTTTCTACTGGATATGCAAGTTTTCTCATACCCATATCATTAGTACCAACTAGCTCGGCACCCTCTTTAGCAAGAACATCTTTTACTTTCGCAATTTGTGCTGCAATCTCTTCTTCTGTAAGTGTAGGTTTAACTACAAACAGTGTTTCATAACAAGTCATATTGTTTCCTTTTGGTTTAATAGCCCATGTATACAGCTGTTAAGTTAGCTGTCCAAAAATGAGCAAGAATTTTGGAAGCGTTATATTACAATATTATCCCTTAGTCACACATTAGAGGATTTTTTAGATATTTTTTTGTTATAAACTCGTAATATTAATAAGTTTTCTTGTATTATTTGATAAAGTTAATTTATACAAAAGGGATTTATTATGGAAAGAAGAAATTTTTTACGTTTGTCTGCCACATCGGCAATGGCAGTAGCGATTGCTCCATCACTTATTACTCAGAAGCTTTATGCAGAAGATGGAAGTCTTTTTCAAACATTTGAAAAGGTGCAACTTAAAGATGCAGAGGGGAACCCTCTAAAATCTAAAGCCTTAGTTGCAGAAGAGAACTATGTATTTATGTACCCATATGCAGGTACTCCTGCTATTATGGTTGACCTTCCTGCAGCTACAGAAAAAGATATTAAGCTTAAAGCAGAAGATGGAACTGAATATGTTTATAAAGGTGGTGCAGGAGCAAAAGGAACACTTGTTGCCTTTTCTGCTATCTGTGCGCATCAATTAACTCATCCTACAGCTGCAATGACTATGTTCCAGTATGTACCAACGACAGGACAAACATTAGCATATGATAAACCAGGTGTTTTTGTGTGTTCTTCACATCTTGCTGCATACGATCCAAAACAAGGTGGAAAAGTGGTAGGTGGACCAGCAAATCAAGGTTTGGCTTCTATCATTCTTGAAATTGATGCTGAAGATAATATCTGGGCAGTTGCTGTACTTGGACCAGTAAAGTTCCAAGATTTCTTTGATGCATTTAAACAAGAACTTAAAAAGGTTTATGGAAGAAAAGGTGCTAAAAAACTTACTAAAGATGAAGCAAAAGTACAACCACTTAAAAATTTCTCTGCCGAACTAATTCAAGCGTAAAACCGACATATAAGGTATGATAAACTACATCATATCTTATAGTTATTTCCTCAAAACTTCCCTGTACCTTTTGGTTACATCTTCAGAATAATTCATTAAATGATTCAAAATAATTGTGATTAAATACAACTTCTGTCATAATTTAATTACTTTATATTATGTAAAGAGATTAAAAATACAATTCTAATAGGAGACATTATGGCAATGAATAGAAGAGATACGTTTAAACTTGCTGGTGTAGCTGCAGCAGCAGCTGCAATGCCAAGCATGGCAGTAGCAACTGAGGGAAAAGCAGCGGCTAAGAAAACTAGTGGTAAATCAGTAGTAATCGTAGGTGGAGGTTTTGGTGGACTCACTATGGCCAAAGCACTTAGAAAAAAAGATAAGAACATTGAAGTAACTGTAATTGAAAAGAACAACATCTTCATGGCATGTCCTTTCTCTAATGCATTACTTGGTGGGCTTGATGGTGTAACACTTGATACTTTTGTTGGCGATTACTATCAGCCTGCGGCTAATCATGACTATGATTTTGTAAATGCTACAGTAACTGGGATTGACAGAAAAGCTAAGACAGTGACAACAACAACAGGTGTTATCGCATATGATATTCTTGTACTTTCTCCAGGTATTGCATATGATTATGAAAAGCAATTCCCAACATGGTCAGCAGAGAAGATCGCAGAGGTTGCTCAAGCTTGTCCTGCTGGTTTAATGCCAGGTAATGAGCATATTGCATTGAAGAGACAACTTGACAATATGGATGATGGTAACGTGATCATCGTACCACCTGCAAAAGGAAAATACAGATGTCCTCCAGCACCATATGAGAGAACAGCTATGGTAGCGAACTACATGAAAAATGAAGGTATCAAAGGAAAAGTAATTGTTCTTGATACAAGAGGTGGAAAATTTGCAAAAGGTGCTGCATTTAAAGAATCTTGGAATGATATTTTCCCAGATATCATTGAGTATAAAGGTCTTACTGAAGTTATTGATGTTGATACTGCTGCAAAAACAATTACATATAAAGAATTCGCAAATGCTGATGATGAAAAAGGTGTAACTAAAACTGAGAAGTATCAAGTTTGTAACCTTATGCCAATCAACAAATGTTCTCCAGTAGTTGCACATGCAGGTATTGAAGTAAACGGTGCAGGTTATGCATTGATGGACGGTTATAGCTTCAGATCTAAAACTGATGCAAACATTTATGTTATTGGTGATGCAGTAACTCATGCTATCCCACCAAGTGGACAAACAGCAATCTGGGGTGCACACAGAGCAGCAGGTCAAATTGCTGATCAACTTAATGGTAAAGTATCTGATCCTAAAGCAGGTCTTCCAGCTAAAGCAGCAAACGTATGTTTCTCAATGGTAGGTGGTAAACCAGAAGAAGCGATCATGGTAACACACACGTTCTCAGCAGACCCAAGTGGTAAACTGAAAGGTGCAGGAAATGTTCCTAAGCCAAAAGACGGTGGTGGTAAATTCAGATCTAAAGGTACTGCAACAGCTACTAGAGAGTGGTTTGGTGGAGTTATGAGAGAGATGTTCTCATAGTCGTCGATCTTTTCGATATTTTGCACTCATCTTTGAAAGGTGAGTGCGGACACTTACTGACGTAAGCTCTCTTACTCAAACTTTCAAATCTAAGCACAAACTATCAAAAATCTTCGACAACTTTTTAATACAATTAAACAAAAGTTTTTAACTAAATTTTTACAGATACCCCTGTAATTTAATCAACATACTGTAAACCAATACCTCTTTCTGTGTAGCAGATGCTTTTTTGATGAGTATTTCACTCTCTAACAGATGTTCAAATATCTTAAGTAATGCAGCTGATTTTACGCGTAAGGCTAACTGTGCTTTTTGTTCTTCTATCTGCTTGGGTAGCTTGTAACCAAGGATAGCGGCTGAATCTACGTGACCATGGAGCTTGATGTAGGCATGGAAGAGGAAGATCTGATTGACAAAATATTGTGTTGAGCGAAGTAAAGATGCTTCATCTTCACCTAGGTCAAGCAGTTTTGTAATGGTTGCCGTAATAGGCTTTTTATTAAAAAGGTCTATGAGTAACTGTTCTGTTGCCAAGGGGGCAGTTGAGTAGACAAGTCTATCGATATCTTTACTGGTGACTTTCATGCCCAGGATGGCAAGCTTATTTAGTTCATTGGCACAGAGTGCCAAGTTGTTATTGAGTATCAGCATGAGGTGCTGTAGCGCATAGTGGTCAATGTCAAGCTGTATCTGTTGTGCTTTTTGCTGCAGCATGGCGATACCGTCACGAATATTTGGTTCGAAAAATCGTACCCAAACACCGCCTTTTTTCTCACTAAAAGCAGATTGCATACTTTTTGCATCTTTTGGAGCACCTGAGTAACCGTAGAGGAAGTAGTTGTCTTCATTTTTGTTGGCAAGTTCGATGAGGACATCCAGTTCTTTTTTGGGTATCTTTTTATCGTGTTTCACCACCACAAGGTTTGTTCCGCCAAACAGAGAAGTTTGGGAAAGGAAATTCTTTGCCTGTTCAAAGTTCCACTCATCGTGGTAAAGACTGAGCATACTCTCTTTAGCATCTGTCTTTTTGATATAGCTATCTATGTAGAAGTCTACGAGGTAGTCATTTTCACCATAAAATAAAACGGCTTTAGGAAGTGCCTGTTTGAGCTTTTGGTCAAATTCTCTTTGGTACATTAATCTAACTCCATCTCTTCTTTACTCAATTTTTCAATAAGTTCAACCATAATGACAGCTTGTGCAATGTTCACTTCGCTTATTTTCACTTTGACTCTATCAAAAAGCATAACACCATCACCTTTAAGATGCACAGTCACTCCCTCGATATCACCTTGAAGTACGGCTTTGGCACTTTCATCTGCTTCAATGATCTCTGCTTCAAAGATCTCACCTAAATGCTCTGCTGCCCAGCGTGCAAACTTACGGTCTCTAAAGTCCCATTCTGCTTTGGTAGCTTCTCGTTCAAGTTCAGATACCCTTGCACAAAGAGGTTCGATGTTTCGTAACAGGTAACTTGCTTCTTCTTCATCTTCTCGCAACTGCGTTTTGATGAGACGATGCAGTATGAGGTCGGAGTATCTACGTATAGGGGAGGTAAAGTGACTATAGTGGCTAAAGCCCAGTCCAAAGTGTCCAACATTATGTGCTGCGTAACTTGCACGCCGTAAGGATTTAATCACCATAGAGTCTACTTCTGATGCAAGGCCCATTTTTTCTGCCTCTTTCTGGATGGCACGTATGAGAGAAGGAGAATCTTCATACTCTTCCACATAAAGACCGATCGCAGCTAACTCAGCGAGTAAAGCTTCGATCTTGGCAAGTTGAGGTGGTTCATGTATACGGAAGATACTGTCACCTTCACCTGTAAACCGTTTAGCAGAAGCCTGGTTGGCGAGGAGCATACACTCTTCTATCAGTGAATGGGAAGGAGTGCCGGTTTCTATTTGCGTATTTACAAGCAGATGGTTGGCATCAATAGTGAGTTTGGTCTCTTCACTTCTAAAGTCAAATCCCTGTTTGAGTCGCTCATCATGCAGTCTCACTGTTATTTTTTGTAAGGGGAGTAACCATGTTAAAATTTCAGCTACTGTTCCAGTGATATCTGTAATTGGATTATTTAATATGTCATCTATATTTTCATAATTAAAACGGTGTTTAGAGTGAATAATAGCTTCAAAGAATTCTTCTTCTAAAGGTTTCAGTGTTGCTTTGTCTAACACTATTTTTGCCACAAATGCAAGTCTGTCTACGTTGGGTTTGAGTGAACAGATATTTTCACTGAGTTCTCGTGGAAGCATAGGAAAAGACTTGTGCGGCAGGTAGGTTGTAAAACCTCTTTTTTTTGCTTCTTTGTCTATGTTTGTAAAGAAGGGTACGTAGTGACTGACATCTGCGATGGCAACATACAGCGTATAGGCTTCCATATCAAAGTAGATAGCATCATCAAAATCTTTTGCTGTGACCGGGTCGATCGTACAGAAATCAAGATGTGTGAGATCTACGCGATCCGGATGTTCCTCTTTTGTGACTTCCAGTTCAACATCCAGTGCATCTGTGACACATTCAGGAGGGAAGGCATCTTCACGTTCATACAGGGCAAGAGAGATCTTTTCATCGACCTTAGGATCATCGAGGGTTCCCATCACTTCCAAGACTTTATCATCATCGACATCTACTTTCAGCACGGTACCCAGCTTAAATGCTTTTAAGTCCATACCTTCCATCACGGCATGGGTAGGTTCTCCTGTACGGATGTTGAGTATAAGGAAATTATCTTGTTCATCTCTATGTGTATAGGCGATGGTAAAGAGGTGGGCTTTTGTGATGACAAGTTGTACTTTACCGCTGGCACGACCACGTCTGGCGATGATACGTTTGGCTACGACAACATCTCCATGTTTTGCACCCCAAAGATGATCAGGTTCTATAAGCAGATCACGCTGCTCTTTGAACTCTGCTTCAACGTAGCCCTTACCATCTTTACCTATATAGAGTCTACCCACACGATAGAGAGAACCCAGTTTCCAGACTCCATCTACTTCTTCTATGGCACCTAATTGTTGCAGTGCCTGAAAACTGTTCTGGTCTTCTTGTTCGATGTCTGAACTCAGACATCCATGCATAAGTTGTATGGCAAATGGGGACATGGCTAAAGGCTCTCTTAAATAGTATTTTTTGTTGTTTTCATTAAGAGTAATTATATTACTTTAACGCTTCAAGTCTCTCTATTCTCTGCTCCGTACTTGGGTGTGTACTGAAGAGTTGTTTCAGTGACATATCTTTACCGGTAAAAGGGTTAATGATGAACATATGCGCTGTTTGAGGGTCCGCGTCGTGCATCACAGTTCCTCTAGCATAGTTGTCTAGTTTAGCCAAGGCACTTTGTAACCACTCAGGATGACCTGTCATTCGTGCAGAACCTTCATCTGCCATAAACTCACGGTTTCTGCTCACTGTCATTTGTATGATACTTGCAGCCATTGGCATGATAAACATCAGTGCCAATGTGACAAGAATGTTAGGTCTGTCCCTTCCTCCACCAAAAAACATACCAAACTGTGCAAGCATAGCAATGGCTCCGGCGATGGTGGCAGTGACTGTACCGATGAGCATATCGTAGTGTTTGATGTGACTCAGTTCATGGGCGATAACAGCTTCTACCTCTTCCTCTGTCATCAAGTTCAAAAGTCCCTCAGTTACAGCTACGGCTGCATTTTCATAGTTTCTACCAGTAGCAAATGCATTGGGTTGTGCTTCAGGTATGATGTAGAGTGCAGGCATCGGCAGATTGGCACGATGTGTGAGTCTTTCCACGATCTCATAGAGTCCTGTAGCACTGTTATGGTCTACCGGTATGGCATGGTAATGTTTCAACACTTGCGTGTCACTATAGTAATACGCATAAAAGTTCATTCCCGCTGCTGCTATGAAAGCGATTATCATCCCAGTTTGCCCGGCTATCATACCGCCAAACCAGATAAAAAGCAGGGTAAGCCCAGTCATGAGCGCATACGTTTTAAATTGTTCCATAATATAGTGTCCTAATTTTTATTATAGTATATCCAGTCAGTACAAATGGAAGGTAAATCATACAATAAGTTATAATAGTCGTATGACAAGAATTACAAGCGTTAAAACGCAGTGCAATAAATCACTAAATGATTTATGTGAAATTCAGTACAGGGAGGCACTAAATGCCGAGTCTTGTGAAAGTAACACTAACAACACTTCTGTTAACCATAACTCTTTTTGCAGAGTACCAATCGAGCATTTCACACATTACACCTCAGGTTAAAAAACGTATGATAGAAGGTAATTCATGGAGAAAAGGCTGTCCTGTTTCTTTAGATGATCTACGTTACATTCGTGTGAAACACATGGATTTCAGTGGGGGAGAGAGGATGGGGGAGATCATTGTACATAAAGAAGTATCTGTTGAAGTGACAGAAATATTTAAAGCCCTATATCATGAAGGGTATCCTATACATAAAATGAAATTGGTGAGTGACTATAGAGGAAATGACTGGCAGTCTATAGAAGCTGACAATACATCAGCCTTTAACTGCCGTGCTGCCACAGGAAGTAAAAAGTGGTCTAAACACTCTTACGGAAAGGCCATAGACATCAATCCTATCGAAAATCCTTACATTTCAAGAAAAGGGTATATCTCTCATAAAGCATCTTTGATCTATAAAAAAAGAGCGCATCAAAAACCTACCTATGCAGATAAAGCGATCTTACTGAAAAATGATCAACCAGTCCAGATATTTAAAAAATATGGTTGGAAGTGGGGTGGTGATTGGAATGGGGTAAAAGACTATCAACACTTTTCGAAGTAAAGACTATATTATCATTATAAAATGTTCTATAGTAGGCATCTTTTATAAGGTTTTTAGCAACAGAGCGATCTTGCACACATAATTTAATAGGCTAACCCACGTGCGATATAAGATATGTTACTATCTTTGCTACACATATTTCTAAAGGTTACAGCAATGAAACTCTTTTTACAACTCTCTCTGATTTTCTTTCTATTTACGCTCAGTATTCATGCGCAAACAGATAAAGCACTTGTAGACTGCAAAATACATATTGATGTTGTTAAAAATGATCCTACACAGTTTACTCTGTCTCTTAGTCATGATGAACAATGTGAAATTATTTTAGAGCAAAATACAAGCAAGATCGTCCTCATTCCTAAAGAACATAATAATTCGCCTTATCAGACTAAAGAGAACAATGTAACTGGTATCATCAGTAAAGTAGACAAGCTGATCTCGCTTGCAAAAAGTAAGTTGGGCGCCAGTTATGTGCCCACGAAAGCAGGGCCAGATCATTTCGACTGCTCTGGATTTGTGTACTATATCTTTACGACCAATGGTATTCCTATCCCTCGCTCATCATTAAACCAATCCAAAAGCGGTAATAAGCTTGTTCGTGAGGAGTTAGAAAAGGGAGATATACTTTTTTTTGATACCTATCAGAAAAATCATATTAACCATAGTGGAATCTATCTGGGAGATGGAAAATTTATCCACTCAAGTTCGGGTAAAGCCTATGGAGTTACAATCTCCAATTTAGATAAAGGTTTCTACGTAGATAAATTTCGCTGGGGCATACGAAAAATTGAGAGTGGATCAAAGTAATTTTTTATATTGTTTTGCTTGATGATGGACGGAATATTTAAGAAGAAAATAATACAAATAATTATTTTGACTAATATTATGTTATA
>NODE-373-length-15884-cov-18.2147_pt1 | contig 15884 bp, 15 predicted proteins | sample MGYA00139097_ERZ477577 | MGnify/ENA metagenome assembly ERZ477577 | reverse complement strand
TTACCTTTGTTTTCCGGTCTGCTTGCTATAGTATAGGCAGCATGCATGTTCGCACCAGCTGAGATACCGATGAGTAAACCCTCTTCTCTGGCAATTTTTTGCGCCATAGCAAATGCCTCTTCATTGCTTACTGCAAGAACTTCACCATAAATTTCTGTGTTGAGTATCTCAGGGACAAACCCTGCACCAATCCCCTGGATCTTGTGCGGTCCTGCTTTTCCGCCTTCCAGGACAGGAGAATCGGAAGGTTCAACTGCAATGACCTGAAGTGAAGGTATCTTTGCTTTGAGTACCTCTCCCGTACCGGTAAGGGTTCCACCTGTTCCTACTCCAGCTACAAAGATGTCTAGATCGCCATCTGTGTCTTTCAGTATCTCAGGAGCTGTTGTTTTACGGTGAATATCCGGGTTGTTGAGATTGTTAAACTGTTGAAGTACTTTTGCATTTTCAAGTTCTTTTTCCAATGCAGATGCTTTTGCGATAGCCCCACCCATACCTTCTGAAGCAGGTGTAAGAACAAGCTCTGCACCTAAATGCTTAAGAATTTTACGACGTTCTATACTCATAGACTCAGGCATCGTCAAAATAAGTTTGAGACCCTTTGCGGCACATATAGCAGCAAGACCGATACCTGTGTTTCCACTTGTCGGTTCGATGATAGTGGTATTTTGATCAATATCCCCCGATTTTAGCGCTTCATTGATCATGTTAAAAGCGATTCTATCTTTCACCGAAGAGGTAGGATTCATAAACTCACACTTGCCTAAGATGGTTGTACCAGTCTCTTCTGAAAGTGTATTGATCTTGACTAAAGGGGTGTTGCCTATCAGTGCTTCAATATTATTTGCAATCATTTACTATCCTTCTTGATTTGTCTGTATGTTAGCAAGTTATTTTTGAGTAATGCTTTAAACTCATCATTTTCATCATCATATTTCAAATTCTTATAGTCGTTTATCCATTTCTAACGTCTCTTATACTGTAGGCTAATGTTTCATCTGCATACATAGGAACCACACCGTTGTAATCTGAAGGTACGGTAAACTCTTTTTTCTCAAGGGTCACGGTCTTTGATAAAGGGGTGACACCGTAGATCTTTTGTGCATTTCCTGATATGAAGGCTTGAAGATTTTCAAGTGAAGCATTTTCATTTTCAAAAAGTTCAGCCAAGACTTGTAGGGCTATGGGTGCAGTAAAGACACCAGCTGCACAGCCACAAGCCTCTTTGGCATGTTTTGGATGTGGAGCAGAGTCTGACCCGAACATGACTTTAGGGTGTGCTTCTAAAGCTACTTTAAGCAGTGCACTTCTGTCTTCGGGGCGTTTGGCTATAGGTTTACAGAAAAGATGCGGTTTAAGCATACCTCCTGCCACATCATCGAGGGTGATGATAAGGTGGTGCAGAGTGATGGTCGCATAAAGGTTTTCAAATTTATCTAATGCCTCGACACTCTCCTTGGTTGTGATATGCTCCATAATGATCTTGAGATCAGGAAATGCTGTAGCTAATCTTTCATAAATACTGACAAACTCCGCTTCTCTGTCCATCACAAAACCATTTGTTTCTCCATGCACACACAGTGGAATGCCTAGTTCACTCATTGCTTCAAGCGCAGGACGTAACTCCTCTACATCAAAACCGCTTACCCCACCTTCAGAATTCGTAGTGATACCGGCAGGATAGAGTTTGATCGCTGTGATCTCATCTTTGACAGACTCTAAAAAAGCTTTATCATAAGAAGGTTTGAAAAAGAGTGTCATGTAAGGTGTAAATTTTTCATCACCCACCGCATCCATGATACGCTGTTTATAGGCAACTACTTCTTCTTTATTGCTCACTGGAGGTACAAGGTTAGGCATAATGATAGCGCCTGAAAAAGTGCTCGCTGAGCTTTTAGCGATATTCTCTAACATCTCTCCATCTCTGAGGTGTAAGTGCATGTCAAGTGGTGCGTTTAATTGCATCAAAGTCCTTTAAAACATAATAGTTGGTATTGTCCGGGTCCGTACTTTTAGGTACCAACCAATAGATTACATTCATTTTGCCACAAAATGCATTAAGTTTGAGTAAAGCTGTAGGCTTTGGTGGTTTGAAGTGAACCAGTGGATAGTCAATACCCCCTTTAAAGAATTGATTACAACTTAAAATACGCAAAGAAGTCGCTGCAAAGGCTTTATGCGGGGCATTAAATTCAAATTGCCATTTGGCATATTCTGAACAGGAAGGGTAGTAACGGCAGGAAGCAGGTAACATTTTTGAGATGTATTGGTAGCCTTTGATAGGGGCTAAAAAGAAGTTTTTCATAGCTTATTATAGTTAAAAAGGAGTATAGAGTCAATTTTTTATTTTGTGATATAATCCTTGCTATGAATAACATAAAACGCAAGTTTTTAGTATCCGCAGATATACAGCGTTGGCTTAAGCAACAACTGTCAAACATTCAGAAAATAGAACAGTTCTATACTGTTTCATATGCGGATGAGGTGTGTTACTACTATAAACTTTTCCCAGATACTTATACAAAAGTCACAGTCGATAAACATGGTAATGAAGAGATCACATCTGTCAGTGAAGAAGTGTATGTTTTTCATCGTAAAGAGCATTTGGGAAGGATCATCGTTAAAAATGTATATTCGGTCATGATAGATGGGAGTACTTTTGTTGTTGAAAAGTACTTAAAAAAGCTTGAAGGGATCTATATACTGATCGGATATTTTCAAGATGAAAAAGCACTGAGAGACTCAGAAATTATCCAAGAACTACAATCTTTTGTGCTTAAAGAGATCGATCAAGATGACAAATATAGTGATCATTCACTTGCATTGTATGTAAAACCTATGGAGTACAATTTACAAACGTTTTTCCAAAAGATAGATGCTTTTGAATCACCCAATCTTTTTTTCTGGCAAGTACCACAACGTGTTTATATACGTGATGGTGTCTCCTTGGTACTTTACCGAAATATTCGTCTGTTAAACTATTATAAGATGAATTTTCAGAAGAAACATTTTAGTGCAACACTGCATCGTTTACGTATTCTTTTGCTACGTACAGCTACTTTACTGGAGACTTTTTCAGACCTGTTTGATCCAAAGGTACAGTATTTTTGTACCGAGCTGCTAAAACGTTACTATGAAGAGACAAAGCTATTACGCTATCTTTACTTTTTAAATGAACTATGTGCTACACGTGAAGATGCCAAGTTAACACTCTACAGTGAGTTAAAAAGTCTTATAACAGAAGAAGAGAAAGCAGTGATACAAATGCTTCAGTCTCAACCTTTTATGCAGATGACAAATATACTTACTAGAGAGATAGAAACAGAGGAAAACTACAAATATATCTCTTTGGAAAAAGAGGTGAAAAATGTACTTAGAGAGCGTTTAAAAAGATTTGAAATGCTTTTAGGCAATACCAAGAAGGGTTATGATGATAAAGTGCTTGAAGAGATTTATATCTCTATGGATACCCTTCAAACTTTAATAGAAGATTTTTTCCATATTATCGGAGAAAAAGAGTCTCGAATTCTCGTCGAGGAACTTAATATTCTATTGAAGCCTCTACGTGAGTACAGAAATTGTAAAGAGCGTGAAGTTATACTTAACAACATTAAAGCGCAGTCTGAAACAAAAACATTAGATATATATCCTCTTTTATGCGAGCATGAAGAGATATTGAAAGATAAAATAGAATTTGCTTTGAAGTTATTGAGAAGTTCTAAGTTTTATGTGTAATGGTACTCGATGATATATGGAGTGTCACAATATGCATTACATTATAAAAAGTCCTATATAGAATATTTTATAAGATTTTTGGTTTTTACTAAATTTCACAATATGCATTTTGGAGTATACAAAACTCTTGTTATGTGTTATACTATAGTAATCTTATTAGGGAAAAGGAATGAAAAATGAAAAAACTAACAATATTAATTGCAGCAGTTTTGCTAAGTACATTATCAGCTTCAGCTATGGACACAGCAAAAGTAGATGCTGAGCTAAAAAAACCTATAAACTGTACTACTGCAAAGGCAGACATAAACGCTTCAATGAGTTTAAAGGAGACCGTGGGGGAGAAAAAAATGGGTGGTCTCCTTTCAATTACACCGGTAGGACTGGTCACTAATGCTGTAACTGCACAATCCGAAGAAGAAAAAAAATCTATTGAAAAATACAACAAAATGCTGGATGCCAAGATCGCTAAGATCAAGAAAACCTGTAAAATAAAATAACTGTTGAATGCGAAAGAAAATTTTAATCAGGGTGGTGTAGGTGAAGTTATTGGGCACTAGAAGAAATATTATATCTTTGATGTTGATGAAGCTATAATACTATCAATTTTAGGAAAAAGTACTCATTTTCAAAACCTTATAAAATATATAACTTTATAAGGTTTTGATAGATATCTTTCTTATGCCGCCGAATAAATCTCTTTTTCTCTTCCGATAAGGATATCTCCTAAGAAGAAATATGCTTCTTTCCATGCTTCGATGATGTCATCTGTTGCAGCATCTCCAAGTACTTCTTTAATAGCTTTTAACAACGAAACACCTACCATAGGGTAATGCTCAGGCTTAACTTTTGTTTTTACATGTCTTTGAGCCATTCCTTCTACTGCTTTTCCTAAAACTTCAAGGTTGTCTATGTTGGCTGCGTATGCAGCTATTGCACCTGCAAGTTTTTTATGCTGATCTTCAGGTGCTTCACCAAAAAGCACTCTTGTCTCAGGATAATCAGTAAATAAAATCTCATACATCTTTGCTGTAATAGCCTCTCCATGTTCTACAATTACCGGTGCTGTTGCTTTACATATCTCGATTGTTTTCTCTGATAGTGCCATTGTGCATTCCTTTTATATTTAGTTATATATAAACTGTAACTATTTCTGTCACTAATATATATAATATACTGTATGATTTTTATACAATCATGCGAAATAACTACACTAACCTATAATACAAATTGAAATGAAACATCAATTTATTCTTGTATGGACAGTACAAATAAAATATATTTTATAAGGTTTTCTATTCATTAGCTTTCCCATTTTTTATCACATAAGACTCCGACATATTCACCGAGTGATAAATAGTCGTGCCATACTTTTTGCTGTAGTACTGCAATAAGAGTTTTTGTAACGTAGGTTCGATGGAAGGGGTGAACCAGCCATTGTTGCTCAGTACGATCATATTTTTAGGGTTCCCTTCGTAGAGCTGTTCACTGGTGGCTTCAAAACAGATGGCATTTCTGTAGCTCTTTCCGTCTATTGTATATAGTACAGTTTATAGGTTTTTTTAGCTCAGCATCTATGACTTTTTGACTTGCAACATAGTCTACCGCGCCGTCATAAAAGACATTATTGACCCAGTCGCTTAAAAAGTCCGGCAGGGGATTACTTTCACCGAAGGGAACAAGTACCACTTTATTGGCCACAGAGATCTTGTTGTCTGTAAAAATATAGGTTGAATTCCTTGGTGTTTTGCCATCCCAGTAGAGCCCACCGGTGACAATGGAGATATCTTGGGCTTTTTCTTGCAATCTGTCTATGAGTTTCTGTGACCGGTTGAGGAAAACTGGAAAGACAGATTCAGGAAGTATGATAAGCGTTTTTTTGTCTCCTATCGCTTGGTCTATATGCTTAAAAATATTTTCAAATTGCTTTGGATGCAGTGTCTCGTTCCATTTATCATGGACGGATGTATGGGTGGTGATCAGAGTGATATCATTAGCCAATTTATCAGATGTCGAAAGGTGAGGCTGATAGGCGAACAGAATGAGTAAAAGATACAAAAATTGTTTTTTCCAGATACTCAAAATAATAGCGGCTAAGACAATACCAAACTGCCATTTTTCTATGCCAACATAACTTTCGACGAACATCAGTTCTGGTTTGAGCCAGTCAAAAGAGAATGGATGGATATAGCTTAAGATCAGCAGTCCCAGAGCCTTGAGTATAAGGGGAAGTAAAGTGTAGGAAACGGGAAAGAATGAAGTGATCTTCTGGCTGATCCATGCAATGATCCAAAAGAGTATTCCGTAGCTTAACATGATGATGATTATCTCTATGGGGACAGCCCAAAGCATGCCATAATGCTTGAGGCTTAAAGCGATCCACCAAAACCATAACAGTCCTATGAAAGCACCTGAAATAAACCAGATCTTTTCTCTTTCCTGCAGTAATAAGTAGAGTGTTGTAATACCCAGAATCGTGTTGATCAGAGGATAAGAGAATCCCCAATAGTTGAGGTATATAAAGCCCGAACTTAAAAGAGCTATGAAAAAGCCTCTTGTTAGTTCAAAGGTGCTAAAATAATGGCTAATTTTATTCAAAAGGATTCCTATGGGAGCAGAGCAAGGCAGTATGATCGGTTCATTTTTACCCCTCATCATTTTATTCGCGATTTTTTATTTTTTAATTATCAGACCACAGCAAAGACACCAAAAAGCACATAAAGAGATGCTTGAGAGCCTCACTAAAGGTGATGATATCATCACAACAGGTGGTCTTATGGCTGTAATTGTTAAAACTGAAGAAGATTTTATCAAAATCAAACTAAATGATGACACTATTGTCAAACTTGATAGAGCATATGTTGCAAAAAAGGTTGAGTCGGGTGAAGACGCTTAATTTTAGGGTAATCCTTTTTGCTTTCGCACTTATTTTCGGTGTTATTTTTTCTATTCCCTCTTTGACGCAAAGTGAAAGTGGAAAGAAGATCACCTTAGGGCTTGACCTTCAAGGTGGTTTGCATATGCTTCTTGGGATCAAAAGTGAAATTGCCATTGAGTCACGTATTAAGTCTATGGCAGCATCTGTGAAGTATATCTTTGACGATGAAGAGATCATCTTTGATGAGCTTCGTATGGTGGATGGCGAGAAGATCACTTTTGAACTTCTTGATAATGATGATATTGCTAAAGCCAAAGAACTTCTCAAAAAAGAGTTGGAAGGTACAGTCATTATTGACAATGGATTGAAATTTTCATTGGCGATGACCGAGGCAGAAGTAGCACGTACCAAACAAAATGCGATTCAACAAGCAGTGGATACCATCAGAAACAGACTCAATGAATTTGGACTTGCAGAACCAACGGTTGCAAAACAGGGTGAAGATAAGATCCTTGTAGAAGTGCCAGGTATCAAAACGCAAGAAGATGAACAACGTATCCGTGAACTCATCGCTCGTGCAGCACATTTACAACTGATGGCTGTGGATGAAGACAGAAACACAAGAGTTCACACGATGAGTGCGGATGAAGCAAGAAGTTATGGTGATATAATACTTCCAGATGTAAATACAGATGAAAAATATCTGCTTCGTGCTATTCCTGTACTGGATGGTTCTATGCTGACAGATGCAAAAGTAGGTTTTGATGAGAATAATCAACCGGTGATCAACTTTACACTCAACGGACAAGGGGCTAAGATCTTTGGTGACTTTACAGGTGTCAGTGTGGGTAAACGTATGGCAGTTGTTTTGGATAACAAAGTCTATTCAGCACCGAACATCAATGAACGTATCGGTGGTGGACGTGTACAGATCTCTGGAAGATTTGAACTTTCAGAAGCACATGACCTTGCCATTGCACTTCGTTCAGGAGCACTGCTTGCACCTGTCTATGTGATGGAAAAACGTTCTGTTGGACCAAGTTTGGGTGCAGACAGTATTAAGGCAAGTTCTATGGCTTTGGCATTAGGTTTTATCCTGGTTGTACTCTTTATGGTTGTTTACTATGGTATGGCAGGTATCGTTGCGAATATGGCATTGATAGGAAACCTCTTTTTGATACTTGCGATCATGTCACTCTTTGGTGCAACACTTACACTGCCTGGTATGGCAGGTATTGTCCTGACTGTCGGTATGGCAGTCGATGCGAATGTGATTATCTCTGAGCGTATCAGGGAGTTACTCTATGCAGGAAAATCGGTTGGTAAATCGATAGAAGACGGGTATAGCAATGCCTTTACTGCCATTTGGGATGCCAACGTCACAACATTGATCGCTGCAACCGTACTTTATGCATATGGTACTGGTGCGATCAAAGGGTTTGCTCTTACGATGAGTATCGGTATTATGGCATCTATGCTTACGGCAATTGTAGGAACACATGGTATTTACCAATGGATACTGCCAAAGATCGATAAGAAAAAACTAAACTTCTGGTTTGGTATTAAGACAGAGGGAGCGAAATAATGGAAATATTTAAATATAAAAAACCTCTCTCGTTGATGGATAAAAGTAAACGTTTCGGTTTACTCTCTGTAACAGTCCTCATACTTGCTTTAGGGTTGATCATCGGAAAGGGATTTAACTACGGTATAGACTTTGCCGGTGGTACACTTATACAGGTGCAATATGAAGGTAAAGCGCCCTTAGAAAAAATAAGAGAAGCGGTAGATGCAGATAAATCTTATGAAGGTGCAACAGTGACTTTCTTTGGTGGTGAGGATGAAGTGGTCATCCGTACCAAAACGAGTTCAAAAGCGCTGGGTGAAGATGTCGGTGACAAAATTAGAACACTGCTTCAAGATACAGGTAGCTTTGAAGTAAGACGTGTCGATATGGTAGGTGCCAAAGTAGGATCTGAATTACGTGAAAAAGGACTGATGTCTATGGCACTTGCTATCATCGGTATTCTTATTTATGTTTCCTTTAGATTTGAGTGGCGTTTTGCTGTAGCTTCGGTGATGGCACTCATTCATGATGTTACTATCGCTATGGGAATGATCGTCTTGTTCTCTGTTGAGGTGAATCTTGATATTTTGGCAGCACTTTTGACCATACTCGGGTATTCACTGAACGATACGATCATTGTATTTGACCGTATCCGTGAAGGTATAAGAACGATCAAAAACCCAGACCTTGGAGCCATTATCGATGAGTCGGTGACACGTACACTTTCACGTACTACATTGACATCACTTACGACATTCTTTGTTGTACTTACACTTTATCTGTTTGGTGGAGAGATCATTAACGGGTTTAGCTTCACACTGCTTGTAGGTATTGTAGTCGGTACATACTCTTCTATCTTTGTGGCATCACCTATCTTGATGTGGCTTGGTTTCTCAGTAGGTGGCTTCAGAGAAAAGGAAGCAGAAAAACTTAAAAGAACAAAAGAGAAAGAAAAAATGCGTGCCATGTATGAAAGTGGAACGCTGTAAGAAAATGGTACACTATAGTTAAAGTTTAAGGAGTTTGAATGAATTGGGGTAAAGTTTTTTATATGTTTTTTACGTTGATGTCACTCACGACATCAGCAGCATTTTTGTATGAACACTCTGTAGTAGCATTGTTTGTAGCAGGTTCTGTAAATGTGATCTCTACACTTTTAAAGATAGGGGTCAGAAACCTGCTTTCAGCTGAACTCTTAGCCGGTTCATTGGTTGCAGACTTACACCTCTTACCTGCATTTTTTGCTTTACAGTTTTACGGGAATGATCCTTTAGCAACAGGATTGGTCATTGGTGCCGTGATTGCGAACCTTTACACTATTTTCATCTCTATGATCGAAAGTGCAAAAGAAAAGGCAGATTTTTAAGTGTAGTTAGGTATCTTACATGTATATTAATTCGAAGGAATGAGACGTGTTAAGTATGCCTACGCTTCATGGGATAGACCCTGAAGAGAAACGAAAAGAGATCAAACGCTATTTTCAACTCTGTTATAAACGGTATGAGTCTCTCTTTGACATTGTTGTAGATGAAAGCGCCTACTTTCAAAAGGCAGATCCTCTTCGTCATCCTATTATTTTTTACTACGGGCATACTGCTACATTTTTTATTAACAAATTCAAACTTGCCAAGATCATCGATGAACGTATAGATCCCAGACTAGAGTCTATTTTTGCTGTGGGTGTAGATGAGATGAGTTGGGATGACCTGAATGAAGCACATTATAACTGGCCGACTTTGGCTGAAACCCAAGCCTATCGTGACAAGGTCTATAAAACAGTTTCTACCCTTATAGATACCCTTCCTTTAGAACTCCCTATTACAGATGATTCACCCTGGTGGGTTGTTTTGATGGGCATTGAACATGAAAATATTCATCTTGAAACCTCTTCTGTCCTTATACGTCAACTCCCATTTGAATCTATACAGGAAAACAGAGAATGGAAAGAGTGTGAAAGTTACGGACCTGCACCTAAAAACCAGCTTTTAGATGTGAGTGAGGGTACAGTAATTCTAGGTAAAAACAAAGATGCAAAACTTTTTGGATGGGACAATGAATATGGAGAGCATCAGGTACAAATACCAGCATTTAAAGCTGCCAAATATCTTACTTCCAATGCTGAGTTTTTAGATTTTGTAAATGCTGACGGGTACAGCAATGATACCTTTTGGTGTGAAGAAGGAAAGGCATGGAAAGCCTATACGCATGCAGAACACCCTATGTTCTGGCATAAAGCAGAATCAGGCTACAGACTCCGTACTTTAAGCAGAGAAATAGATCTTCCATTGAACTGGCCTGTAGAAGTGAATCACTTGGAAGCATCGGCATTTTGTAAGTGGAAAAGCCAAAAAGAGGGTAATACTATCACATTACCTACAGAAGATGAATATATACGATTGCGTGATGAAAGCAAAGTGCCTTCCTATCTGGAATGGACCGAAAAAGGTGAAACGATAGCAAATATCAATCTTGAAGGTTTTGCCTCTTGTGTGCCTGTTGACACCTATAAACATGGTAATTTTTATGATGTCATAGGGAATGTCTGGCAATGGTCACGTACACCTATTTATCCTTTTGGTGGCTTTAAAGTGCATCCTATTTATGATGACTTTACGGTACCCACTTTTGATGGTAAACATAATCTCATTAATGGCGGATCATGGATCAGTTGTGGGAACCTGGCCACACAAAAGAGCCGATATGGCTTTAGACGACATTTTTATCAGCATGCAGGATTTAGATATATTCAGAGTGATTATGAAGAGACGGTGACAACCAATATCTACAATACTGACACTATCATCTCCCAGTATTGTCATTTTGGTTGGGGTGAAAATGCGTTAGGTGTAGAAAATTATCCGGCACATTGTGCTCGTATAGCTTTATCGTATATGAAAGAAAATCCTAAGAGAAAAGCCTTTGACATTGGCTGTGCCATAGGGCGAAGCTCATTTGAACTGGCACGGGGGTTTGACGAAGTGATAGGTGTGGATTTTTCTGCACGTTTTATACAGGAAGCCGAAAGCCTCAAAGAAAATGGCGTATTACGTTATACCATGCCTACAGAGGGTGAACTGGAAAACTTTCATGAGGTAAAACTTTCAGATTTTGATTTGGAAGAAGAACGAAATAAAGTTTCCTTTTGGCAGGCAGATGCCTGTAATTTAAAACCTATTTACAAAGATTTTGATCTGATCTTTGGTGGTAACCTTATAGACAGGCTCTATGATCCTAAAAAGTTTTTAGATTCACTGGCTTCACGTATGAATGAAGGAGGAATACTCATCCTCACTTCTCCGTACACATGGCAGGAAGAGTCTACGCCTAAAGAGAAGTGGATAGGCGGATACAAAAGAGACGGTGAAAATGTGACAACACTTGACGGACTTAAAGAGATACTTGGAAATGATTTTGAACTGATCGATACTAAAGATGTCCCGTTTGTGATACAGGAGACTGCACGTAAACATCAGCATACGATAGCCCATATGACTGTTTGGCAAAAGAGGTAAAGATGTTTGAACCTGTAAACCGTCAAGGTACACATAATGTAAAGTGGGATGAAGCCAAGAAGAAGTTTGGTACAGATGATCTTATCCCTTTGTGGGTAGCAGATATGGATCTGGCATCTCCGAAGTGTGTGCAAGAGTCGATGATGAAAAGAGCTTTACATCCTTTGTACGGTTATACTGTTTACCCAGAAGGCTATTATAAATCGATTCAAAACTGGATGCTAAAGCGTTTTTCCTGGCAGATAGAAAAAGATTGGATCGTTCCTTGTTATGGTGTGGTGCCTTCTTTGAACTTTATCATCTCTGCCTTCAGTCAAGAGGGTGATGGCATTATTGTGCAAACACCTATTTACCCACCTTTTGTAAGTTCGGTCAAACATAAAAACCGAAAAGTACTTGACAATACACTGGTGTATGAAAATGGCAGTTACCATATAGACTTTGAAGATCTTGCACATAAGGCCAAAGAAGCAAAACTCTTTTTATTCTGTTCCCCGCATAATCCCTCAGGGCGAGCATGGAGTAGGGAAGAGTTGGAAAAGATCATTGAGATATGCATAGAGAATGATGTGCTGATCATCTCGGATGAGATCCATGCAGATATTGTCTATAATGATGTACACCAAAGCATTGGCAGTTTTGAAAAGATCATGCATCACTGTGTTATCTTAAATGCTCCATCCAAGACATTTAATGTTGCAGGATTGAATACCTCTTATGCGATCATACCTGATATAAAATTGCGTCAAGTCTATAGACTGGAACAGGATAGATCAGGCATTACGAATGGGAACCCTTTTGGGATAGAAGCATTGATGAGCGCTTATGATGAAGGTGCACCATGGTTGGATCATTTAAAAGAACATTTAAGGGCAAATATTTCTTATGTGAATACATTTTTACAAGAGCATCAACTACCCATACATGCAGTGCCGACGGAAGCTACTTTTTTAATGTGGCTTGACTGTAAAGGGTTAGGTCTGTCGCATGAGCAATTGGTGAATTTCTTTGTTCATAAAGCAAAACTCGGACTCAATGACGGAATGAGCTTTGGAGATGCAGGAGAAGGCTTTATGCGTCTGAATGTGGGGACATCCAAAGACGTATTGAAAGAAGCGATGCATCGACTGCTGCATGCCTATAAGGAAGTATGTTGAGAAGTATAATTGTTTCTTTGATCCTGTCTGTCTGGCTTTATGCTCTACCTCAAGCCATCAATGAAGAGATACGAAAATCAGGTATCGCCAAAAAAGATATCAGTATCTATATCAAAGAAGCGGGCAAAAACGGAAAAGTTGTTGCTTCACTGAATGAATATAAAACCCGTACACCTGCTTCTGTTATTAAGGTCTTAACGACATATGCAGCTGCATTAAAACTGGGTTTTGATTACCGCTGGCCTACGCAGTTCTATAAAGACGGGACAGTGAAAAATGGTCTGCTTCAAGGGGATCTGGTCATTAAAGGATTTGGTGATCCTACTTTAAATGACAAGGATCTTGAAACGATCGTTACCAATATCCGTGCAAAAGGCATCGATGAGATCAAAGGTGATATCGTCATAGACAGAAGCTATTTTAAAGTGGGGGACAAAGACAGTTCAGGTTTTGATGAATATCCCTACAGTGCGTACAATGCCATGCCTGATGCGATGATGTTCAATGAACGCGTGGTGACAGTATGTGTAAACCCTAAAGAAAACAAAGTACATAAAAAGAATGTGGATGAAAGTTATAAAGTTGTCAATCAATTAGAACATGTCAATAAACCCTGTAAAGGAAAATACTCCTGGCCTGGTGTAAGCATCGATAAGAGTGAAGTGGTTCCGATAGTGCTACTCAAAGGAAAGATCTCCAAACGATGTGGTAATCGAAATATCTGTAAAGTAGTGACTAAACCGTATAAATCATTTTATTATGCACTAAAAGACAAGCTTGAAAAAGAAGGAATAAAGGTAAGAGGAACATTGAAGTTGGGGAAGATACCTCAGAATGCAACCATGCTTTTTACCCATTATTCGGAGACTTTGGAAGAGATCATCTCTGAAACATCCAAAGAGAGTAACAACCTTTATGCAAGACATCTTTTACTGCTTTTGGGAGCAAAAGTGTATGGTGCGCCCGCTACGCTTCAAAAGGGAAGAGATGCCATTGTTCAGATATTGAAGTCAAAAGGTGCATTGGGTGAGGGTAAATTAAGGATAGACAATGGAAGCGGACTTTCCCGTACATCAAAAATGAATGCAAAACTATTGGGTTACATGTATGATGATGCGTATGATCGTTATGGGGTCAGATGGATGGAAACACTCTCAATAGCAGGTGTAGATGGCACAATAAAACGCCGTTTTAGAAACACGGTGGTAAAGAAACGTGCATGGATGAAGACGGGTACACTTCGACGAGTGAAAAACATAGGAGGTTATGTTAAGAACAGAGCAGGAAAATTCTATACGGTTGTGATTCTCATTAACAGTACGAAGGCAAAATACCGTGGAGCAAAACTTCAAGATAAGATCATACAATGGTTAGTAAAAACTACAGCCAAACCCACGGTTAAGTCACCCTCCAAAATAATACAAAAGAAAAAGCCTGCATCACAAAATATATTTTCCAAAGTAAAGACAACAGTACCTTTAAAAACAAAAGGGGTAACAAAAACACCTACGCAAAAGTATTATGTACAGGCGGGTTCATTTTCCAAGATGCCCAATGGAGAGTATTTGGTAAAAATAGAAGCTTTAGGATTACGGTACAGTGTACGTCATGCAGATAACTACAAGGTACTGATCGGTGCTTATAAAGATGAAAAAGAGGCAAGAAAAGCCTTGGAAAAGGTACGTGAACATATCAATGCGGGTGCGTTTATAGTAAAGTTGTAGTTTACCCCAAATACGCTATAATCTCTTAAAAATTTAGGGCAACAATGAACTTCGAAACTTACCCTTTTGAGAAACTCAATCAACTACTTGAAAATGAGACACCCAACAGTGAATACAGTGCACTGAGCCTGACGATCGGTGAGCCTCAGTTTGAGACCCCCGCATTTATACTGGATGCACTCAATGATGCCTCTTCACTACTCAACAAGTATCCTAAAACCGCCGGTGAAACAGAGCTTAGAGAGGGGATGTTGACGTATAACAAAAATCGTTTCGGTCTCACACTCACTAATGCCCAGATCATTCCTACTTTTGGTACGAGAGAAGTACTTTTTAACTTCCCGCAATTTCTACTGCATGATGTTAAAGATCCTGTAATGGTTTTCCCTAACCCTTTTTACCAGATCTATGAAGGTGCAGCCAAGGCATGTAGAGCTGAAGTGATCTATCTGAATCTCAATGAAGCAAATCACTTTCAACCCATAGTGGATGAAGAAGCGTTAAGCAGAGCGCATCTTGTGATACTTAATTCCCCTAATAATCCTACATCATCAGTCATGTGTATGGAAGATTTGAAGCGTTGGGTAGAGTTGGCATTGAAACATGATTTTGTCCTGTTAAATGATGAGTGTTACGTAGACCTTTACTTAGGTGAGCCTCTGCCATCACTTCTTAATGCAAGTGTAGAAGTAGGCAATGAAAGTTTTAAGAATGTGTTGGTGATCAACTCTATTTCTAAGCGTTCATCTGCACCGGGACTGCGTTCAGGTTTCATAGCAGGAGATGCAGAGATACTTAAAGCGTATATGGTTTACAGAACCTATGTAGGATGTGCTTCTCCATTACCACTCCAGCATGCCGCGGCTGCTGCATGGGCGGATCAGGAGCATGTAGGTGGATTTAGAGCAAAATATAAAAAGAATTTTGAAGTAGCGAAAGAGGTTTTAGGTGTAGATACTCCTGAAGCGACATTCTACATTTGGCTCAAAGTCGAAGATGAGATAGACTTTACTGTAAAACTTTTTAAAGAGTATAATCTCAAAGTCATCCCCGGTTCATTTTTAGGACGCGAGGGCGAAGGACAAGGGTATGTGAGACTAGCTCTAGTCTATGAAGCAGAGAAAACTAGAGAAGCATTAGAAAGAATACAATTAGCATTGGAGCAATAATGGAAAATCCCGAAATACACGTAGAAGAGTTAAAAAAAGACCCAGAGTTTTTAGCGAATATTCAAAGACTTGAACTTGAATGTAAAAAAGAAGAGAGTATCGCAAAAGGGTATCAGCTTTTAGATGCACAGCTTATCATCGAAGC
>NODE-372-length-15904-cov-5.35195_pt1 | contig 15904 bp, 14 predicted proteins | sample MGYA00139097_ERZ477577 | MGnify/ENA metagenome assembly ERZ477577 | reverse complement strand
ATTGTTGAGATTCCGACTCATTCACACATTCATGCATTCTAGCATTCTAGCATTCTAGCATTTTTTCATTATTTCAATGATTCATTTTTTCATTATTCCATTATATCAATGTTTACTATATTTGTACATCTTATAATGATTTCTATGAAATATAAAAGAATACTTTTAAAATTGAGTGGTGAGGCTCTAATGGGGGATCGAAACTATGGTATAGACCCCGTCAGATTAGCTGAATATGCCAATGAAATAAAAAACATCATTAATAAGGGTGTGGAAGTAGCGATTGTTATCGGAGGAGGAAATATCTTCAGAGGAATGGCAGGAGCCAGTAATGGAATGGATAGGGTTCAAGGTGATTATATGGGCATGCTAGCTACCATTATTAACGGGCTTGCCTTGCAAAGTGCTCTGGAAGAAGCGAGTCTCCAAACCAGATTACTCACCTCTATTGAAATGAAGCAAATTGCTGAACCCTTTATAAAAAGAAGGGCGGTAAGACATCTTGAAAAAGGAAGGGTTGTTATTTTTGGAGGAGGTACGGGAAATCCCTATTTCACAACTGATACTGCCGCTGTTTTAAGAGCCATTGAAATAGGTGCCGATGTGATCATCAAAGGAACACGAGTGGATGGAATTTACACTTCAGATCCTGAAAAAAATATAAGCGCCAGAAAATTTGAAAACATCACCTTTAAAGAAGTGATGGATAAAGACCTTAAAGTTATGGATATGACGGCTTTTACCTTAAGCGAAGAAAATGATTTACCTATCATAGTTTTCGACATGAATAAAAAGGGTAACTTAATGAAGGTCATTTCCGGTGAAAACGTTGGAACACTTGTTAATTCTTAAATATTAAAAACATGAATGAGGAAATTAAATTCATCCTGGATTCTACCAAAGAACTAATGGAAGGCGCCATTCATCATTTAGAGCATGAATTTGTCAATATTCGTGCCGGAAAGGCGACTCCTTCTATGTTAAGCAGTGTAAAAGTTGAATATTATGGCGCACAAACTCCCTTGAGCCAAGTTGCCAATGTGAACACCATGGATGCCCATACAATAACGGTGCAGCCCTGGGAAAAATCATTGATTCCCGAGATAGAAAAGGGAATCCTCGCTGCCAATCTGGGGTTTAACCCAATGAATAACGGTGAAAGCATTATTATTAATGTACCCATCCTAACCGAAGAAAGAAGACGGGAACTTGTTAAAAAAGCAAAGGCTGAGGCTGAAAGCGCGAAAGTTGGTATTCGCAATGACCGCAAAGATGGAAATAATGAATTAAAAAAATTAGATATTTCTAAGGATGAATTAGCCAATGCTGAAGTGGATGTTCAGACGCTTACAGATGATTTCATTAACAAAGTTGACGAGCTTTTCGCAATTAAGGAAGTAGAAATTATGAAAGTTTGATGCTGGAAAATATCCACAACTCTTTTAATATTCAAATCAAGAAATTCATAATCACATTGAATGCTAAAGTCCTGATTTGGGCAAAATAATTAGAATTATGAATTTTTGGCAGGTTGTATCTCGTTTTATTCTAAAACAACGAATTTTTATTCTGTTTGTTTTGGCCGCTGCGACTGTATTCTTAGGTTTAAAAATACAGGATATACAATTTTCTCATTCTGAGGCCAACCTCTTGCCACGTGATCATGAAGAGAATATCAAGTATGATAATTTTCTAAAGATCTTTGGAGAAGAAGGCAATATGATTATCCTTGCCGTTCAGGACCCTGCTCTATTTAAGGTTGAAAATTTCAACAAATGGAATGAATTCTCAAACAAACTCGATTCCTTTCCTCAAATTGACTTTTCAGTTTCTATAGGAGATATTAAAACGCTCAAAAAGGACAAAAAAAATGAAAGGTTTTATGTAGAACCGCTCTATGACCAAAACCCTCAGGACGATGAAGCCGTTTTAAAAATCAAAACGGAACTCTTTGAAAACCTCCCGTTTTTTGACAATTTTCTCTTCAACAAGACTACCGGGACCATTACAACTGTCATCTACCTTGAACAGGAAATCGTAAATACTAAGATTAGGGAACGTTTCATTTTTGACGTACTCAATCCTTCCATTAAAAAATTCGAAGCGGACACAGGGCTCAATGTGCATGTTTCTGGAATGCCATATATCCGAACGATGAATTCGCAAAACATCATTGATGAGATCGGAATGTTCGTCGGGCTCGCCCTGCTCATCACCTCTTTGATCTTCTGGTTATTCTTCAGATCCTATCGCGCCACATTTATCACCATGTCAGTGGTCAGTATAGGTGTAATCTGGGCTTTGGGGTTTATTGGGTGGTTCCAATATGAAATATCCATCTTGATGGCATTAATCCCACCTCTGATCATTGTCATAGGTGTTCCCAATGCAATTTTCCTGATTAATAAATATCAACAGGAAGTAAAAAAACACGGGAACCAGGCTAAATCATTGCAACGAGTTATTTCAAAAGTTGGAAATGCCACACTGATGACCAACATCACGACCGCCTCGGGTTTTGCTACCTTTATCTTCACCAACAGCCAGCTTTTAAATGAATTCGGTATAATCGCCTCAATTAATATTCTGGCCATTTTCATCCTCTCCTTATTGATCATTCCAATTATTTACAGCTTTATGCATAAGCCTAAGGAAAAGCATTTGGAGCATTTGGAAAGAAAATGGATTTATGCGATTGTTAACTGGATGGAACGCACCGTCAGACATCAGCGAATTGCCATTTATATCTCAACCGTTTGCATCATTGTTGTGAGTATAATTGGTGTTTATATGATCAGGGTTTCGGGCAGTCTTATTGAGGATATGCCTAAAGGCAAGGAATTCTACAAGGACATTCTGTTCTTTGAAGAGGAATTTGGCGGTATTATGCCCTTGGAAATTTTAATTGATACAAAACGCAAAAAGGGTGTCATGAATCTTGCCACTTTAAAGCGAATGAACAAACTGGAGGAAGAAATAGATGAAATTCCTGAATTATCGAAGTCTGTTTCCATTCTGAATATGGTCAAATATTCCAAACAAGCTTTTTATAACGGCAATCCCAAATATTATCAATTACCGACCGAGCAGGAGAAGAATTTTATTCTGGCTTATACGAATAACTCCGATGGAAATTCTGATATGCTCAAGAACTTTGTCGATTCAACGGGTCAATATGCCCGTATAACTACATTTATGAAAGACATTGGGACCGATAAAATGGAAAATATCGAACAGCGTATTCAGGATAAAGTGAACAAAGTTTTCCCTGAAGATCGATACGAAGTATCCTTAACCGGAAAAGCCCTGGTATTTTTAAAAGGAACCAATTATCTGGTTAAAAACTTAGTGATTTCTCTGTCACTTGCCATTTTTCTGATCTCTGTTTTTATGGCCTTTATGTTTAGATCATATAAAATGATCATTATCTCACTTGTACCCAACATCCTGCCCTTATTGATCACGGCGGGCCTAATGGGCTATCTTGGCGTACCTATTAAACCATCTACTATCCTGGTATTTAGTATTGCCTTTGGTATTTCGGTTGACGATACGATTCATTTTTTGGCGAAATACAGGCAAGAACTGATCTTTCATAAATGGAACGTGAGGAAATCTGTTTATTCGGCATTGAGAGAAACAGGGGTCAGCATGTTTTATACCTCCATCGTTCTTTTCTTTGGCTTCCTGGTATTTACTGTTTCGAGTTTTGGGGGCACTAAAGCCCTTGGAGGACTGGTGTCGGTCACACTGCTCTTTGCCATGGTATCCAATTTATTGTTGCTCCCATCGTTATTATTATCTTTAGAGTCGAAAATAGCCAATAAAAAGACATTAAAAAAACCAGCAATATCGATCATTCCCAAGGAGGATGATGAAAACGAATTAAACGAATAGAAGATGAAAGGAATCATTTTAGCAGGCGGAAGCGGCACGAGATTACACCCGCTTACGCTGGCGGTAAGCAAGCAACTTATGCCCATTTACGATAAACCCATGATTTATTATCCTTTATCAGTTCTCATGCTGGCAGGTATCAACGAGATTCTTATCATCTCCACACCGCATGATTTGCCCTTATTTGAAAGGTTACTTGGTGATGGGAAAAATCTGGGATGTAGATTTCAATATGCCGTACAAGAGATCCCTAATGGGCTTGCACAGGCCTTTGTTATTGGAGAAGAATTTATAGGAGAAGATGATGTAGCCTTGATTTTAGGAGACAATATCTTTTATGGGACTGACCTCGAAAGAAGGTTGAAAAAGGCGATTAATCCTGAAGGGGGAGTCGTTTTTGCCTATCATGTAAAGGATCCTGAAAGATATGGTGTAGTTGAATTTGATGACTCAAACAATGTGATCTCTATCGAGGAAAAACCCGAAAAACCAAAATCAAATTACGCTGTCCCCGGAATCTATTTCTACGATAACAGTGTTGTGGAAAAGGCTAAAAATTTAAAACCCTCAGCCAGGGGGGAATACGAGATCACCGATATCAACAAACTTTACTTAAACCAGGCCAAATTACGTGTAGCGCAATTAGGTCGTGGGACGGCCTGGTTAGATACCGGCACCTTCACTTCGCTGATACAGGCCCAACAATTCGTGCAGGTCATTGAAGAAAGACAGGGGCTTAAGATTGGATGTATTGAGGAGATTGCCTTTAGAAAGGGATTCATCAATTCAGAGCAGCTTAGAGAAGTGGCTCATCCATTATTAAAAAGTGGCTACGGAGAATACCTGCTCGAAATATTAGAATAATTATACTTTCCAAATTTTAACGCTTTATGTATCTTTGCCACCTAAATTTTTAAGGATGCAGAACTATAGCGTTGCCGAATTATTAAAGGCCAAACATATTTTACAGGAGATCCATATTAAAGGATGGGTAAAAACCTTTAGGAGTAATCGGTTCATTGCTTTGAATGATGGTTCGACCATAAAAAATATTCAATGCGTACTTGATTTTGAAAAAGTGTCCGAAGAGGTCTTGAAAAAGATCACTACGGGTGCCGCTATTGACATTAAAGGCGTCCTTGTTGAAAGCCAGGGAAAAGGCCAAAGTGTTGAAATTCAAGTCTCTGAAATTATAATTTTAGGAGAATCTGATCCGGATAGTTATCCGATTCAACCCAAAAAGCACAGTATGGAGTTCTTAAGGGAGAATGCCCATTTGAGAATTCGGACCAATACTTTTAGTGCCGTAATGCGGGTCAGATCAGTATTATCTTTTGCCATCCATCAATATTTTATTAATAATGGCTTTTACTATTTCCATGCCCCTATAATTACGGGTTCTGATGCTGAGGGAGCAGGTGAAATGTTTAGCGTTTCTACGCTGGACAAAAAGAATCCGCCTTTAAAAGAGGATGGAAGCATTGATTTCAAGCAAGATTTCTTTGCCAAAGAGACCAACTTGACGGTGTCAGGACAACTTGAAGCTGAAACTTATGCCATGGCTTTAGGAAAAGTCTATACCTTCGGTCCGACTTTCAGAGCTGAGAATTCCAATACATCACGTCATTTAGCTGAATTTTGGATGGTCGAGCCTGAAGTTGCCTTTAATGATCTGGATGCCAACATGGACTTATCTGAGGACTTCATCAAATATATATTAAACTACATCCTCGAACACTGTGAAGATGACCTTGAATTCCTGGAGAAACGCCTGCTTGATGAAGAAAAATCAAAACCGGTTAGTGAAAGGAGCGAAATGGCTTTACGTGATAAGCTCAGGTTTGTCATCGATAATAACTTTAAAAGGGTTAGTTATACTGAAGCCATTGAGATCTTAAAAAACTCTAAGCCCAATAAAAAGAAAAAATTCAAATACCCTATTCATGAATGGGGCGCTGATCTGCAAAGCGAGCACGAAAGATTTCTGGTTGAAAAACACTTTAAATCACCGGTAATACTATTTGATTACCCTGCTAACATTAAGGCCTTTTATATGCGTTTAAACGAAGATGGAAAGACTGTAAGAGCCATGGATGTGCTGTTTCCGGGAATTGGAGAAATCGTTGGCGGTAGCCAGAGAGAAGAGCGTTTGGATGTGTTAAAAGAAAAGATTAAAGCATTGGGCATAGATGAGAAAGAGTTGTGGTGGTATCTCGATCTCCGTAAGTTTGGAACCGCTGTGCATTCAGGTTTCGGGTTAGGATTTGAGCGGATGGTTCAATTCGCTACCGGGATGGGAAATATCAGAGACGTAATCCCTTTTCCGAGAACGCCGCAGAATGCCGAATTCTAAAAAATATTAGCCAGGGCTGTATTCCCTTTTCAAGTTTCTTTTTTTGTAACTTTAGCGATAAGTAAAATTTCTTATGTTAAAACAAAGTTTACAGCATAGGCTGCAACAAAAATTATCGCCTCAACAAATACAGTTGATGAAATTGATTCAATTGCCCACTCAGGCTTTTGAACAAAAGCTAGCACAAGAAATTGAAGAAAACCCTGCCCTTGAGAGCGGAAAGGATAATCAGGATGAATATGCAAATGACGCTCAGGATGAGTATGACGATGCGGGTACAGAAACCATAGAAACGGATATCAATATAGATGATTATCTCAGTGATGATGAGATTCCCAGCTATAAACTGCAATCCAATAATTATAGCAGTGATGATGAAGATAACAGAATTCCTTATTCAGGAGGGATATCTTTTAATCAGCACCTGGCAAACCAGCTGAATACATTCTCCCTGGATCCGCAAGAGGAACAGATTGCTGAATTTATGGTCGGGTGTATTGACGACAATGGATATATCAGGCGTACCATAGAAGATATTATTGATGATCTTGCCTTTTCAGAGAATATTTACACGTCTACAGCGGAAATTGAAAAAATACTCGGAATCATTCAACAACTTGATCCTGCAGGTGTAGGTTCAAGAACACTGAAAGAATGCCTGCTCATTCAATTAAAGCGAAAAGAGGAATCCAAGGAGCGGTTATTAGCCATCGATATTTTGACTAACTCATTTGAACAGTTTGTCAAGAAACATTATAAAAAGCTTGCACAAAAATTCAATATTTCAATGGAAGAACTGAAAGGGGCGATATTGGAAATTGAAAAGTTGAACCCAAAGCCCGGCGGTTCTTTTGCCGGTAACCTGACGATTATAGAACACATTGTCCCTGATTTTAGCATACGCATCAATGAAGGCAATCTGGAACTAAGCCTCAATGCGCGTAACGCTCCTGACCTGCATATTTCAAGGGAATATGACAATATGCTTAAAGGCTATTCAGAGTCTAAGGACAAGTCTAAATCACAAAAAGACGCTGTGATGTTCATCAAGCAAAAACTTGATGCTGCCAAATGGTTTATTGACGCCATAAAGCAACGTCAGCAGACCTTGATGGTGACCATGAATGCGATCTTGCATTACCAGAAGGAATTCCTCCTTACAGGAGATGAAAGAAAGTTAAGGCCAATGGTATTAAAGGATATTGCAGATCAGATCGGTATGGATGTGTCAACCGTCTCACGGGTCGCCAATAGCAAATATGTAGATACCCCCTATGGAACGAAACTGATCAAAGAATTTTTCTCTGAATCTATGAAAAATGATCAGGGTGAAGACATTTCAACGCGCGAGATCAAAAAAATATTGCAAACTGAGATCGAAAATGAGGATAAAAAAAGGCCCCTGACTGATGAAAAACTATCCAGTTTATTAAAGGAAAGTGGTTATTTGATTGCCCGTCGAACCGTCGCTAAGTACAGAGAACAACTCGATATACCTGTGGCAAGATTAAGAAAAAAGATAATGTAGTTTATGTTCTTTTATAAGTTTATTTCCTATGTGCTCCACCCCCTTCTCTTCTCCTTTATGGGAAGTTTTCTTTATTTATACCTTACCCCTAAACATATTGTTAAAGAACAGGAATACATTATTCTCTTCGTCGTTTTTGTCAGCACCTATATCATTCCGGTATTATTACTGGCCTTATTAAAAAAAGTTAAACTTATAGATGACTATCATTTAAAGACTATTAACGAACGGAAGTTTCCTATTCTTTTTTTTATCATGCTTTCCTTTTTAATAGGACGAGCCCTGATTGGAATAGGAATTGTAGACTTACTTGCCTTTTCATTTTTTGGCGTCGCTTTTGCCTTAAGTTTTACCTATTTGCTTTTTAACATAAAAATTAAAACCAGCTTGCACATGCTTGGTATAGGTGGTATCATTGGATTTGTCATGGTGATCAGCTATGAGTATCAATTAAACTTCAATGCTTTACTTGCCGGCTTATTTATATTAGCGGGGTTAATCGGAGTGTCAAGGCTGGGTTTAAATGCACACAGGCCAAAGGAAGTATATATAGGTTTTATATTGGGAATCATATCCCAGTGGATGAGTTTTCAGATCTATCAGAATATATAAAAAATTAAGCCGAGCCTTAAATCACGAATGCTTATGGTATGGTCATTACTTTTTGCTTCGGTAAACAAATCATTCAGACCGTAATAGGCATGAAGGTTCCATTTGTTATACCCAACTGAAAAGGTGATTCCGTATAAAAAGTCATTGATATCAATGATATCGTCAACATCAAAATCATTTGATTTTCCGAAACTTGTATTCTGAGCAAATTTATAGGCCATTTTAAAACCGGGGTAAATCCTCCAGAATTTATATTTATTGGCCGTTGAAGTCCTGAATCTAAATTCAACGGGCATTTCAACAGAATGAAGAATAACTTTGTTGTTTCTAATAGACACTTCCTCATCAGAAGGTTCTGACGGATCAACATTTACATTAAAATAATAATTGTTAAAACTATATCCTATTCCAACTCCCAAACCAAAATTTCGGCGTTGATTCAATGGAAAATCCTTAATAAAACCCCCTGCCAAACCATAAGAAAAACCCGACTGCGATATCTCATCAGGCAGGTCGAGCATATGGATATAGGTAAGGCTAAAATACAATTGATCCTCTAAATATTTATTGTCCACGAAAGTACTGTCAACCTGCGCCTTGAGCGTTGATGTAAAAAGAAGCATTAATAAAGCAAATCTACGCATTGGATCATAAAAAAATCAAAGGTAACTAATTTATGCAGATCTTTAGCTTCTCAGATAAGATCTGTTTTAATGTATCCGATGTGTCAGGATCGATAAGATTAATGGCTTTTATACCAGTCAGTTTTTCAATTAATTCAGCTCCTGCCAGGGTGTTAGTTGCTATCCCGGTTACAAGATCCGGTTTAAGTTTAAAACTCTTCATTACCCCATAAACCGCGTATGGATCCGAAGCACATAACACAATGAATTTGACACTAGGCTTCAACTCCTCAAAAGCGATGTCTCCGTTATAGGGCTCTAAGGGTGAGGCCCCTAATTCAATTACTGCCACATCCGCCTGGACATTATTAATATGACTAAGGAGCTGCCCCAGCTTTTTTCTAAACTTCTCTCTGGGACAAATAGATGAGGGCAATCCCATATCGACAAAATCAAAAATATGACTGGCTCCTACATCTTTTAAAGATAAAATATCTCTATATCTGCTCGCACCCGTTAGCTTACCTGCTACAATGTTTAGGCCCGCTCTTTTTAAATGATTAACAATAATTCTAGCCACAGTTGTTTTGCCGGCAGACATGGAGGTTCCAACCAAAAGAATCACCGGGGTCTTAAATACCGATTCCTTCGTGAGCTTCACGTAGTCATCCATTTTACAAACCTCCTCACCTCTGGTTACGTGCCCGACATATTCAATTTCTATCAGATTTGGTAAAAAAGAAGATTTTGAAGTGCATTTTCCCATTAAGCCGGCACCTGTAAGCAGATGCATAATCCCATCTTCGTCAACTTCTCTCCAGGAACCGGTTGCTTCAAGAGTGGCATATCGCTCTCCCAATGCACCAATCACCAGATCATCTTTCATAAAACCCCGCATTCTGCCATTAATTAATTCAATCTTCATCATTTCGTTACCTGTATTGGTAATTTTTCCCACCACATAGTCACCCGTTTTCCATTGGATTTTTTCAAGTTTTTCCACAGTGAAAGGTTTCCTTTCCAAATCAGAAATTCTAAGCATCGATGTAAAAATATATTTTGAATTCATACTACTTGATTATAAGATGTCATTGTTTATCGGTTTAGCCAATAACAGAATCGTAAGTAAAGCCGTCCTTTCTACAAGCTTATCCTTAAATATAAATTCGTGTTTTGCATGTGCCCCATCACCTACTGTTCCTAAACCATCTAAGGTAGCTGTATAGAGGCTGGTCGTATTGCCATCCGAACCTCCTCCTGCCATGGCCTGCTTAAGGTCAATACTTAAACTTCTCCCCAAATCTTTGGCCATTTCCCACAGGTCCTGATTTCTTTTTGTTCTTTCCATGGGAGGCCTTCCAAAATAACCTACTATGGTAAGATCTGAATCTTTGTGAATTGGTTTCAGACCAAAAATTTTATGGCTGATATAGTCGGCATCCTCTTGATTTTTAACCCGAACATCAATAACTGCCTTGCTTTCTGCAGCTATGACATTTGCCGAGGAGCCTCCTTCAATCATACCTACATTCACGGTAATCCCTTTTTCAAAATTATTTAAGGCAAATAAATGTTGTATCTGATAAGACAATTCCACAATGGCGCTCACCCCTTTGTCCGGATTCAGGCCCGCATGAGCCGGCTTTCCTTTTACTGTTACTACAAACCTTCCTATTCCTTTACGTGCCGTTTTGAGAAGACCGTCAAAGCCTAGGGGTGGCTCCAGAATATAAGCCCTTACAGCAATTCGTGATAGCCTTGTGATGATCCTGGTGGATTCTAAACTGCCAATCTCCTCATCAGAATTAATAATAATTACCGGAGTAACTTCACATGATAAATCCAAATCCCGAATCGTCTTGATCGCATAAATTATTTGGATCAGTCCGGCTTTCATATCAAAAACGCCTGGTCCCGATATTTTGTTTTCCTCATCTACTATGGGCATTTCTTCAAGCGTATTCTTTTTCCAGACCGTATCGCAATGCCCCACCATAAGTTGTATGGGCCTGTGTTTGATTCTGTTTTCAGGCCGCGCATATAAAAAACCTCCAGTATGTTGACCCTTCTCGATCAATACGTAAAAACCAAGATCCTCAAGGGCTTCTTTTAATAAATTCATAATCAGCCTTTGTGACTTGGGATCAGAAGAAGGCGTTTCAGTAGCAACAAGTTTCTTTAATAAGATAGTCATGGCATCCTGGCTATCCCTAAGATATGCTGCGATATGTTTAGCTGTTGTGTTCTTCATGCTAAACTATTATTTACGAGTTCAACGCTGAAAATCCTTTGGGTAGGGATATTTCATTGTTTTCTTTATGCTGGCAAACCTGCCCTGGGCTACATAAGCCAACAAAGGGTTTTCATAAATCAATTCTTGCTGACCTTCATCTGATACAACTTTATAATCCTTGTGAACCATTGCTGATTTGATCTTGCCTGTAATGATGCTGTAATCATCAAAACCATCGATGATCTTGTGCAAATCACAATCCATCAATACATAGGAATCTGCAATAAAAATATTTTCGCCTTCCTGTGTGGAAATCGTTGGAATATTATCGGTTATATCCATTGGAAAACTATCAACTGAGCACCTTGGAATGGCTGCAATGGAAGACAGTAAAATCTGATCAGGCTTGACGAAACTCAGGGTGAATCGTTTGGTTTTAAGAATATTATGATACGTAGTGTGACGAGGCGTACAGACAAACCCTATATAATCAGAAAAGCCTATAGGTGTAACCATGTGTTTGGGAGCAAGATCAAAACCATTTTTCTCTTTTGAACCAACCACAACAAGGGGAGCTACCGTGTAAAAATGTTCCCAGATGGACTCTTTTACATTTAAATTTATGAAGTCTTTAAAATTTGCAGCACCCTCCATAATACCTCTTCATTTAATTCCTTACCCAATCCTTAAAGTTAAATAAAAAGACAACTAAAAGCAAGTTTTAATAGTTAAAAGCTAAGTTCATTTTAGATTTGAGCAAAAAAAAAAATACGGACCAGAGGCCCGTATTTTTATATATAATCAAGAACCAGAAAAACTATTCTTTTGATGTTGCCGCTGCTGCATCAGCTACAACTTTTTCCTGTTCTATAATATCTTCTGACTCAATTACCATGGTAGTCTCGTCAGTCACTGTTAATCCATCAGCGTCTTCTGATACAACAATTTGTTCAGTCAACTTAATGCTTTCCATATTATGAGCCGTTACCTCCTCAATATCCAATGCAATACTCGGCGCAATAACCAAGGCAACAACTGACATCAATTTCAGCAATATATTTAAAGAAGGACCCGAAGTATCTTTAAAAGGATCTCCTACGGTATCACCCACAACTGCGGCTTTATGCGCCTCTGTTCCTTTTCTTCCGTCTTCTTCAATCATTTTTTTAGCATTATCCCAGGCACCACCTGCGTTAGACTGAAATATAGCCATTAATACTCCCGAAGCAGTAACACCTGCAAGCAAGCCTCCAAGCATATTTGCTCCACCAATAAAACCAACCAAAACCGGAACGGCCAATGCCAGTAATCCTGGTAAAACCATTTCCTTAATCGATGCTTTAGTAGAAATTTCTACGCACTTGTCATATTCAGCATATCCGTCAGCTGCATCAAATATTTTTCTGTCCTCTTCGGATGCTTTTGACATATCAGAATCATATTTTCTCATCACAGCCAAGGCGGCGTGTAACTGAGGAATATCCCGGAATTGTCTTCTTACCTCTTCTATCATGGCCATGGCAGCTCTACCCACAGCGTTCATTGATAAGGCAGAGAATACAAATGGCAGCATCGCTCCAACTAATAATCCAGCCATGATCTTTGGCTGTGAAACGTCAATAGAGACAACGTTAGCCGTCTTCATAAAAGCCGCAAACAAGGCCAAAGCAGTTAAAGCCGCCGACGCGATGGCAAAACCTTTACCAATCGCAGCAGTCGTATTTCCAACGGCATCCAGTTTGTCGGTACGTTCACGTACTTCTTTAGGTAATTCGGCCATTTCCGCAATCCCACCGGCATTGTCAGAAATAGGTCCGTAAGCATCTACCGCCAACTGAATACCCGTATTAGCAAGCATCCCTACGGCAGCTATCGCAATACCATATAAGCCGGCAAAATGGTGTGAAATAATAATCGCTGCAGCAATCAATAAAATAGGAATTGCCGTAGACATCATACCAACTCCTAAGCCGGCGATAATATTTGTAGCCGATCCTGTTTCAGATTGTTTAACAATTGAAAGTACTGGTTTGGAACCCGTACCTGTATAATATTCAGTAACCTTACCCACGCAAAAACCGGCTATTAATCCGGCAAGTGTTGCGTAAAAAACACCCATAGCGCCAAAAGGAAGGTCTTTAACCGGCTCTGGATCGATCATCGATGTAATAATAAAATAAGAGGCTATGATCATAAGAAATCCTGATCCGAATTCTCCTAAATTCAAAGCCGTATGAGGGTTCCCCCCGTCTTTAACTTTTACGAACAACGTTCCTATAATTGACATGATGATTCCCACGGCAGCCAGGGCCAGAGGTAAATACACTGCTCCAAGTCCGTTAAAACCATCTGTAATAATCAAGGCTCCCAATACCATAGTACCGATAATTGATCCAACATATGATTCAAAAAGGTCAGCTCCCATCCCGGCAACGTCCCCAACATTATCACCAACGTTGTCAGCAATCGTCGCAGGGTTTAGCGGGTGATCCTCAGGTATCCCAGCTTCAACTTTTCCAACAAGGTCAGCCCCTACATCGGCAGCCTTGGTGTAAATTCCTCCTCCAACTCTCGCGAACAAGGCTATAGATGAGGCTCCCAAAGAAAAACCAGAAAGCACATTAAGTACCATTGGAATGTTTTCCGCTCCAGGCCACATGTTTTGATAAAACATAAATAAACTGCTTAGCCCTAAGACGCCCAAGCCTACAACTCCCAGTCCCATCACGGCACCTCCTGCGAAGGCTACTTCAAGAGCCTTCCCCAAAGAAGTTCTCGCAGCCTGTGTTGTTCTCACGTTTGCCTTAGTGGCTACCCTCATTCCAATAAATCCTGCCAAAGCTGAACAAATGGCTCCCACTATAAATGAAAAGGCCACCATCCCGTTTGATCCTACTTCAGAAGTTCCTTTGAAATAAAGTAAAATTGCTACGGCAACTACAAAAATGCCGAGTACCTTATATTCAGCTTTTAAAAATGACATCGCCCCATCAGCAATGTTCTTTGCAATTCGGGCCATCTTTGCGTCCCCAACTTCCTGTTTAGAAACCCATGCGTTTTTAATGAATACAAATGCCAGGGCAATTACACCAAACAACGGTAAATAACTAACTATTAATTCCATTACAATTATTGATTTATTTTGTGTGAATTGATTAATTAAGTGGCCAAAAGTAAGCAATATTGGGTGATAAAAAAAACCATCATTAGGATAAATGATGGTTTGATCTATTCGTATTTACTTAGTTTTTAAATCTATATCGTAAAGGTTCTGTTTTTCTTGTGTTCGCTCTCATCATATCTCTGCACACACTCATGGTAAATCCTGACGGCTTCTTCAGCGTCTCCCCACCCTCCTGTATCTACTTTTTTCTCCTCAAGGTCCTTATAAACCTGGAAGAAATGCTCAATTTCTTTCAATCTGTGAGGATTTAAATCTGAGATATCTTTGCGTTTGCTATAAACAGGATCGTTAACCGGAACGCAAATGATTTTTTCATCAGGACCTTTCTCATCAGTCATATGAAAAACACCTATAGGACGCACTTCCATAACAACCATAGGATATGTAGGTTCCGCTCCTAAAATCAACACATCTAAAGGATCTTTATCCAAGGCAAGTGTTTCAGGTATAAAACCATAGTCTCCAGGGTACATCATTGAAGAGAACAGCATTCTGTCAAAACGAATTTTATGAAGTACAAAATCATATTCATATTTGTTTCTGCTTCCCTTTGGAATTTCTATTAACACATCGAAGGTTATATTTTCTTTCGCGCTCATATTTTATTTTTTGTGCAAAAATACAACTTTCACTGACTTTGGAAGGCTAAAAACCAGATTTAAGGCTGTTAACTTTCTGTAAACATCCTATGTTGACCTCATCTTTAGCTATAAAATAGATCAAAATGAAAACTTAGCGTGTTATTTATGGCAATTTTGAATATTTTTATTCGCTCGAACCTGAACTAGTAACACATGATTAAACTTCTTGATCATCAAGATCAATCCATAGCCCTACAAATATTTCAGGTTTTTCAGCTTTCCTATCCGGTTGAAGCTGCCTTATTGGGTCATCCCGACTTTCCTCCATTAAAGAGAAGCGCAAAAGACATCATGAACAGCCCTACTTTATTTTATGGGTTTTGGATTAAAGATGTTCTCGTTGCTGCTATGGAGATTAAATCAACCAAAAGCTGTACCCATATTCAAAGTCTCACCGTAATCCCTGAATATTTCAGGCAAGGAATTGGCTATAAACTGCTAACTTTTGCTGTCCGATCCCATCCTGCTGAATTGATCACAGTTGAAACCGGACTGGGAAATACTCCGGCTATTCAATTCTATGAGAATTTTGGATTTATCAAACAAAAAACCTTTATGACTGACGTTGGTATTGAAAAAATAGCATTAGCGATGAATACTAAAAAACTATGAAAAAACTAAAATTCCCGTCGGCACAAACCATCCTGCTCATCATTGCCGGATTGGTTGCCCTGTTAACCTGGATCGTTCCCGCAGGTAAATACGATGGTCTATCCTATAAGAACGATGATCATACCTTCAGCATAAGTAATGCTGAAAAAACGGTTTCCATGCCGGCGACACAAGAAACTTTGGAGGCCCTGAACATTAAGATCCCGCTTGAGAAATTTACG
>NODE-371-length-15907-cov-9.92279_pt1 | contig 15907 bp, 15 predicted proteins | sample MGYA00139097_ERZ477577 | MGnify/ENA metagenome assembly ERZ477577 | reverse complement strand
GGCGTGGCGGAAAGTGCATAAATCTGGGGTAGGGATAAGGGCAAAGGGTTTGAACCTTTAACCCTTCACCATGAACCCTTTACCAATTAGCGACTGTATAGGAGCGAACATGTCTGAAAGAAAGCCCATCAAGGGCATTACTACAGAAAAAACGGAAAAGTTGATCGCCGAAACTCTGGCTGCGATGCCGGAGAAGGCGGCGAAGAAAAGGGCACCACACCTTGGTGCCAATGAACCGACCTCGTCAACCTGCGCGGTCAAGTCCAACAAGAAGGTTGTTCCCGGTGTCATGAGTCAGCGCGGCTGTGCTTACGCCGGCGCTAAAGGGGTGGTCTGGGGCCCGATCCGCGACATGATCCATGTTTCCCACGGTCCGGTTGGCTGCGGAGTTTATAGCTGGGGTACGCGACGCAACCTGATGCAGGGTATTCCCGGTGTCACCTCGTTCCCGATGGACTTCACCAGTGATTTCCAGGAGCGCGACATCGTCTACGGCGGTGATCTGAAACTGGAAAAACTTTTGAAAGAGGCGGATGAGCTGTTTCCGCTCAATAAGGGAATGTCCATCCTCTCTGAGTGTCCGGTCGGCCTGATCGGTGATGATATCAACGCCGTCGCCAAGAAGATGGAGACCGAACTCGACAAGCTGGTCGTGCCTTGTAACTGCGAAGGATTCCGCGGCGTCTCACAGTCGTTGGGTCATCATATCTCCAACGACTCGATCCGCGATCACATCATCGGCAAGTTCAAGTTCAAAGAAGAAGCAGGCCCTTATGATGTCGCCCTGATTGGTGATTACAACATTGGCGGAGACGTTTGGGCTGCCAAGCCGATCCTCGAAGAGATTGGCCTCAATGTTAAATCAGTCTGGACCGGCGACGGCGAAGTCGAAAAAATCGGCGCCACTCACTCGGTAAAACTCAACCTGATCCACTGCTATCGCTCGATGAACTACATGTGCAAGGTGATGGAAGAGAAATGGAATATCCCGTGGCTCGAGTACAACTTCTTCGGCCCGACCAAGATCGAAGAGAGCTTGCGTGCTATCGGTGAGTTGTTTGACGACAAGATCAGGAAGAATGTTGAGAAGGTGATCAAGAAGTACAAGCCGGTCATGAAAGAAGTCACCGACGAGTACAAACCACGCCTGGAAGGCAAAACCGCCATGTTGTTTGTCGGTGGCTTGCGCCCTCGTCATACCATCGGGGCCTACGAAGATCTCGGTATCCAGATCACCGGCGCCGGTTACGAATTTGCCCATCAGGATGACTACGACCGCACTGCACCGGAGATGGCCAAGGGCACGCTGATCTACGATGACGTCTCCGAGTTCGAGTTGGAGAAGTTCGTCGAAGAACTCAAGCCTGACCTGGTCGGTAGTGGCATCAAGGAAAAGTATGTCTTCCAGAAAGCCGGTATCCCTTTTCGGCAGATGCACAGTTGGGATTACTCGGGGCCGTATCACGGTTACGAAGGTTTCAAGATCTTCGCCCGCGATATTGACATGGCGATCAATAGCCCGACTTGGGATTTGGTTAAGAGTCCGTTTTAGGTCTGGTTAAGGGCGCAGGGTAAAAGGTTAAAGGTCAAACCCTTCTCCAAGAACCCTTCTCCAAGAACCTATTATCCATAGGAGAATAAATATGAGCGCAGCAGAAGCAGCAGTAAAATTTGTCACCGAGACCCCGGTCGAAGAGATCGAACGGGTCAAGGAATGGATCAATACAGAGGAATATAAAGAGAAGAACTTTGAGCGGACCGCCCTGGTGGTCAACCCGGCCCACGCCTGCCAACCACTCGGCGCGCAGATGGTCGCGACCGGATTCGAAGGCGCCCTGCCATTTATTCACGGTTCCCAGGGATGTGCCTCTTATTTCCGCAGTACCTTCAGCCGCCATTACCGTGAACCGGCGGCAGCGACCTGTGACGCCATGACCGAGGACGGAGCCGTTTTCGGCGGTCAGAACAACCTCTTTGAAGGCCTGCAGAACGCCTACGCCCTGTACAAGCCGAAGATGATCCCGATCTTTACGACCTGTATGCCGGAGGTTATCGGCGATGACCTGACAGCTTTTTCCAAGAACGCCAAACTGCAAGGGTATATCCCGGAAGATCTGCCGACCCCTTACGCGAACACGCCGAGTTTTAACGGCTCCCACATTCATGGCTACGATGCCATGCTTAGAAGCATTCTGCAGACCGTTACCGAGGGGCAGAAGGTTGAGGGCAAGTGCACCGGCAAACTGAATATTATTCCCGGCTTCGATGGTAACGTGGGTAATCTGCGCGAATACAAGCGCATCCTCGAGTTGATGGGTATCCCTTACACCATGCTGGCCGACGTCTCCGACGTTTTTGACTCAGGTTGCGACGGTGAGTACAAGCTTTACCCAGGTGGTACCAAGATGGAAGATGCAGCGGAGTCGATCAACGGCAAGGCGACCATCTCCATGCAGAAATACTCTTCTGTCACGACGATGAAATGGATTGAATCCGAATATGACGGTGAGAAGGCGATTCTGCCGATGCCGTTCGGGGTCAAAAAGACCGACGAAATGTTACTCAAGCTTTCCGAACTTTTCGACAAGCCTATCCCTGCAGAGCTCAAGGCCGAACGCGCTCGCGCGGTTGATGCCATGACCGACGCCCAGCAATATCTGCATGGCCTCAAGTTTGCCATCGCTGGTGACCCGGATTACCTGCTCGGCATCGTTTCCTTTTTGCTCGAGATGGGTGCCCGTCCCTGGCATATCCTCTGCTCTCGCTCAACCAAAAAGTTCCAGAAAGAGATGCAGGCCCTGCTTGACACCTCGGTCTTTGGCGAAGGTTGCTCGATCTACATCAACAAAGACCTCTGGCACATGCGTAGCCTGTTGGTGACCGACCCGGTCGCAGGAATCATTGGTGATACCCATGCCAAGTGGGCCGCACGCGACGCCAAGATTCCCCTGTTTCGTATCGGCTTCCCGATCATTGACCGGGTCAACCTGCACCGTACACCGGTGGTTGGTTACAACGGAGCGATCAGTATGCTGACTATGCTCGCTAACAAGTTCCTCGATATTAAAGATGAGACGTGTGAAGACCAGTGGTTTGAGATGATGAGGTAAAGGCTGGTTCAAGGTCTGTGGTTCGTGGCTCGGGGTTAACCTTAAATCTCGAACCACTGGCCACGTACCACTAGCCAATTTCTTGATTATGATACGAACCAGAAGATTTGAAATCGTCAAACCGCAAGGTTCGAAAGGAATGAGCATGAAAGTCGCATTTGCCAGCACAGACAAAGTCCATGTCGATGAGCATTTCGGTAAGGCCGAAGAGTTTTACATTTGGGAGATAGGTCCGGAAGAAGCCGCCTTCAGCGGCGTCGCGCAATTAAAGGCTGAAGAAGGCTTTATCGACGACAAGATTGAGGCCCGCACGTCAGTGCTTGCAGATTGTGCCCTGGTTTATGTCGGTGAGATTGGCGGTCCTGCTGCAGCGCGACTGGTGCAGAAGAAGATTCATCCGATCAAGAGTAAAGAGCATGAACCGATCACAGTGGTTGTCGAAAAGCTGCAGGAAGTGCTTAAAGGCAATCCACCTCCGTGGCTTCGTAAAGCGATGATGAAAGGCGAAAGACCAAACTAAACAGGGGCTAGGGGCTTGGGGCTTGATGATAAGACGGCTAACCGCAAAAATCTAGCAACCAGCGACCGAATATAACAAGGAGAAAAGACAATGGCTTTATTAACCGGGAAAACATTTGGCGGGGAGGACTGGACGCCGACCTTCGTTGTGAACATTGATTCCGAAAAGTGCATCGGTTGCGGGCGTTGCTTCAAATCTTGTGCACGCAAGGTTTTTATGCCCGAAGATCTTGTCGACGAGGAGACCGATTCAACTCGTATGATTATGACCCTTGCCAACCAGAGCAATTGCATCGGTTGCGCCGGTTGCGGTGTTGCTTGCCCGAAGAAGTGTTTTACGTTCAAGACGATGGAAATCTAAAGGCGGGGACTAGGGGCTGGGGTCTAGGGTCTGGTTTTGCCCGCCCCCAGCTTCCAGCAACCAGCCTCCGCAAAATTTACGGAGTAAATTATGCTCATCGCAGTCACATCCAAAACCGGTACCGAGGTTGATCAACACTTCGGTCATGCTGAAAAGTTTCGCATCTTCAAGTATCGCAAGGGCGACCCGGTTCAGGTTTCGGAAGTCGAGGTTGAAAAGTACTGCTCTTTCGACCCGGATCATCCATTTCGACATCGCCAGTTTGATGGCATCGCCGAGGCCTTGAAAGATTGTAAAGCGGTGGTGACGGCAATGATTGGTGAGCTTCCGAAACAGGAACTGGAGAAGCTTGGTTTCAAGGTGGTCAGCATGTCAGGAGCTATTGAACCGGCATTGAAAGTAGCTCACGATCTAGCCTGTGACGGCAAATGTGCAGGCAATACAGAGAAATGTGAACATAAGTAGTGGGGATATGGGACTGTCCCCGGGAAGAGTCATTTTTCCAGAGATGCAATTGCCCAGGGCATGGGCAGGGTTTACCGAAAGGTGACCCTGCCGACTTTTTAAGGACAGAAACTACAGCGCGTTACAGAGTCGTATCGCATCATGAATTAGGCAAAGACGCCCCGTATAGCTATCGCTTGCGGGGTTTTTATATGAAAGGAAAAGACCCATGGCTACAGGATGCCCAATGATGAAAATGCAGAAACAGACCGACCATCCCTGCTTCGGCGGCGATCATTCCAATACAGGGCGGATCCACTTGCCGGTTGCCCCGGGTTGTAATATCAAGTGTGGTTTTTGTGAACGGCGCTTCGATTGTGCTAACGAGACCCGCCCCGGCGTGACCAGCAAAGTGCTCGCCCCTGAACAGGCCCTCGAACGAGTGAAACTGGTTCGTCGCCATCCCAAGGTCGGCAGCAAATTGAAGGTTGTTGGTATCGCTGGGCCCGGTGACCCGCTGGCCAATCCAAAGACCTTCGAGACGTTCAAACTGGTCAAAGAAGCTTTCCCAGAGATGCATCTTTGTCTCTCCACGAATGGTTTGCTGCTCACCGAACATCTCGATCGACTGATCAACCTTGGTGTGCACAGCGTTACGGTGACGATTAACGCCCTGACTGCGCAAACCGGGGCCAAGGTCTACGAATGGATCAAGCACGGCGGCGTTAAGCTTGAGGGCGAGGAAGGTGCAGCCATTCTGCTCAAGCGTCAGTTCGACGGTGTCCGTTATGCCTCAGCGGCCGGCATGATGGTCAAGATCAATTCTGTTTATATCCCCGGTGTCAATGACCATGAAACGCTCGATCTGGCGGTCAAGGTCCGCGATCTCGGCGCTGATGTGATGAATATCATCCCGATGATCCCGCTCGGCATCTTCAAGGACCTGGAGCCACCGTCAGACGCGGTGATGGAGATGGTGCGCAACCAGGCAGAGTTGATTCTTTCCCAGGCGAGGCATTGCAAGCAGTGTCGGGCCGATGCGGTGGGCATGATTGGACAGGACCTGGATCTGGAGGCGTTGCACGCACAGGCTGTCTAAAGAGCAGCTGTAAGCTGTAGGGCTATAAGGCTCTAAGGTTAAATCCTTACGGCATTACAGCCTTAAAGCCTTACAGCTGAAGCTACGAAGGAGATTTATCATGACCCCGGAAATGATCCCATATCTTGCAGTTTGCATCTTTGTTGTTGCCATGATGTATGCCAGTGTCGGTCATGGTGGAGCTTCAGGGTACCTGGCCATAATGGCACTGTTCAGCCTACACCCCGAGGCACTCAAACCAACGGCCCTGATGCTCAATATCGTTGTTGCCGGGGTTGGTACCTACCTTTACTGCAGTGCTGGCCAGTTCTCCTGGCGAGTTTTCTGGCCCTTCGTGATCACCTCGATTCCGATGAGCTTTCTTGGTGGGACTTTCAGCTTGTCGCCGGAGCTTTATCGGCCGGCCCTGGGGATGGTTCTCCTTTTTGCTGCCTGGCGGTTGTTTGCCCGTCGCAAACAGGATGATTACATCGCCAGTGAGCCCAATATTACACTTGCCATGGTAGTCGGCGCTATCCTTGGTTTTGCGTCAGGTCTGATCGGTGTCGGTGGCGGTATCTTCCTTAGCCCACTGATGATTCTGCTTGGTTGGGCACAGGTACGTGAAATCTCTGGGATCGCAGCACTCTTTATCCTGGTTAATTCAATATCTGGGTTGGCAGGTCATGTAAGCAGCCTGCAGCATGTCCCTGAATATGCACCGTTTCTTGCCGGTGTGGCTCTGATCGGCGGAACAATTGGCGCCCTGTGCGGAAGTCGTCATCTTCCGGTTGCGACAATTCTCAAGGCGATGTCGTTGATGCTGGTAATGGCCGGTGGGAAGATGTTTCTGATATGAGTCAATACACAGAGACTATCCGTAAATGGGCTTTAGACAACCGTCGTGCCGGCAGTTTGCCTGACGCTGACGGTACAGGTGAAGTCGGACTGAACTCTGCCGAGGTGGGGAAGCGCCTTGCGGTGCGATTTACTCTCAAGGTAGAGCTCGACCGGATAGCCGATGCACGTTACCAGGTTTTCGGCTGCGGCTTTTCAATGGCCGCCTGTGCTGTTGCGGCTGATATGGCGCTTGGTTATACCTTGGATGACGTACAAAAGATCGATGCAAAGCAGCTCGACTCTGCTCTCGAGGGTTTACCCCCTGAGCGTGAATACTGCGCTGATTTAGCGCTGGGAGCCCTACGGGCGGCGGCACGAAGTGTCCAGAGTGGGCGTCGTAAGATAGAGATAAGTTTTTCTGATGAGTCGGAGCGTGGCCCACGGATTTCTGCCGACCATCCAATCTACTCGACACTGATGAATTCTTCGCAACCAGCTCAAACCAGCGACGACGATCGTCACCTGTTTGCCTGTCTACTCGCCGTTGCTACTGAAGACTCTTGTGCTCCGGAAAAGGCCCTTGGTCTCGACAAAAAAGGTCTGGCAGCACTCCTGACGTACTATTTCCCCGAGATTAATCGTTCCTTTCTCGAGCTGAACTCCTTTTCAGCATCTGAACAACCGATGGGCCGTAAAGGTGAAGTCCTCTCTGTCCTGCTCTCCCACCTCCCTAAAGAACCTGGTCGCGATAAGCTGCGAACTTCTGTCTGGCTCGCTTACATCCTCGCTGCGCGCGCTGCTCTTCCAGGTCACCTCTGGGTCGCCATGGGCCTGACGGAGCGTCCACAGTTAACGGCCGCCATCCGTCGGCACCTCCCCTCTCTGGCTGAAGCCAACAATCAAAATATGCGCTGGAAGCGCTATCTCTATAAACAGGTCTGTGAGCTGAATGGTGGAGTTCTGTGCAAAGCCCCGAACTGTGGGGTTTGCAGTGATTATAGTCTCTGCTTCGCAGATTAAGGGACTGCTCCAGAATGCTGATGAATGCAAAGACGCCGAGGCGCAAAGATAAAGTCCTTGCTGATTAAGTCTTTCCCCTGTTGCACGATAATTAGGCAGCCTGCGTCGTTTTTCATTCCGGTTCGTTCAATAGATTACTCGTAAACACCCGTTTCTTGGACATTGCCTCGTTTTTCATTCCGGTTCGTTCAATAGATTACCCGTAAACACCCATTTCTTGGACATTCATCAACATGGCAAGCCTTTTGCTCTGGTAAACTCGAAGACATCACCCCCCTTTACCGGCAACGCTGCCGGAAAAGCCGGTCTCCCTCCCAATGATGCGACGGGACTGATTTCTCTATTTCATAAGGAGTCAGCCCATCATGGCAAGCAAACCCAAAATCAAAGAACTGCTCGACGAAAGTGCCTGTGAGCACAACAAAAAAAAGAAGGTCGCGTGCAATGCACCCACTCCCGGTGCGGCAACGGGTGGCTGTGCTTTTGAAGGTGCACAAATCTCGCTATTCCCGTACGCCGACGCAGCCCACCTGGTGCACGGACCTATGACCTGCCTCGGCACCTCCTGGGAGACGCGCGCTACCGGCACCAGTTGGCCGGGTCGTGATCTAACCCAGATGGGTTTTACCACCGATGTCTCCCTAAACGACGTCGTTTTTAGTGGTGAAGAGAAGCTCGTCAAGGCGATCGACTACATCATGGAGCACTATGCTCCTGAAGCCGTCTTTGTCTACGCCACCTGTGTCACAGCCTTAATAGGTGATGATATTGACCTGATCTGCAAGCAGGCCGCAGAGAAATTTGACATACCGATAGTTCCGGTCCACGCGGCAGGTTTTGTCGGTAGCAAGAACCTCGGCAGCCGACTCGGTGGGGAAGCTGCGCTGACCCACCTGGTAGGCACAAAAGAACCTGATCAAAGCACACCCTTCGACATAAACCTGATCGGCGAATACAATGTCACCGGGGATATGTGGCAATACTCGCCGTTGCTTGATGAACTCGGTATTCGAGTTCTTTCTACCTTGAGTGGTGATGGTCGTATTTCGGATATCCGATCGGCCCATCGGGCCAAGCTGAATGTCATCGTCTGCGCCAAGTCGCTCGTCTCCCTGACTCGCAAGATGGAAGAGCGCTACGGCATCCCGTCGATCTCTCTTTCTTTCTACGGCAAACGTGATACCAGCAAGGGCTTACTGGCAATTGCCGAGGCGCTCGGTGATGACGACCTGATCAAACGCACGCAAGCATTGGTTGCACGCGAAGAATCCCAGTTGGAGGAGGACCTTGCTCCTTACAAGACATTCTTCAACGGTAAGAAGGCCGTGTTGAATACCGGCGGGAACAAGACCTGGTCGATCGCTGCCGCCTTACAGGACCTCGGCTTCGAGGTTGTTGCGACCGCAGTGAAGAAGGCCACTGAAGACGATCGGGGAAAAGCCCGCCAGACCCTTGGTGAGAAGGGTGTGCTGATGATGAACCCGGGAGTTGAGCAGGCTAAATTGATCGACGAAACCGGTGCCGACCTGTTGCTGGCCGGTGGACGCAGCCTCTATACGGCGATCAAAAAGGGAATCGCTTTTGCAGACGTCAACCAGGAGAAGAAGAAGAGCTATGGTGGCTACGGCGGGCTGCTCAATCTCGCCGAAGACCTCAAAAATGCGCTACAGAATCCGGTCTTCAAAAACGTTGCACGGAGGGCACCATGGGAGAAGTGAACCACAAGAAAGAGAAACCGTTGCAGGTCAATCCCTTCAAGCTCAGTCAGCCGATGGGTGCGACCCTGGCGTTTCTTGGCGTCGACAAGTGCATGCCTCTGATGCATGGCGGGCAAGGGTGCACCAGCTTTACCAAGGTGTTCTTCACCCGGCATTTCTGTGAGCCGATCGCGATTCAGACCAGCGCAGTGACCGATGCCATCGCGGTCCTCGACGGCGGCGATTACAGCATCGTTGAGTCGGTGAAGAACATCACAAAAAAAGTGACTCCGAGCCTGATAGGCCTGCATACCACGGGACTGCCGGAGACCAAGGGGGATGATGTCCGGGGTGTTGCCAGTCAGATCGCGTTCCCGATGGTTACGGTCAACACCCCTGACTACGAAGGTGGTTTTGAGAGCGGCTGGGCGAAGACCTGTAAAGCTTTGATTGAACAGCTGGTTGAAACGTCTGAAGTCGTCGACGATAACACGCTGGTCCTGCTGCCGCATGTCAGCTTACAGCCAATCGAGGTGGAGAAAATCAAGGAATTCATAGAAGGTTTTGGTTTCAATGTTCTGGCTGTGCCCGACCTGTCTTCCTCTCTTGATGGTCATCTCGGTGAAAAGCAGGCGGCGCTGTCCAGCGGAGGGATTTCTGTCGACGAGATACGTTCTCTGGGTGAAGCCGGTCTTGTGATCAGCGTCGGAGATTCGATGCAGGGCTGTGCTGCGGCTTTACAAAATAAGAGTCCTGAAATGCGGCACCATCATTTCGTACATCTGAATGGTCTCGTCGCGACTGATCGCCTGGTTGAGGTGCTGCTGGAGGAAACAGGATTGACTCGCCCTCCAATCTCCGTGGCCCGATGGAGGCAGCGCTTGCAGGACGCCATGCTCGACAGTCATTTCTCCCTTGGCCAGAACCGGTTTCTGGTCGCTGCTGAACCTGATCATCTGGCTGCAATCTGCCAGTCGCTTCATGAAGCGGGGGGAAGAGTGGCCATTGCCATCTCTACAGTTGATTCGTCTCAGCTGGAAAAGATTAAGGCTGACAAGGTGATCGTTGGTGACTTGGAAGATGCAGAATTAGCCGCAGCCGAGTATGACGTAATCGTTGGCAATTTTCACTGCGAAGCCCTTGCCCATCGACTGCATAAGGGGTTGGTGTTGAGAGGCTTTCCGAACTGGGAACAGGTAGGTAACGCTTTGAAAAATGATGTCCTGTATGAGGGCGGATGTTACCTGTTGTTTGAGGCGGCGAATACGGCTTCAAGTCGAAATGAGGTGAAACATGTATGAACAACAAATAATCATTGACGACACGACACTACGCGATGGTGAACAGACCGCCGGTGTCGTCTTCAGTCTCGAAGAGAAAAAACGCATCGCAAAGTTGCTCGACGAGACCGGCGTCGGAGAACTGGAGTGCGGTATCCCGGCGATGGGTCGGGAGGAGCAAGCATCTGTCAAGGCACTTGTTGATTTGGGCCTCAATGCTCGCCTGCTCACCTGGAACCGGGCCGTGGTCTCAGATATTCAAGCCTCGATCGATAGTGGTGTTCGCGCGGTTGATATTTCCCTTTCGGTCTCTGATATTCATATCGAGAGAAAGCTGTGCAAAAATCGAAACTGGGTTAAGGAACAACTCAAGGTCGCGCTCGGTTTTGCCAAAGATCATGATCTGTATGTCTCAATTGGTGGCGAAGATGCCAGTCGTGCCGACCTTGATTTTTTGGTGGAGCTGATGAAAATAGCCAGGGATCAGGGCGCTGACCGCTTTCGGTTCTGCGATACACTCGGCATCCTTGATCCTTTCACGACCTACGACAAAGTGCTCTATCTGGCCGAACGTGTCGACCTGGACCTGGAGGTTCATACCCATAATGACCTGGGTATGGCTACGGCCAATGCCATCGCGGGCATAAGAGCCGGCGCACGGTTTGTTAACACGACCGTCAACGGCCTCGGTGAACGGGCGGGTAATGCCGCGCTCGAAGAGGTCGTAATGGCACTCAAGCACGCCTGTCATGTTGCCGTGCCGATTGATACGGGCCGGTTTGTTGAACTGTCGAAGCTCGTTGGACAGGCCAGTTGCCGGCCGGTGCCGGAATGGAAGGCTATTGTCGGAGAAAAAGTGTTTTCCCATGAATCAGGTCTGCATGCCGATGGTGTGCTTAAGTACCCGGGCAATTACGAGGGATACGATCCTGCTGAAGTTGGGTTGAGTCGACATATGGTGATTGGTAAACATTCGGGGAGACATGGCCTGCAGGATCGGCTCAGAGGCCTCGGCATAGATCTTGACCTGCTGGAGGCAGACTCTTTCCTGGCAAGAGTAAGACATATTGCGCAGAGAAGAAAGCGTCCGTTGTCTGATAACGATTTGCTGCGGCTCTATGATGCTGAGAGGATGGTGGCATGATCATCAGGCCTCCGAACCAATCTGACTGGGAGACGTTTTCTTCTCTGGCCTGTCGTGAAAACTGGCGAGTCGCACATACCGAGTTGCAACTCTTTAAAGGTCCATGGGCTCAATATGTGCGTGTGCTTGATGATCATAAGTTCTGCGCATTGCTGACCTCTGTTGTTTATGAGAACAGTGCATGGATCGGCAACTTGATCGTCCCTCATAACCTGCGCGGCAAGGGTTATGGAAGCCACCTTTTCAAGGCGGTGTTTGCGGAGCTCGTTGAACAAGAAATGACATCGATCTGGTTAACTGCCTCAGATCAAGGACGCAGCATTTATGAAAAAGAGGGCTTTGTTGAGGTCGATTGTATCGAGCGCTGGGTGTTGTCACCAAGAGATGCGATTGGCTCTCCGCTAGAAGGTGAGAACCTCTTCGAGGAGTTGTTTTACGCAGACCGATTGGCCTGGAGTGAAAACCGCGCCCCCTTATTGTCTGTCCTTTGCAATGGCGGAAAAGTTTTTACTGTTGAGGGTGCTATTGCGCTGTTGCAAACAGGGCCAGACGTGCAGATTGTCGGGCCATGGTATGCACATCAAGCCTCACTTTATGCACAACAAGCCTTGCTGAAGATGATGATTGCGGCGACAGAGCCTGAGGTTCCTGTTGTTATTGATTTGCTTAGCTCGTCACCACTGCCAGCGTTATGTGCTTCTGCCGGGTTTCAACTCACCGGCCGGACAGCCCTGATGGCTTACGGAGATATCGGACCGATTGATTTGAAAAGCATGGTGTCTTTAGCAAGCTTGGGTAGTGTGGGGTGATTGATAGAATCTTTCTACAACGAATTCTCATATCTTTTAAGAACTTATTGGCAGGGAGTGTCTCAACGGCTCCCACCACACAACAAAACAGGGTCCTAGGCATCATGCCAAGGGCCCTGTCATATTTTACCATTCACATAAACGCCAACTTCCTAGATCTAATATCCGTCCAATAGCCTCTTAGAGCTTGCGATAATCCTACCAAAAGCCCAACAAATCCTTTTATTGATAACCTCTTCAAGCACATTGATGCATGTCACATTGGTACAGTCATTTGAGAAAGGCCTGGGGAAGTTTTCGACGGGGTCCTTCTTAGCAGAAGTCAGGGGCAGTAGTAATTTCGTGTTTGAGAATCAAGACAAACAATACGTTCAGGATTTCTGATGCCATCCCGGCTGACTTTTTGCGAAAGGCGTGATTAATTGTCTCTTGCCACACTCTCCTGTTTTTTTTCTTGACAGGTGGCACCAATCTCATTATTTTGAAAACGAATTTCAATATCGCACACAGCATCCTAATCATTCGATTCTATCCATAAAGATACAACTTGATTCAACCATGGCAGGTTGGCCATTCTTCAGGCCAGTAAGGGAGTATGACTATGCAGTACCATCTTGGGCAATTGGCTGTTGGTGAAAAAGCCATTATTACAGGCTTTGTAGAAGGGCAGAAAGAGTATCGTTCAAAGCTTCTAGCCATGGGCCTGACCAAAGGAATCGAACTGGAACTGACTCGCGTTGCCCCGTTGGGAGACCCTCTGGAAATCAGCATCCGAGGGTTTTCGTTGAGCCTTCGCAAAGCAGAAGCCTCTGTTGTCTTGGTGGAGAAGGGCTAATGTCACTACAAAAGAAACGCCTCAGAATAGCGGTCGCAGGCAACCCCAATTGCGGCAAGACCACACTATTTAATGAACTGACTGGTTCAAGACAAATGGTTGGTAACTGGCCGGGTGTCACAGTTGATCGTAAGACCGGTTTCTATGCCTTTGAAGGCCACGATTTTGAGCTTGTCGACATTCCCGGCATCTACGCACTTTCCGCCCATTCCAGCGATGAAAAAGTTGCCCGAGACTACTTGCTGTCCGAAGATTACGACCTAATCGTGAATATCGTGGACGCAGCCAATATTGAGAGGAACCTTTATCTGACCACTCAGTTGTTGGAAATGCGTGTGCCGATGATTGTTGTCCTTAACAAAATGGATGTTGCCAAGTCACGACAGATCCTCATTAATACTGAAGAGCTGTCCGAGCGCCTGGGAATACCGGTCATTCCGATTGCTGCTTCAAAACGTAGCGGCTTAACACAGCTCAAGAAGGCCGTTCACCAGTGTGCTGAGCATAATCCGATCTCGGAAGCAGACATCATTTACCCGGTTGAAATTCAGGAAGCAGCCATGACATTGACTGCACAGCTTGGCAAAATTGCCGCTGAAAACAATCTCAAGGCAGATTGGTTGGCAATGAAACTTCTTGAAGATGATCTTGAGTATGTCGCTTTGCTTGACAACAAAGCTGCCGAAGACTTAGTGAAGCGACAACAGAGGCTTGTTAGTCAACTGGAAGAAGATGCTGATATTGCCATTGCAGACGCCCGTTATGGTTTTATCAACTGGCTCACGGCAAATGCTGTGACGCACGCCAGCAAACTGGGTAAGACGTTGACCGACAAGATTGACAAAGTTGTTCTCAACCGTGTTCTCGGTCTGCCGATCTTTCTGTTGATGATGTATCTGACTTTTATGTTTACGATCAATGTTGGCGGAGCATTTATCGATTTCTTCGACATTGCTGTAGGAGCTGTATTTGTTGATGGCATGACCGCACTGCTGAATGGTCTCAATGCTCCGGCCTGGTTGATCGGGGTTTTGGCGACCGGTGTTGGCGGCGGCATTCAAACGGTAGCGACCTTTATTCCTCCGATTGGATTTATGTTTCTGGCTCTGGCTGTTCTTGAAGGCTCGGGTTACATGGCACGAGCCGCTTTCGTTATGGATCGTTTCATGCGGATGCTTGGTCTTCCGGGCAAATCTTTTGTGCCGCTGCTGGTCGGTTTTGGCTGTAATGTTCCGGCGATCATGGCGACCAGAACCTTGGAGAACCAACGTGACCGCACCCTGACCATCATGATGAATCCCTTTATGAGTTGCGGTGCGCGTCTTCCGGTTTATGCGTTATTTGCCGCTGCCTTTTTCCCGGTCGGCGGTCAGAATGTGGTTTTCCTGCTCTACCTGGCTGGAATCGGTTTTGCCGTATTAACGGGCCTGATTCTCAAGTACACACTGCTCAAGGGAAACATTACCCCCTTTGTTATGGAGTTGCCGCCCTATCATGTGCCGACCGTTAAATCCGTTCTTCTACGTACCTGGGATCGGCTGAAGTCCTTCCTGCTTAAAGCAACTCGTATCCTGGTTCCGATGGTGGCGCTGCTGGCACTGCTTAATACCATGTCGATGGATGGATCAATTGGTCATGACGACAGTAAAGATTCACTGCTCGCCTCACTCAGCCGTTCGGTCACTCCGATCTTTGCACCGATGGGGATTGAGCAGGATAATTGGCCAGCAACCGTTGGCATCTTCACCGGGGTGTTCGCCAAAGAGGCAGTCGTCGGAACTCTTGATGCCATCTACTTGCAGAATGAAACACAGGAAAATCTGGCCGCAGGTGAAGAGGAAGAAGCTTTCAGCCTGAGTGCTGCGTTGCGGGAAGCAGTGCAAACGATACCGGACAATCTATCCGGAGTTGCCGATACTCTGACGGACCCTCTCGGTTTAAGTATCGGTGATACCAGCTCCATTGATGCAGCCGCTGAAGGATTGGCGGTCAGCGCCGGAACCTTTGGGGCTATGGGCAAGCTGTTTGATGGCAAGGTTGGCGCCATTGCCTATATGCTGTTTATTCTCATGTATTTCCCATGTGTTGCTGCGATGGCCGCTGTGTACCGTGAAACCAACCTGCGTTGGACACTCTTTATTGCCGCCTGGACCACCGGTCTGGCTTATGTGTCGGCGACCGGGTTTTACCAGGTTGCAACCTTTGCCCGTCATCCGGCCTTTTCGGCGGCATGGCTGGCAGGCTGCTCGCTCATCTTTATTAGCGTTTTCCTGGTGATGCGTTTCCTTGGTAAAGAGTCGGATGGTTCAGGAATCATTGTGCCGGTTAAAGGCTAATTTTTTTAATTTGGAAAGATTGGACAAGAAGGAGGAGTCATGACTCCCAGTGAGGTAAAACGTTACCTGGCAGAACGCAAGGTCGCCCCTTTGATTGATATTGCCGTGCACTTTGACATGGAACCAGATGCCGTACGTGGTCTGCTTGGCCATTGGATCAGAAAAGGCAGGGTACGACTTCATCAGGACGAGAGCTGCAACAGTGGCGGATGCTGCGGCGACTGTGGTACCCATGCCAAAGAAATTTATGAGTGGCTGCAATAGGCTGATGGTACAGGACTATTATGCATATTCATAAACTTGAACAATGGCAACATGGACACAATTTCTTTGTGCATCGTGAGCAGAACGAGAAGAACACTCAAAAGGTAATGGGTTTGACGGCGGTCACTATGGTCGTCGAGATTGTCGCCGGGGTTGCTTTCGGTTCGATG
>NODE-370-length-15920-cov-9.87677_pt1 | contig 15920 bp, 16 predicted proteins | sample MGYA00139097_ERZ477577 | MGnify/ENA metagenome assembly ERZ477577 | reverse complement strand
CGATTGGCAAGAATTGTCGGATCGACGACCTCACCACAAGAACAGCATTTCCATGCATCAAAAGCACGAACAAAATCGTAATACTTCTCGGCGTACATACGGCCTTTGCACTTGGGACATTTCATCGGTATTGTCTCCTCATGTAATCAATTATAAATACGTCATATTAACTTGCTGTATTCACTAATTAGACATTACACAAGACGTGCCAATTAAAATTTAATCACGACAGAGACAAAAACGCCGCCAGCAGCTGTAAAAAATAAGGCTATAAAACGAGGACTTACATGTCAGAAAAAAAGATGCGCCACCTTTCGATACTTTTCAAACCAACTCCCTTGACCCGAAGAAGGCCTTCCAAACTCATAAATTCGCCATTTTCTTGACGGTCTAATTCCAACCGTCGCGCCAAAGCTTCACCAATGCCTGGCAAAAACTGCCAATCATCGAAACTCATGCGATCGGGGTGTAAGGGGACTCCCAGAGACACGCGATGACTGGCTGTCATCCAATCTCGTCGAAAAGAACTGATTTTCTGTTCTTTTTCTATGATTTCAATATTTTCACCATCTTGAAGAGGGCGGGCCCATTCAAGAGGTCTCAATAAAATAGCCTCTATATCTTCGTTCGTCAAATCAATGACGCCAGCAGGAAGTAAACCGTCATTAATTTGATACACTCCTGGGGAATCGGTCTCTCCTGACAACTCAACATAAAAATAATTGTCAGATAAAGGCAAAAAAGCCGGAAAATCATCCCTAATGGAAGACTCCCGGCTCAAAAGCAGGAAAAGAAAAACAAACCCCGCCAACACAAAGAGTGCTGGCGGCGCCTGAGGAAAAAGCCTAGCCTGCATAATCGCGCATCAACTTATACTGCAGAGCATCAACCAGTGCGTGATAAGAGGCCTCTATAATATTGTCGCTGACACCAACCGTTCCCCAACGTGAGTTTTTGTCGCCTGTTTCGATCAGGACACGGGTCACTGAGGCCGTACCCTTCCCTGCGGGCAGCACACGCACCTTATAATCGAGGAGTTTGGTCTCTTTCAACTGCGGGTAGAACTGTTCAAGGGCCTTGCGAAGTGCATGATCAAGAGCATTAACGGGTCCGTTGCCTTCGGCAGCCGTATGCTCAATACGACCGCCAACCTTGATCTGGATTGTCGCTTCCGAGGTCGGCATCTCATCTTCATGCCGTTTCGTGTCGATAACCCTGAAGCCAATAACCGAGAAGAAGTTACGCAACTCCCCCATGGCGCGTCTCATCAGCAGTTCAAACGATGCCTCCGCGCCCTCAAATTGAAAGCCCTGATTCTCAAGTTTTTTAATATCTTCAAGTATTTCCAGAGTAACAGGGTCTTTGCTGTCCAGATTAATATTAAACTGCTCAGCCTTGGCCAGAATATTTGAACGACCGGACAGATCTGAAACCAGGATCCGGGTCATATTGCCGACTTTCTCCGGGCGCATATGTTCGTAAGTTTCAGGATGACGTTGAATTGCCGAAACGTGTACCCCCCCTTTGTGCGCAAAAGCTGAGTTACCGACATAAGGTTGGTGTTTGTTCGGCACCAGGTTGGCAAGCTCGTAGATATAGCGTGAAGTAATACGTAGATTCTGCATCTGCTCATCCGAAACGCAGTCGTGACCCATCTTAAGTCGCAAGGCAGGAATAATCGAGCAGAGGTTGGCGTTACCGCAACGCTCACCAAAGCCATTAATTGTCCCTTGGACATGAACAGCCCCTTGCTCAACTGCAACAAGGGAGTTCGCAACAGCACACTCACTGTCATTATGGGCATGAATGCCGAGCGGCGTCTTGATACTCTTCTTGACCTGTTTGATAATGCTCGACACCTCGTAAGGCATAGAACCACCGTTGGTGTCGCACATGACAATACAGTCGACACCTGCCTGCTGCGCGGCCTCGAGTGTTTTTATCGCGTATTCAGGGTTGGCCTTGTAACCATCAAAGAAATGTTCAGCGTCATAAATGACCTCCGGAACATTCTTTTTCAGGTAAGCCAAAGAATCGTAGATCAACTCAAGGTTTTCCTCGAGGCTGATACGCAAGGCTTCCCGTACATGGAAATCCCAGGCCTTACCAAAAATCGTAACAGTATCAGGCTCTGCCTGTATCAGCGTCTGGATGTTGTTGTCTTTATCAGGGGTTGTTTTGGCTCGACGAGTCGAACCAAAAGCCGCGACCTTGGCATGATTGAGGGTAATTTTTTTTACGTCCTTAAAAAAAGCGATGTCCTTCGGGTTGGAACCAGGCCAACCGCCCTCAATATAGTCGATGCCGAGTTCGTCAAGTTTCTGTGCAATGCGAATCTTGTCTGCAACAAGAAAAGAAACATCTTCAGCCTGCGTTCCGTCACGCAGCGTTGTGTCGTACAGAAAAACTCTACTCATTCATCCACTCCTGATTACTGATACAGCGCTATACAAACTCTACTCTTCGGAAACCTGACCTTTATCCAGCCCGAAAGCCGCATGCAGAACACGTACGGCAAGCTCGGTGTACTTGTCATCAATAACACAAGACACCTTGATCTCACTGGTTGAGATCATCTGAATATTTACACCTTCTTTAGAGAGCGTTTCAAACATCTGGCTGGCAATACCTGAATGCGAGCGCATGCCAACACCAACGATCGACACCTTGGCGATGTTTTCGTTACTTTGAACTCCGGCAGCTCCAATCTTGACAGCCGTTTCCTCAACAATCTTCAGAGCTTTTTTGAAGTCAGAACGCGGCACGGTAAAGGTCAGATCAGTCGACCCTTCATGGGAAACATTCTGAATAATCATGTCGACTGTGATATTCGCTGCCGAAAGAGGAGAGAAAATCTGTGCAGCGATGCCAGGCATGTCGGGAACGCGCAACACAGAAATTTTTGCTTCATCTTTATTGTAAGTAACACCTGAAACCAGGACCGTTTCCATATCTGCATCCTCCTTCATCACCAGAGTCCCTTGATTGCCATTCAGGCTGGAACGTACATGGACGACGACATTATATTTTTTGGCGAATTCAACGGAACGAATCTGCAAGATCTTCGATCCAAGAGAAGCCATTTCCAACATTTCATCGTAGGAAACCTTTTCCATCTTGGAGGCCTCTGGCACGATGCGCGGGTCCGTGGTGTAGACTCCGTCAACATCCGTCAGAATCTCGCAGACATCAGCCTTCAGAGCTGCGGCAACAGCCACGGCAGAAGTGTCGGAGCCACCACGTCCCAAGGTCGTGATATTGTTATCACGATCGATCCCCTGGAAGCCTGCGACAATAACAATGGTGCCATTGTGCAAGTCTTCACGCATGCTGGTGTCCTGAATCTCTTCGATACGCGCTTTTGTAGAAGAGCTGTCGGTGTAAATCGGTACCTGCCAGCCCAGATAACTCTTCGCTTTATAGCCCATCGACTGCAGTGCCATCGACAACAGAGCGATCGAGACCTGCTCGCCGGCAGCGACCAGGACATCATACTCTCGTTCACTTGGAAACTCGCACATCTCTTCTGCCAGGGCGACCAGTTTATTGGTCTCACCAGCCATAGCCGAGACGACAACGACCATATCGTTACCTTCATCGTAAGTGCGTGCCACCCGTCGAGCCACATTCTGTATCTTTTCGATACTCCCTACTGAAGTACCACCATACTTTTGAACCACTAGTGCCATCTGTGGTTGATCCTTCCTGGCATGAACTTTTCAGAAGTTCATGCCTGCTGAGATAGCCCCATGAGGGGTCGATTGTTTTTAATAACAGTATTCGACTTGGCCGTCAAAGGTTTTCACGGAGTATCATGCGGGTATTCCTTACGAAAGACAGTGTCTTGACATTTTGTCCAAGATTTCTCTGCCGCGGCCATCAAACGCTTCGAAGTGGAACTGACGTATGTCTTCATCAACACGTTCGATGCTAACAGAGATGGATGCAGAAAGTACATCGGTCATACGATCAGCCCATTCAACAAGAGTCAGGCCCTCTCCCTCGGCAAACTCGTCGTAACCGAGGTCTGCCAGATCATCGACCTGTGAGAGCCGATAAAGGTCAAAATGATACAGGGCAAGACGGCCCAGGTGAATATTAAGCAAAGTATAAGTTGGACTGGTTACCGGCGTTTCTGCAGAGACTTCGAGGCCCATCGCAACACCCTGGGCAAAGCAGGTCTTGCCAGCGCCAAGATCGCCGTTTAAAAGAACAACCAAACCGGCAAGAGCGAGCTCTCCGAAGCATTTTCCCAGACGACGTGTCTCTTCAGGACCTGAAGTTGTCGTTTCCAAAATCTGCAAACCTTACGACCCCATACTCCGAATAACGTCGAGACGCGCCACAACACCAACGAGTTGGCCTTCTTTAAGAACCGGCACCAGGTGAACCTTGTTATCGACCATCAAGCTGGCAACCTCGGAGACCGGAGTTTCTGGCGAACAGGTCACGACATCGGCGGTGCAGATTTCACCAACTTTCCGTGCAGTCACCCTACGAACTGCCTCTGAAAACTTTTTCGGGCTCTCCAGATAGATAACCCAATCAAAGAGAGAGATGACTGTAGGGATATGGAGGGGCTTGTCCTGTTCAACAAGGTCTGTCTGGGTCACCATGCCAACCAGCAGTCCGTCATCATCAACAACCGGCAGAGCGTTAACCTTGCGTTCAACAAAAATTTTAGCCAGAGCCTTTATTTCGGAATCCCGATGTACAGTATATATTTGCTTTGTCATGATATCGCCAGCTGTCAGCATTTAAGCCTCCTTTGCCAAAGCCTGCCTTGCAGCAGGGATTTCACGCATAACATCAGTCGCCAGCAATCCGGCATCACCAAAACTGGATTGCAGTCTGTCAGCAGCGAAACCATGTAAATAAACGCCAAGGGTTGCGGCATCAAAGGCCGTCAGCCCTTGAGCTATAAGGCTACCGATCAGGCCGGTCAGTACATCGCCCATGCCACCGCTCGCCAGACCTGTATGTCCGGTGGTGTTGATGCACACCTGTCCATCTGGTGAAACGATCAAAGTACGCGCCCCCTTGAGGACGAGAACCACCCCATTTTGCATCGCAAAATCACGGGCAACGCGGAAACGATCAGCCTGAATTTCCGTGACCGATAACCCCGTCAGTCTCGCCATCTCGCCTGGATGAGGGGTCAGGACCATCTGACGATCAAGCTGTCCTTTAATAATATTGAGATGACCACAGAGTGCAGCCAGTCCATCAGCATCAACAACAATGGGCAGTTCAGAATCTTCTATCAGATGGCGAACCAAATCACCCGTCTCTTTACCAAGCCCGAGCCCTGGGCCTACAGCCAGAGCTTGCTTCCCTTCGGTCAGAGAGAGCAAATGGCCAAGAGCATTGAGGTTGGCTTCTCCTCGAAAATCTGACAAGGGGGCAGTCATCACTTCTGTAAGTCGCGAAGCAATGCCCGGCTGGACACTTTGCGGACAAGCCAGCGTCACCAATCCAGCCCCCGCGCGCAATCCAGATTCTGCCGCCATCACCGCGGCGCCACATTTGCCCGTTGAACCAGCCACAACCATAAGATGACCAAAGGTACCCTTATGACCATCATGATTGCGCACCGGCAACAAACGTCGAGCTTCATCAGCGTCGACCAGCAAATAATCAGTCGAGACTTGCCCGGAGACTTGCGTCGGGATACCGATATTCGTAACCACTAACTCACCGGCCAGGCCGGCTCCCGGATAGCTGACCTGGCCTACTTTGGGAAAGGCAAAAGAGACTGTTAAGGCTGCATTTACAGCGGTTCCCATAACCCGGCCAGTCGAAGCGTCTATACCAGAGGGGATGTCAACAGCAACAACAGGAGACGACTGTTGATTAAGCCATTCGATAGCCTTCAGGTTGACCCCTTGTACCGGCTTCGTAAGGCCGGTGCCGAACAGAGCATCAACCAAAACCGTCAAGTCACCGACGCCAGCGAGTGCGCCCAGCAGAGCCTCTTCATCCGCAACAAAGTCGACCCGGCCTTTACAATTTTCCAGAGCCATCAGATGAACGGCGGCATCCCCCTTGATGGCATCACGCTCTGCCAAAACCAGAACCTGCACTGTCCATCCATAGTCCAGAAGGTGTCTGGCAATCACGTAGCCATCACCACCATTATTGCCTTTACCTGCCATGATCAGTGCACGAGGTGAATCTGCAGAGGCAAAGCGCTGCTCAATTTCATCGGCGACACCACGGCCGGCATTCTCCATCAGCACGACTCCGGGAATCCCGATCTCATCAATTGTCTGGCGGTCAACCGCCTGCATTTGCACAGCAGTCAGGACTTTCATAGACGTTCCAGAATTACAGTGGCAACAGCATAGTCTCCATCGTGGCTATAGGATAAGTGTACCACTCCAACCTGCTTTGCGTTTGCAATCTCGGCAGCGCGCCCGGAGAGTTGCAGATCGGGACGGCCCAGTTCATCGGGGACAACCTCCATATCGTGCCAACTGATCCCCTCTCGCCAACCCAAGCCAAAGGCTTTCAGACATGATTCCTTGGCCGCAAAGCGTCCCGCCAGGTGAGGGGCAGGGTCTTTTTTGGCAAAAGCATAGTCACGCTCGCCCTGGGTAAAAAGCCGCCCCAACAGGGCGGCCTTATTTTCGACAACAAATCTTCGGAATCGTTCGACCCTGGCCAGGTCTGTACCCAAACCGACAATCGGCATAATCAGCGTCCACGTACCAGTTCTGACATTTCCCGCACAGCCCGGTCAAGACCGACGAGAACTGCCCGCGATATAATGCTATGACCAATGTTGTATTCTTCTACCCCACCCAGTGCCAGCACTGGCCGGATATTCTGATAGTTAAGTCCATGTCCGGCATTCACGCCAAGACCCAGCTTTTTCCCTGCTTTGATCGCTTCCTCAATCTTGGTCAACTCCGCCACCTGATCTTTGCCCTTGGCATCACAGTAGCTTCCAGTATGGATCTCTATAAAATCCGCCTTCACCCGGGTCGAAGCTTTCAGTTGTTCAAGATCGGGATCCACAAAAAGGCTTACGATGATACCGGCCTGATGTAAAAGATCAATATGGCGAGACAATTTGTCCTTGTGTTTCACAACGTCGAGGCCACCTTCGGTGGTAAGTTCCTGACGTTTTTCCGGAACCAGGGTCACGTAATCGGGGACGACTTTCATGGCGATCGCGACCATTTCATCGGTCGATGCCATCTCAAGGTTCAGATGGGTCTGCACTGTACGACGCAGCAACATGACATCGCGGTCTTGAATGTGCCGTCGGTCCTCGCGTAAGTGAACGGTTATACCTTCGGCACCGGCCAACTCAGCCATTGCAGCAGCTGTAACAGGGTCCGGCTCCGTACCGCCTCTGGCTTGCCGGATTGTTGCTATATGATCAATGTTAACGCCCAACTTGGCCATATTAGTCTCCTGCTGTTCCTTCGCCGATCGTCCCTTCAACAAGTGAAGCTATTTCATTAGCCATCCCGGTAATTTCAGCCTGGTCCTGCCCCTCAAGCATAATTCTCATCAAGGGCTCTGTACCCGAATAGCGGATAAGGACCCGCCCGGTATCGCCCAGACGTTTCTCTACAGCTGAGATTAACGCTTCAACTTCAGGGAGCTCCTTAATGGCGCGCCGCTCTCGCACACGAACGTTAACCAGCACTTGAGGTAAAGCCGTCATCACCGAAGCCAGCTCGGAAAGCGGCTTATCGCTTTTTTGCAGAATAGCCAGGACCTGCAACGCTGATAGCATGCCGTCGCCGGTCGTATTGTGATCCAGGAAAATCATGTGACCGGACTGCTCCCCACCGAAACGATAACCACTGCGACGCATCTCTTCCACCACGTAACGATCACCTACATCGGTTTTAATCACTCGGCCGCCGGCCTTTCGCAGGGCGATATCCAGCCCCATATTCGACATAACAGTGCCGACCACCGTGTTCTGCGGCAACTTATTGCGTTTGATCATGTCAATTCCGCAAATTGCCATAATATGATCGCCATCAACTTCTTCGCCATTCTCGTCAACAAAAATGCAACGATCGGCATCACCATCAAGAGCAATCCCCAGATCAGCACCATGTTCACGCACAGCAGCAGAGATAACTTCGGGGTATGTGGAGCCACAACCATCGTTAATATTGGTGCCATTCGGATTGACGCCATAAGCGAACACTTCGGCGCCCAACTCTTCAAGCACAGCGGGAGCCACGCGATAAGCGGCACCATGCGCACAATCCAACACAATTTTAAGCCCAGTCAGATCAAGTTCACTGGGAAAAGTGTGCTTCAGAAAGACGATATAACGGCCCACGGCGTCGTCAACGCGAAAAGCCTTGCCTACTTCCTCAGCTGTTGGGCGCAATGAATCGATCCGATCCGAAAAGATCAGATCTTCTATCTGCAGTTCCAATTCATCTGGCAGCTTAAAACCGTCTCTTGCAAAAAACTTGATACCGTTATCCTGATATGGATTGTGCGAAGCGGAGATAACCACACCAGCATCGGCACGCATAGATGCAGTAATAAAAGCAATGCCCGGGGTCGGCAAAGGGCCGACCAAAAGAACATCAACACCCATGGAACATATTCCTGCGGCAAGTGCATTCTCTATCATGTAACCGGACAGACGCGTATCTTTACCAATCACAATTCTGCTACGTCGATCTTCGTGTTTAAAGACGTAAGCGGCTGCGCGACCAATCTGCATAGCCATTTCAGTCGTTATCGGGTGAATATTGGCGACGCCACGCACCCCGTCAGTTCCAAATAATTGTTTTGCCATTATTTTGGTGTTTCCCCCTCTAGCTTGTTTTCTTCTGTTGTTTCCACTTCAGGTTGCGGTGGCACATAGTCAGGATCAGGCTGCAGTACCACCTGAACTTCAACGGTCTTGGTTTCCTTCAGGTCGGTGTAGTTGCCAATATAGCTGATAGCCACGGCCTGGGAAAAGCTCTCCTGGACGTTGGTCAGGTCGATCCCTTCGGTAGCAACCTCTGACACACCTTTAAGCTCGCTTTCAGCGCCGGCGACAGCGACTTTCCCGGGTATGGCTTTAGAGGATTTAACAATAAATCCGACGGCCGGCTCGCCGGTTATCACGACCCGAACGGGAACTTCACGTTCACGCACCCGATCAAGCTTGACATCAACATACGACGGAGAAATCCGGGTAATTTTCAAACCACTTGGGATATTAAGACTTTCCTCAAGACGTTTGAAAGAGGTCACTCCTGCGGAAAGTCCTTTCAAGTCGACAGCGAGACTGATATCTCCCGGGCTAAGATTCACTTGCATGGCACGTGGCCCGCTAATGCGGATGGCAACAGAGGTCGGGACCTCACTCGCAATCATCAAACCTTGGGGGAGATTTTCGTATTCGAGCGGCACGATATGGTTAACTTCCATGCGGCTTTCTCCCATGACAAAGAACCACAGGACCACGGCGAAAGCCACAGAGATAAATTTCAACAACCAGTTTTCAAAAATTTTGTCGACCATGCTCAGCTCTTCACACCGCGTTTACGCCGCGGTTCAAGCAGACGTTTAAGAACTTTTTTCAAGGTAGTCACTTCCAGGTCACGGGTTATCTTGCCGCCCACAACCACTGAAATAAACCCGGTTTCCTCCGAAACAACAATGACGACAGCGTCAACCAACTCCGTTAAGCCGATCGCGGCACGATGGCGGGTTCCGTAACGCGGACTGACATCGAGGTTCTGGGTCAGAGGCAAGAAACAACCCGCCCGCGTAATCCGGCCTCGCTGAATAATAACAGCGCCATCGTGAATGGGCGAAGCGGTATTGAAGATCGAATGGATCAGCTCACTGGACGGCTTGGCATCCAGCTCAACACCGACATCGAGAAAGTCATTAAGACCCGTTTCGCGCTCGATGACGATCAGGGCCCCAAGTTGCCTCTGCGCAAGAGCAACACAGCTTCTGCATAACTCATCGATAACGCGGGTTTCTTCACGAAAAGAGAGGTCAGCAAAGAACGGGTTGCGACCCACATGAATCAGGGCGCGACGGATATCGTGTTGAAAAAGGACGACGATCACCAGAATGATCGAGGAGAGGAAATTATTAAGAATCCAGTTGAGGGTGTAGAGGCCGCCAACCTGTGAAGCAACGTAGACCATCAAAAGCACAGCGAGGCCAACCAACATCTGCACGGCCCTGGTGCCTTGAATAAGAAGCAAAATCCGATAAATAATAAAGGCGACCAGAAAGATGTCGAACAAATCCAGAAGCCATCGGAAATTTGTCAACATCTCAAACATTTAGTACATCCCCCGTCTACAATAAGGAAGGCTTGCTCGCTGCCCACTCCGCTCCGTCACATACAGCCTGAGCCATCAATACCGTCTGACGTGCAGCAGCAACATCATGGACCCGAAACATGCGGGCGCCCCCTGCGTAACCGAGGGCAAGAGTGGCCATAGTTCCAATCAAACGATCCGCTGGAACCTTTTGCTCCAGGACCTGGCCGATAAAACTCTTTCGTGAGGTTCCCAGGAGTATCGGACGACCCAGCTCCGCCAGGGTTGCCGTCTGCCGCAAAAGCTCAAGATTACCAGCGGTATCTTTACCAAAACCGATCCCGGGATCTATGGCAATCTTATCAAGCGCCACGCCAGCCTTTTCGGCGCAGCGGATGCTTTTCTGTAGTGACGCGACGACCTCACCGACCAGATCCTCATAATCGGTGTTCTGTTGCATGGCTTGCGGCCTGCCACGAGCATGCATCACGATCAAACCCGCCCCGGAGGCTGCGACAACATCGGCCATTTGTGGATCGTAAGACAAGCCACTGATGTCGTTAACAAACTCGACCCCTGAGGCGACAGCAGCGGCAGCAACCGTGCTCTTGCTCGTATCAATGGAGAGCGGCAGGTCCAGTTCCCGGGTCAAGGCTTCAATCACCGGCAGCACCCTGTCAAGCTCTTCAGCCTCGTCGACCGTTGGAGCCCCGGGCCGGGTACTTTCGCCACCGATGTCAATCAGGGCAGCACCCTCACGGGCCATGCTACGCGCCTGCTCAAGAGCCTCAGCAACCGAGCAAAAACGACCACCATCCGAGAATGAGTCAGGCGTCACATTCAGGACACCGACAATACAAGGCGCCTGTAGATCGAGGCGCAAGGTTCGTCCGGCAAGATAGGTTTGCGGCGAACCATGATGTGCGACCAACCCTTTAATCATTCCTCAACAGCAGCTGTCTCGACAGGAGTGTCGCCAACGTCTTCAGCAGGCGCTTCCTCACCAAAGAGCATGGCCTTAATCTCGCTACCATCCATATTCTCGCGCTCAAGCAATGCCTCTGAGACCTCAATCAAGCCAGCTTTGTTTTTGGTAAGTATCTCTTGAGTATGCTTATAGTTCTCTTCAACAATCTGTCGGATTTCAGCATCAATGGCGCACGCGGTTGCCTCACTGTAGTTTTTGACATGGCCGTAATCACGACCGAGGAACACCTCTCCGCCCTCTTTTTCTCCGTAAGCCAGCGGTCCAAGCTTGTCGCTCATTCCCCATTCACAAACCATCTTGCGGGCAATCGCTGTCGCTCGCTCCAGATCATTAGAAGCACCACTGGTAACACTCTCGAAGATCAGTTCCTCGGCTACCCGTCCACCGAGAAGGGTGCGGATCTTAATATTCAAGCCTATCTTGGTCTCGTTGTACTTTTCCTCTGCGGGCAAGTACATGGTGACCCCCATAGCCCGGCCACGTGGAATAATTGAAACCTTGTGAACCGGGTCGGCACCCGGAGTATACATCGACACCAGAGCGTGACCTGCTTCGTGGTAGGCCGTTACTTTCTTTTCTTCCTCGGTGATCACCATGGAACGCCGCTCGGCACCCATCATGACCTTGTCCTTGGCACTCTCAAGGTCCTGTCGATTGACTTCGTCCTTGTTGGCTCGTGCGGCCAAAAGAGCCGCTTCATTAACCAGGTTTTCCAAATCAGCTCCAGAGAACCCTGGCGTGCCTTTGGCGATCACGTTGAGATCAACATCCTCACCCAAAGGAACCTTACGTGCATGCACCTGGAGAATTTTGAACCGGCCTCGTACATCAGGACGCGGCACAACCACCTGGCGATCAAAACGCCCGGGACGTAGCAAAGCCGGGTCAAGAACGTCAGGACGGTTGGTGGCAGCGATCAGGATAACGCCCTCGTTCGACTCAAAGCCATCCATCTCAACCAGTAGTTGGTTGAGCGTCTGCTCCCGCTCATCATGACCACCACCCATGCCGGCGCCACGATGGCGGCCGACAGCGTCAATCTCATCGATGAAGATAATGCAGGGAGCATTTTTTTTCCCCTGCACAAAAAGGTCACGCACACGACTGGCACCAACGCCAACAAACATTTCGACGAAGTCAGAGCCCGAGATAGAGAAAAACGGCACACCGGCTTCACCGGCAATGGCTCTGCCCAGTAGGGTTTTACCTGTTCCAGGAGCACCGACCAACAAGACACCTTTAGGAATGCGCCCACCGAGGCGGGAGAACTTTTTTGGGTCCTTCAGGAAGGCGACGACTTCTTCAAGTTCATCCTTAGCTTCGTCAATTCCAGCCACGTCGTTGAAGGTGATCTTGGCTGAAGACTCACTAAGCAGCTTGGCGCGACTCTTACCAAAGCTCATAGCCTTGCCACCACCAGACTGCATCTGTCGCATAAAGAAGATCCAGACGGCGATCAAGAGAAGGATAGGCCCCCACGAGACCAAAAGAGACATCCAAAAGCTGTTGCCTTCATCGGGCTCGGCTTCAATGGCGACACCCTGCGCGCGCAACATACTGATCAGATCGGGATCATCCGGAGCATAAGTCTTGAATGCCGAGCCATCAGCGTAGGTTCCCTCAAGGTTGGAACCCTGAATAGTCACATCTGCGATCTCACCCTCTTCCAGGGCAGCCAGGAAGGTCGTATATGGAACAGGTTTGAGGTCGCGACCCTGCTGGGTCATCATATTGAACAGCATGATCATCACTAACGAGATGACCAGCCAAAGAGCCAAATTTTTGTAAAACTGATTCACGTTACCCCCTAAGGCTGAAAACACCTGAAATATATGGTGTTTGGCGTTTTAAAAGCACTGGGAACTTTATCATAACGGTGCGCCTTTCACAAGTCGATTATGAGTCTATTCTAGTCTTAACTTCGAACCTTAAAACCTGCTCGCCCGGCAGAGGTCTCTGCTCCTCAGACCGACGCATGCCGACAACCCAGAGGATCTCGTTATCCTTGACCAATACCAAGGCGTTCTGGCGTTCCTCGCGTGTCAACTTAAGATCAACGAAGAGGTCCTGCAGTTTCTTTGTTCCCTTCATCCCAGAAGGACGAAAACGATCTCCCGGCTCACAACTCCTGACATGCAACGGGAAGGATAATGATCGTGCGGAGAAATCAACAACGCTGCGGCTCTCGCCAAGAGGAGACTCCTCCTGCGTGACGCTCAAGGTTCGGTTTTCCGACAAGCAGTAATCTCCGGCAGATGTCAGCTCACAGTTAAAAGGAGCGACAACTGCAGGGGCCTCTCTTCGCAACAAGAGGACTTCATATCGACGTGCGACCCAGGCACCGGGCAGGTCCAACGCCCCCTGCGGCTCCCCTTCATTGAGCAGCGTCATGATATCAGCGGTATGGGCTGCAGTGATCCCACGCAAATCACCGCGAACTTCTGCCAAAGCGGCCCGGACCAGACGACCCGTCAAAGCCTGAGGTAAAGCAAGCAGACCATTCCGATTCAAAACATATTCATCGCCCAGCCATTGGCCATGCTTTGGAAGCTCACGAGCAACCAGATCAGACCAGAAAGTTTCATCCTGCTGCATCTGTTCACAAAGGCCAACAAGCTGCGTACGTATATTCGGGTTGAATTCTGCCAGAGCTGGAAGCAATTGATGACGGATACGGTTGCGCGTGAAGCGTTGATCAAGATTGCTCAGATCCTCACGCCAGGCAAGGTCTTCCGATTGGATATAGTCCAGAAGTTCCTGACGAGAGAAAGGTAACAGAGGCCGCACAATAGAGCCGTTGGTTGTCCTCATGCCAGCTAATCCTGTGACACGACTGCCGCGCAAAAGACGCAGGAGGAAGGTTTCCGACTGGTCATCTGCGTGGTGGCCAAGAGCGACCAGATGACAGCCGCGCGCCTGAGCAGTTTTTAGCAGAAAATCACGGCGCACATCCCTGGCGGTCTCCTCAAGGTTGCTCTTTCTTTGCCGGGCCATCTCGGCGATATCCAGGCGTTCCTGGGTTAAGTGAACACCAAGACCGGCGCACAACTCTGTAACAAAGCGTGCATCATCACGGCTTTCAGGACGCAAGGAGTGATCAAGGTGCGCTGCTTCCAGGTGGATTTGTAGAGGAACAGCCAGCTGATGAAGGAGTGTAAGTAAAGCAACCGAATCTAAACCGCCGGAAACAGCCACAAGAACGCGACTGCCGGAAGGGATGCAACCGGACTTCAGAAGCGACCTATGAAAGCGTTTCTGTAAAGACATAGAACCATCACCTGAAACGCAGAACCCCCTTCCGGAAATGGAAGAGGGTTCTGTCAGTGTGGTGGCGGTGCAGAGATTCGAACTCCGGACACTGCGGATATGAGCCGCATGCTCTAACCAACTGAGCTACACCGCCGAAAACCAGCAAGCCGCCAAACCGGCGGCCTTTATTTTTTTGGTCGCGGGGCTTGATTTTGTTAAAAGAAACAATTAACAAGTTCCCACTGACAGCCTGATCGGCCATGATCAGAGAGCCTTTTTTACAGGCTCGCAGAAAATAAGTCAAGACCGATTTTCGCACCCTTCGGATTTCCGGGGAGAGTGTTTTTTTAACCTCGGTCTACCGGTCTGCTCAGGATGTAAATTCGTCCTTTCGCCGACGCTTTTTCGATCAACTCACCAGCCGGCTGACAAAGTAAGTGTGCCGGTTGAGGACCCTTAATTGCGTTTCTGACTTATCGCATCAACGCACGATGATTAAAGAGCCCTCTCTACTCTTTAAAATTTAGCTGGCCGCTTCTCCATGAAAGCGCTGATACCCTCCTTGCAGTCTTCCGTCGTAAAGCAAAGAGCGAAGAGGTCTGCCTCGTAACGTGAGCCACGGGCAAAATCCATCTCCAAGCCATTATCAATCGCTTCCTTGGCGAACCTGATGGCCGAAGAGCTTTTGTCACACATCTTCATAGCCAGAGAACGCGCCTCTTCCATCAAGCGCTCCTTCGCCACAACGCGGTTGACCAAACCGATCCGGCAAGCCTCTTCGGCATCAATCATCTCACCTGTAAAAATCAGTTCCTTGGCCCGCCCCTTGCCAACAAGACGAGACAAGCGTTGGGTCCCGGCAAAGCCAGGAATTATGCCGAGTTTGACTTCAGGTTGACCGAACCTGGCCGAATCCGCAGCGATCCGGATGTCACACCCCATGGCCAGTTCGCAACCGCCGCCGAGAGCATAACCATTAATAGCAGCGATCACCGGCTTGGGAAAAGCTTCCAGCCGATCAATAACCCGCTGTGCCAGCAACGCAAACTCGCGAGCGCTGTCGGCATCCAGGGTACCAAGGTGACTGATATCTCCACCGGCAACAAAAGCTTTCTCACCTGCGCCGGTAAGGATAAGAACGCGAACTTCGGTGTCCTTCTCTAGCTCAGCGAGAAATCGATCCAGACCTTCGAAAGTTGCTACAGTCAGGGCATTGAGAGCCTTGGGGTTGTTAAAAGTAATCGTTGCCAGGGGTCCATCTTTCTCGAGCAACAAGTTTTCATCCGCCATGAATATTCTCCTTTGCAACGGGTTGATATCAGCAGGCGCCCACGAACCAGAAGAGCACACCGACAGAAAGGAGTAGAAACTTCTGATTGATGGGCAGGTCGATGAAGGTGATCAAACGAACAAAACGACAC
>NODE-369-length-15939-cov-5.77027_pt1 | contig 15939 bp, 9 predicted proteins | sample MGYA00139097_ERZ477577 | MGnify/ENA metagenome assembly ERZ477577 | reverse complement strand
CCATGCGGATTAAAATAATAAGGAAGGAAAACTATCTCTTCTCCCTCATAGAGGTGCACCCTCGCAGTTGTCATGGTTCTTGCAACCATCAATTCTCTACCGCTTAAAGAGAGTTTTTCATTTTGACCCAAAAATGTATGGAGCCTCGAGAGCTGATCAGCGTGTATGATCCGTACAGGATTTATCTCTTCGATGGTTTCACTTTCAAAACCGAGACCAGCCAATTTTTCTTTCACCGATTCATTTTCAGCGATCACCGGAACCAAAGGTTTTGTACCAAAACTGTGTCCAATACGTTTATGGCGCTGTAAGGGATCTATATCTTCCGGATCCAGAAGACCATCAAGCATCATATCGGAGAGCATATAAAGACTTTGTGCCCATACCAATGGTATATTTTCATTGGCAACACGTATTTGACTTCCAGGATCTTTTTTTTCTGCCTCTATACTCTCTTTGGGAACAATATAGAGTTCAGGTAAAAGCTGTTTTCCATCCTGTTCAACAAAAAGCAGTTGTAGTTTTTGCTTCCAATGTTCGATCTCTTCTTTCTCGTCACGTATCAAGGCATCAAGGAGTAAATAGGTGAAAAATAGAGGCCATTCTGATTCGATATGTTCAAATTCACGTAACTCTGAAGGTTCATAGTGTAGTCGGCTCGCATCCTCTATACTGCTCTGATGACCATCCAGTAAAAAACGTTTACATCCATAATTGCCTGCAAGTTTTTTGATGATCTTCTCACGTGTACGTTTGACCAACGTTGTATCTTCAACCGCATAGGCAGGATATCCTATAATACTCAGCAGTGCTGCATCCGTCTCTTTTGAATTGGATTCTCTAGGCAGTAGCCCCTGTAAAGTGAAACGAGAGCGAGCAATATCACTCGGGATCACATGGATCACAGCTTCATGGTAGGGTAGATCAGCAAAAAGATTAAAACCGTCCAAGGCTTCAAGTGCTGCTTTTGCCATACCTACGGAACTGCCATTGATTTCCGTATTTCCATGATTGATTTTATTTCCGCGCTCCCAGATACCATAATCAGGGGTACAGTAGGTATGACTGATATAGTGCACCATATTTTGTATAAAATCAACCTCATCCATCGTATAGATAATACGTAAACCAGAAGCTGTCATTTGTGCGATCATCAATAAAAAAAGAGAGCTTGCATCAAGTTGTAAGTGCCCCCATTCATCATCTCCCACTACAGCTAAGCCAGTGTGTGTACCATACTTCGCATGTAATGCATCTATAGGATTATGTGTTTTTTTAAAGATTTCAATTCTGTCTGATTGTCTCATCATAGCCGTGAGCAGTCCCCGCATCAACTTTACCACACTTTGGGTCAAAAGATACGTTCGATAATGTTCAGGATCGAATTTTCGATAGGCAAGTGCAAGTCCCCATACACTCAAAATACTGTACACATTATCTCTTACCCAAGCATCGGTATAATCTCCATGGGCATTGACCGCTGTACTTGCAGGCAACAAACCGGTGATAGGATCTTGACGTGACAGAATGATTTGATCAACAAGATCAAAATGTCTTCCAAGAGAAGACTCAAGTGACTCTACATTCATGTTCTACCTTTGAATTGTAAATTCTACCTACATAGTATGTATATCCATTATAATCTAATTCACACATGATAGATTGCTTACATTGCGTCAATTTTAATCAATAGCACTATAGCGTCTACACCAGAACAGATGTTATACTGTCATAAATGCAATAAATACATCTAAAAAAGGTTAATCATGAGTCTTCATCCCAATGCCGGTAAACTGGCACCAAAGTCACTACTGACAAATATCCCTGAATTGATCAGTAACTATTATACGCAAATACCAGATATACACAATGAGGCACATCGTATTAGCTTCGGAACCTCCGGCCACCGTGGCTCTTCACTCCGTAAAAGCTTTAACGAGATGCATATACTTGCTGTCACGCAAGCCGTCTGTGACTACCGGAAAAAAGCGGAGATTTCAGGTATCCTCTTTATGGGAATGGATACACATGCTCTCTCTTATCCCGCGCAACTCACTGCCATTGAAGTCTTAGCAGCCAATGGTGTTGAGCTCTATATAGCCAAAGATGTTGGCTATACACCTACACCTGTCATATCACATGCTATTTTGACACACAATGCAAAAGGCGGACCACTCTGTGACGGTATCGTGATCACCCCCTCACACAACCCACCGACAGATGGAGGATTTAAATACAATCCTCCGCATGGCGGACCAGCAGATACAGATGTAACTGATTGGATAGAAGCCCGTGCCAATGAAATTTTAGAAAATGACCTGCATGATGTTAAAAAAATGACCGTTGAAGAGGCATTTAAAGTACAGAATGTCACCCAGTACGACTATGTGACTCCGTATGTCGATGATCTTGAAAATGTGATAGATATGGATGCCATTGCTGCATCAGGTATTCTCATCGGTGCAGATGCGATGGGTGGTTCGGGTATGGCATACTATGCAGCGATCAAAGCACGTTACGGACTCAATATGGAAGTATTTCACGATACCTTGGACTCTACATTCTCTTTTATGCACTGTGACAGGGATGGTAAGATCCGTATGGATTGTTCTTCCCCGTATGCTATGGCAGGACTGGTAGCACTTAAAGAAAAGTATGACATTGCCTTTGGAAACGATACGGATTTTGACCGTCATGGCATTGTCACTAAAAGTGTCGGCCTGATGAATCCCAATCATTACCTCAGTGTAGCCATCCACTATCTGGCACAAAATCGTCCTGAGTGGAAAAGTGATCTTGGTATAGGAAAAACACTCGTAAGCAGCTCTATGATAGACCGTGTTGCAGATGACTTAGATAAAAAAGTGATCGAAGTACCCGTCGGATTTAAATGGTTCGTTGATGGACTTATAAACGGCTCTGTCTTCTTTGGTGGAGAAGAGAGCGCCGGTGCAAGTTTTTTACGTAAAGACGGTTCGGTTTGGAGTACTGACAAAGACGGTATTATCATGACACTTCTGGCTGCTGAAATATTGGCAGTGACAGGAAAAGATCCCGGTATACATTATCAAGAGTTAACGGAAAAATTCGGGGCGCCTATCTACGCCCGTATCGATGCGCCTGCAGATGCCCAGCAGAGAAGTATCCTTAAAAAACTCTCTCCGGATGATGTAAAGGAAAAAGTACTTGCCGGGGAGCCTATTGAAGCTATATTGACCAATGCCCCAGGCAATGGAGCGGCTATAGGAGGCCTGAAAGTGGTCTCAAAAAATGGATGGTTCGCACTCCGCCCATCAGGAACGGAACCGATCTACAAGATCTATGCTGAGAGTTTCATCGATGAAACGCATCTCAAACAGATACAAGAAGAAGCACAAGCCATGGTCAGTAAACTTTTTTAGATGCATCTTCTTTATATTTTTTTCAAATAGATCACTCCCAAAGGCGGCAGTGTCAGAGTGATCGAATATTCACGTCCGTGCATCGGTTCTTTGATGGCTTTAAGAGGCCCTGAATTACCGATGTTCCACCCCTCATAATAACTTGACTGAGAGTTGAATATCTCAACATACTCCCCTTCATAAGGCACACCGATCTTATAATTTTCCCATGTCTCATCTGCAAAGTTACACACGACATAGACCGTCTCATCAGGTTCATCGCTTTTACGCATAAAGCTGATACTGTTATGCTGATAGTCCCCGTCATCTATCCACTCAAAACCGGCATGCTTTTCATCATATTGGTATAAAGCACGTTCATTACGGTAGAGGTGATTAAGATCACTGAGCATCTTTTGTAGTTTGGCATGATAGGGATCTTCAAGAAGATGCCAATCAATGCTTTCCTCAAAATTCCACTCCGTATACTGAGCGATATCTCCTCCCATGAAAAGAAGTTTCTTGCCCGGATGTGCCATCATATAAGCATACATCGTACGCAGATTGGCAAACTTCTGATTGGTGTCACCAGGCATCTTGTTGATCAAAGACCCTTTCATATGTACCACTTCATCGTGACTTAAGGGCAACATAAAATGCTCATCAAAAGCATACCACAGGCTAAAAGTGAGTTGATGGTGATGATGCTGACGATGTATAGGATCATAACCCATATACTTTAGCGTATCATGCATCCACCCCATATTCCATTTAAATCCAAATCCCAGACCGCCGATACTCGTAGGCCGTGTGACCATCGGCCATGCCGTGGACTCTTCAGCGATCATCATAATGTCAGAGAATTCGTCATAAACGCTTTCATTGAGTTTACGCAGAAAGGCAACCGCTTCAAGGTTTTCATTTCCCCCATTGACATTGGGTGTCCACTCCCCCTCTTCTCTGGCATAGTTCAGATACAGCATGGAGGCAACCGCATCCACGCGTATACCATCAATGTGGTATTTGTCGAGCCAGAACATGGCTGAGGAGATCAGAAATGATTTTACTTCGTTACGCCCATAGTTAAAAATATAACTTCCCCATTCAGGATGAAAACCTTTTTGCGGGTCTTCATGTTCATAGAGTGCCGTACCGTCAAAATTCACCAATCCATGCATATCTACAGCAAAATGTGAAGGTACCCAGTCCATAATGACACCAAATCCATTCTCATGCAACACATCAATGAGATACATGAGATCTTGAGGTTCACCAAAACGTGCCGTGGCGGAAAAATAACCTGTGACCTGATACCCCCATGAACCAAAATAAGGATACTCCGTTAAAGGCATGAACTCCACATGGGTATAATGCATTTGTTTGAGGTATGCTAAGAGTTCTACAGCCAGTTCTCTGTAGCTGAGATAGCGGTTCTCTTCTTCTACTTTTCGCTTCCATGAACCAAGGTGCATTTCATAAACGCTGACCGGAGCATCATGTGCATTGACCTTATGACGTGTTTTCATCCACTCTTCATCCTGCCAATCATACCCGTCAACAGTCCAGACACGAGAGGCTGACTTAGAAGGTTTCTCAGAGAAAAAAGCAAAAGGATCACTCTTGTCGTGGATGATATTGTGAAACTTTGAGACGATATGGTACTTATAGGTCAATCCCTGTTCCACACCTTCAATAAAACCTTCCCATATACCAGAGTCATCTTCTCGCAATTGAAGTGGATGTGACTCTGTTGCATAGCCATTAAAATCTCCACGTACACTGACACTCTGTGCATTAGGTGCCCAAACAGCAAAATGCACACCATCCAAGCCTTTGTATTGCATTTTATGCGCACCGAATTTTTCATAAAGTTTCGTATGGTTTCCCTCTTTAAACAGATAAATATCAAGATCACTCAACGTTGAGATATTATAATGCATTGCATGTGTCATTTGTGCTCCTTGCTTTTAAGGCGACCCTGAATGATATGACGATAGAGGTCTTCATAACCGTGTGCTGCTTCTTCCCAGTCAAAACGCTTTAACATCGCATGATGTTGGAGTTGTTTAAAACCCGATCTATCCAGATACCACGTATCGACTGCCCATTGTACAGTTCCGATCAATGCCTCAGGGGTTGCATTGTAAAACTTAAATCCTGTTCCGCTTTGATGCACACTGTCATAATTTTCTATCGTATCATCCAGCCCTCCGGTTGCATGTACTATAGGCAAGGTTCCATAACGTAAGCTGTAGATCTGATTGAGTCCGCAAGGTTCAAAAAGCGAAGGCATGAGGAACATATCACTGCCTGCTTCGATCTGATGGGCAAGATCATTGCGATATCCGATATAACAGGCGAATTTCTCAGGATATTTAGATGTAAACTCTGAGAAAAAGTGCTCTGCCCACTTCTCTCCAGTACCTAAGAGTACGACCTGAATATCCAATTCCATCAGCGCTTCCATTGCAGCTGAGAGCAAAGTAATACCTTTTTGTTCAACCAGACGGCCAACCAAACCTATGAGCGGGACTTCGTTTCGCTGCGGAAGATTGAATTCTTTTTGCAAGGCGGTTTTACAGAGTGCTTTCCCTGATAGATCATCAAGATCAAAGTTTGCAGGGATGAAGGTATCCACTGCTGGACTCCACTCTTCATAATCTATCCCGTTGAGGATACCGTATAGTTTATACGCCCTTGCATCGATGATCCTGTCCAATCCCCATCCAAACTCCGGTGTACGTATCTCCTGGGCATATTTCTGACTCACTGCATTGATAGCATCTGCATGTACAATACCGCCTTTAAGCAGATTGATGCCGTCATACTCTTCGAGTTCATCTGCTTTAAAGTGCTCCCATCCTACATCCAACACATCCATCGCACCTTTGTAAAATTTACCTTGGTGTTGCAAATTATGGAGTGTCAAAAGTGAACCCGTATGTTTAAAGTCAGGATCAAATGCATAAGTCGTATTAAGTAAAACCGGTATGGCTGCAGTATGCCAGTCATTCGCATGAATCACATCGGGTCTAAAATGCAACTTTTTGGCTAACTGCATGACTGCCTTGGAGAAGAAGATAAAACGATTGTCATTGTCTTCATAGCCTTCTCCCTCTTCATCATATAAGCCTTTTCGTCCAAAAAAATCTTCATGTTCTATAAAGTAGACAGGCACATCACTTCCCGGTAAAAGACCTTCAAATACACCTGCCCATGCTTCACCCATACTTCCCATTGGCACACCCAGTGAACCTTCAAGTGCTTTCAAACCATACTTCTCTTTATCGACAATATAATAGCGAGGCATTACCACACGGACATCATGGCCTAAAGCCCGAAGTGCTTTGGGAAGTGCCCCGGAAACATCAGCCAAACCACCACTTTTTGCGAAAGGGACCACTTCGGAAGCTGCAAGTAATATCTGTAATTTATCCACGTTGCCCCTCTTCTCTCAAGTATTCATATTCTTTAATATATAATTCTCCGCTCTCTCTCCATGAAAAATCACACAGCATATTATGTTTCCTGATCTTGTTATACCGTGCTTTCATTCTATAAAGCTGTAAAGCTTTTTTCACTGCATGTAAAAATGCATGAGGGTCAGGTTTTGTAAAGACGACTCCATACCCTTTTTGACTTTTCTTATCAAAGGCTGCATGATCATGTACCGTATCTGTCAACCCTCCCACACTGTGCACGATAGGCATCGATCCATAATGCATAGCGATCATTTGTGCCAATCCGCAAGGTTCGAACAGTGATGGCATCAAAAAGAAATCTGAAGCAGCGTACATACGGTGAGACAATGCTTCATCATAGCCAAACTCCATGTAGATATTGTCATGTTTTTTGGCTAACGCTTTAAATGCATCATGGTATTGTTTTTCTCCCTCTCCAAGTATCACAATATTACATGCCTCCAAAGCCATATCCGGTAAAGCATTGATGAATATCTCTAAGCCTTTTTGCCACGTAAAACGTCCTATAAAAACGACCAGAGGTCTTTTATGGTCTTTCACTTTGATCTCTTTAAGAAAAGCCCTTTTATTGACTGCTTTACCTCTTAGATCTACATAAGGTTTCACAATCATCTTGTCGTGGGATGGTGAAAAATGTTCTGTATCAATGCCATTCACAATACCTGTCAGTTTAGCACTGTGGTATTGTAAGAATCCCTCGAGACCACATCCAAACTCAGGGGTTAATATCTCTTTGGCATACGTAGGACTGACCGTTGTGATCTTATCAGCATAGGCGATTCCAGCTTTCATAAAATTCACCTCTCCGTAAAATTCCAGGCAATCCATATGAAAATATTTTTCATCGATGCCCAATTTACTGAGTGCTTTTTTTTGAAAAACGCCCTGATAAGCAAGATTATGAATGGTAAACAGACTTTTTGTCTTGATCTCTGGCTCATTGTTTAGCAACAAAGGCAGCAGGGCAGTTTGCCAGTCATTAAGGTGTACGATCTCATATTGATCCCGTTTCAATATTTCCAACATGGCATAATTAAACAGTGCAAACCGGATATCGTTATCTTCATAACCGCCGTGAGGAGGTCCATAGAGGAACTCTCTATCACATAACAACGGTGTATAGATAAAACGGTACGTCATATCTTCATAATCACAACTATAAACCGTGACAGGATACTCAATTCCTCCCATCTTGATATGCAATGTTTCACCTATCGCTTGTATGCCAAACCGTTCACGGTCTATGAACTGATAAAGAGGCAGTATGACATCAACATCATACCTATCATTTAATGCTCTAGGTAAACTGTATGCTACATCCGCAAGTCCGCCGCTTTTAGCAAAAGGATAGACCTCACTTGCAGCAAATAGTATCCGTGGATCACCCATCCATACTCTCCCGTAAAAGCTTAGCGGCATGTTCAGGTGATACAGGATTTATCATGACTCCTGTACTCACTTCAAATCCACCCAACTGATAGAGACGTGGCATGATCCGGATCGAAAAACGGCACATCTCTTCTGTATGTGTGAGTATATCATATTCAAATGTATTCCCTTGTAACGGCGGTGTGCTGATGGAAAGGTTAAAGAAAAACATCCTAATTGTTTTTTCATATTTTTTAGTATTATATGTATTAGGGGTGCGATCTGGGCTATAGTTTCATCATGAAGGGTATCTATTTGTCCTAAAGCCCTTTTGGAACTGATGATCACTTCAAAAGGATAGGCACTGGCATAAGGACAATAAGCGGTGAATTCACCTTGCTTGGCCACTATACGCTCATTGGATATTTCCTCATTTACTATTTCTGACTCCAATAAAGCACTGGCGTTATGCTTATAGTACTCATAACTACGGTGATATCTCTCTCTTTGCAGTTTTGGGATCATAGGCAGTCCTATGAGCTGTGTATGAGAATGCTGCTGTGTAGCACCTGCCTCACTCCCCTCATTTTTAAACAATGAAATATAGGCAATACGTTCATCCTTTCGCAGATCAGAAACCCTTGTCCGTAATGTTTGTAACCACTGTACTACTGCACTCTCACTCCATTGTGTCATGGAACTATGATGTTCAGGTGTATCAATGATCACTTCGTGTGCGCCAAAGCCTTCCCAATGTTCAAATATTCCATAATGATGTGCATGTGTTGCTTCGATCTGAACTGCTTTATACAAGTTCGGAACTACACGTGTTTCCCAGCCCTCTTCATTTGCAAGAGAACCCTCTTCTCTTAGGGCAAAGATCTCAGGAGGTGTCATCGACTCATTGCCTTCACAAAATGGACAATGCTCCTCCTTGACGACCTCTTTCTTCTCTTCAACGCCGTAACAATGGGGCCGGTGCAAACGTTCTGGTGCTATGATCACATGTGTGTCATGTATACGGTCATATCTAATATCAGACATCTCTTACCTCCAAAGTACCCTTGATGGAAATATCCTTGCTAAATGGCATCACCATAGCAAAACTGATTCCCTGTACACTGAGGTCAAATCCGTATTCACTTTGAGAAAGTGTTTTTAGTTGAAAATAGTGTATATCACAGGTTTGATCGAGACTGATCACGATAGTTTTCTTTAAAGCTGCATCATAGATCTCAAGTCTGTCGGTACTTAAAACCATTCCCTGATCAAGTAAAGGATCTCCATTAATGACAACAGATTCATAGTCACAAAAGTGAAAATTGTGCTCAAGTATATAGTTGAATTTTCCTTCTGCCTGTGTAGAGAGGTTGATCTCAAAATCGAATCCATGTTTATGCGGGATATAATGCTTCTCCATCTTTGTCGGTACTTTTTGTGGAAAATATAAACCGCCTTCTCTAGTGAATATCACTTTCTTTTTATCAACAAAAACATCAAAAGGCTGATTGGAAAAATCGCCAAATTCATGAAAATTACAATGGCGAAAATTGTCTGTATTGAAGTTTTCATCACTGATATGATCGATAAAAGAGTTTTTAAGATACCAATCATAAATGATCGCATCACGCAAGGTATCGTCTATCTCGACAGCAGCATGGTGGATCGTATCGATCCCCTCTTCAGCCATTGGTACCTCTTCTTTAGGTGTATCTTCGAACAAGCGCTGATGATAGGCTTCTTTACGTCGTGTTAAACTGTTTTGCCAATTAAAGCACGCTTCCCGGCTGTCAAACTCTACCAACTGACCTCCATGTGCGCCATCAAAGCGGAAAATATGTTTTGCAGTCACTGCTTTGACCTTGTCATAGCCGTCTAATTCATTTTGGTCAGTGACTAAAAGAGTTTTTTTCTTATAACGTACATTTTCCGCTTCGATAATATAGTGATAGGCATTGTCTCTTAAATTTGGCAGATACAGTCCTCCAAATACCCCATGCCATAAAGCATCATTGGTTTGTGCTTTATACAGAGCCGTATCAAAGGTAGATTTTTTTACCTCTTGACGTACTTTTGAAAGTTCCAACATACGTTTATGGATACGGTTGCTCTCTTCATACTTCACAAAGAAATTTTTCCAGATACCGCCCTTAAGAAACTTCACCCCCTCTTTTTCATAACGTTCATGTCCCATCTCTTCCTTGAAGGCTTCGAGTTTCAGTGTATCATCTGCACGAAGGCTCCACTCACCCATCTCATAATAAGAGACATTGGGCAGATAGGCAATACCGCGTGTACATTCCTCTTCATAATAGGTGCTGTAATGCATCGTCTCGATCTTATCATCCTCTAAAACAGCCTGAACGAATTTTTCTAGCCACCCTTTTTCATACACCCACTCATAGGTCCCCGGCCACATACCAAACTTCTCTGCATCATCAAAGATGATCGCTGCAGCGTTTTCTTCTCGATTGTATGATTTGATCGCCTTAATGGCAGCATCGACATTTAAAAAAGGGATCGCATAACGCAGCTTCTTACTGATAGGGAAAAGACCTATCTCTTTTCCCCCCTCTTCACTCATGTAATACCCATCCAAAATCTCTTCATCAAAACCGGCACATTGAAAATGGTAATCATCCATGACAGTGTATTTGATACCTGCACGATGTAGATCCGGGATAAGAGAAGATTCCCAGACACGTTCTGTGAGCCAAAGCCCTTTTGGTCTTTGTTTAAAATCTGATGCGATGGTGTCACTAAGCATATTGATCTGTGTCACACGGTCTTTGGAAGGGATCACACTTAAGATCGGTTCATAATATCCTGCAGAAAAAAACTCAATACTTCCACTCTCAGCTAATGTTCTTATCTGTTTGTAGAGCTTAGGGTGAAATGTTTCTATCTGTTCCATCAGCCATCCGCTACAATGGACAGCAAAACGAAACTCAGTCACATGATCATCACTTCAAAAAATGGACCATAGCATACTGCCACACCATGTTTGATCACCCATTCAAAATTATCGACGGGCTGGTGCATGTGAATTCCAAAAAGTAGTTTTGTTTTATTTTCCATCTTTTTTCCCTTCTTCTTTTGATCTCTTATGTGTATAGATATGCATTTATACAAACCAATTTTGGGCATACGTCTCATCTAGATCAATAAAAAGTGCGCCATAACCAGGCATTGTCTGTATGATCTCACTCTCTTTGAGTATTTCAAAACGAAGATGCACGGTACTGTAGTCTTTAAAGTGTGATTTGGGAATTGCAAGTTCTATACGCTCATCCACAGCGAAACGTATACCTTCGTTTTCATAAGGTATATCCATGGAAAAATTGAAATTAAAATGTTCTCCTGTTTCTTCTACAATGACCTCCAGTTTCATATGTGACATTTCCAAAGATGAGACATCCCCTTCCAAAGCCAGAAAGATGTTTTGATCATCATGTCCATAGTAGATCATATCTATGGGGCCACGTACCCGGTCCATGGTAGAATAAAGCTTACTCTCATCCACACTTCCGCTGCCTATCCATTCAAAAAAAGAGTTATTTTTCCCATCGATTACAGGCGATATGGGTGACTGCGGTTTGACTAAAAATGAGACTGCACTCTTGTGTGAAATGATCGGAATGAAAAGGTCTGAAGGTGGTTGCATATGTATCAGGCGGTAAATACTGATAAGATGTTCTCTGAACAGTGTATCAAATTCCAACCCAAACTCAGTCACATGATCATCACCGTACCACCAGAACCAGTCACTACATTCTGAAGCCAAGAAATGAAATTTCACTTTTTCTTTCACTTCATCAGAGATCTCACCCTCATAATTATTCACATCACGCTGTGTCTGATAGATCAGTTCCCAGGCATGGTTCTTCTCACTGTGACCTGACCAAGTATCAAAATTACCATGTATCCAGCTTCCCGGCGCAAGCCTCTCCAGTTTTCCTGCATTTGATAAGTGTGAGACTTCATCCATAGTGACTGTCCTACACCATGACGTTTGCAAAAATCGACCATAGAGTGCAGTAAAAAAGTCATAGGCATTATTTTCAAAAAACTCCCAGGCATTTTCACCGTCTAAGATGACAAACACTGTGGCATCCTTTTGTGTATGCCTGATAGGTTCTACCGCATGCATAAAATGTTCACTTGCGTCATCTCCTGATTTAAAACGATAATTAAATCCGATCAGATCACTGAGTCCATGGTCACGAAACCCTATGGTTATATCATTATACACATAGGGTTTAAAGAGGTTCGCACGTGTATTATCTTCCAGAGATCGAAATAAGATCGCCTCATCGGTGGCTATCCAAGAGATACCCCGTTCTTTGTAAATAGCGATACTCTCTTCATCTACTGCACCTTCTGCGGGCCAAAAACCTGTTGGCATAGCTCCAAAGGTCTTTTGATAGAGTGCGATCGAGCGTTCAACCTGTTCAATGGCATCTTCTCTAAGTGACATTGGGTTATCAGGCAGAGTGGTATGTGCATTCGCACGTTTTGCATTTTCCATATCAAGCAACAGTGGCAATATAGGATGATTATACGGTGTGGTGGAAAGTGAGATCACCCCCTCTTCTTGCAACTTTGCATAAAAAGGCAATATCGTTGCCACAAAATCGCATAACACTTGAAGCAACTGTGCTTTATCTGATTGGGTAAAATCTTTTCCTTTTTGAAACAACGTTTTGACAAGTCTATTTTCCCGACGAAGATAATTCCCACACCAGGCAAGCATAAAAAGCATCTCAAAGTCGACAAGTTCTCTATCACTGAGTTCTTCCTTATGATAAAGCAGACTCAGATATTCTATGGGTTTGATCATCGTCTCATACTGTGTTGACTTACACGTTTTGATCAGCCACTCTTTTTCCTCATGCTCTAGCTTTGAAGGATCTTTTTCCCATAATGAGAGAAAATAATCATTTTTCAGAGGCTCTGTATAAAGGTTTAATTGTTCTATCAATGGTGGTGTGATATTGAAAGTTGCCTTCAGTCCTTTGTATTGACTTAACAGCCATGGCATCTCATAATAGTCTTTTATGCCATGGAGGAAAACCCATGGCATACTCATCACTCCGTCACTATCTCTGTAATCGGGTTGGTGCATATGCCAAAAAAAACAGAGATTAAGTGATGGTTTCATTGTTATTCCTTAGACCATTTTTCAATTTTAGCAGTGTATTCAGCTAAGATCGCTTTACCTTTTTCCTCATTTTCAGACTGGATATACAAATTAAGGTGATCACTATACTGATCCGGTATCATGAGTATCCAATCATTTTTATCTAACCATATCTTGACGCCATCAAGTGTGGATGCTTCTTTGCCTTTGGCATCTACAAGGAACATACGCATCATCTTTCCCTTCAGTGCCTGTCGACACTCAACCTTCGTTGTTTTATAATAAAAACTCGGTAAAGAGGCGATCATTTCTGAAAGTTTGACTTTATGCCGTAGCATCATTTCAAGAATTTTCAAACTTGCATACATCGAATCCCGATGCGTTGCAAATTCGGTAAATGCAAAATTGCCTTCACCCGTAGCCACAAGATCATACTTTTTCATCTTTTCTGCTTTAAAGTTTGCATATTGACCCCGTTCTATTTCAAGGTTTTCAAAATAGACGATATCTGCTGCCCATGTTGGCAAGAAAACTTTTTTCTTATGCCCTTCCGTCTGCGCTTCCAAATTTAAAAGTAACAGCACTACATAAAGCGCATCCTGCTTGCCAAGTACTTTGCCATCATCCGTCATGATATCCAGGCGTTGACCATATGGTTGGAGCATAAACCCCGCATCAAGTTTCAGTGCCTTGACCACCGCTTTCATATCTTGTCTTGATTGCTTGATCAAAGCATTGATATTGGCAAGACGATGTTGATTTGCATGTGCATTAAAGATAATATTTTCCACACCAAGATCATTTAAAATATCCGGGAAAACATCTGCTGCCATACCATGCATCATATCCACGGCAACACGACACTCTAAATCTTTAAGTGATGGTAGCAATGCTTCTACACCCTCTTTATAGGCTTGGTACTCTTTTTCATGATTTGAGGAGTATATCTCCCCTATATTTGAGTAGTCTACACGTCGGAATATTTCTTTGAAAAATGATTTTTCTACTTTTTTAGCCACATCACTACTGATACGTAATGCCTCATCATTATAGAAGGTAATGACCGTACTGGTTGGGTCATCACTCTTTTGACGGAAATAAACACCCGCCGTATAGGTATCATACGCAGAAAGATTGCATCGCAGCACAGCAGAGGGAATGTCACTGTAATCAATCACATTGATTCCCGCAGAGAGGAGCCCTCCTAAAAAAGCCCGTTTAAGCATACGTGAACTTTTATGATAATCTCTGGAGACAAGTACGGTTGACCCTACCGGAAGTTGTGCCCCAAAGGCTTCAGCAAGTTTTGTCGCCATTTCACATGAGAGTTCAACATTGGACTTTCCAACCACCATCCCATTTACAAAAATAGAGTTTTTGTATTTATTTCCAAGGATCAAACTGTGGCTGACGATAGAGGCATCTTCAATTTTTTTATCAGGCCAGATGGTAACATCTTGTTCAATTTTGGTTAACTGACCTATCTCACACCCTTCTGCCATGATCATCCCTGCATTCGCTGTGACATTTTTACCGATCACATTATCATTACAGATCACACAACCATCAAGCTTGGCTTTCGCATGAATATCCACATCATTCCAAATCACAGAGTTTCTTATCTTGCTCTCTTTGCCGACAGTGACATTATCTCCGATCACCACATTATTGAGCTTCACACCCTTCTTCAGTATCACATTCTTTCCCAAAACCACCGTACCGACAATTTCTATACTTTCATCAAAACTGTACGTCTCATCACTGTATAGCACACCATCAGGAAAGGGTGTTGTTTCTCCATCAATGTTGAACTTGACCTTACCTGTTAAAATGTCATCATACACATCCCGGTAACTTTCCGGATTTCCTACATCACGCCAATACCCTTCAGAATATCCAGCCATCAGATCGATACCCTCACGCATCAGTTTAGGAAAAAGGTCTTTACCAAAGTCATAGTTTTCATTTTTAGGGATGTACTCCAGGATCTCCGGCTCAATAATATAGATACCCGTATTTATCGTGTCACTGAAAACTTCACCCCAACTTGGTTTCTCAAGGAACTTTTCTATCTTTCCCTCTTCATCCGCGATCACCACACCAAACTCCAAGGGATTATCGACCGATGTCAACGTAATAGTCAGTTTAGACTTTTTTTCTGCATGATAATCAAAGATCTTCTGAAAATCAAAATCAGTGACTAGGTCGCCACTTATAATAATAAAGTTATCATCTCCTATATATTCCTGCGCAAGCTTCACTGCACCTGCAGTACCATAGTCATCATCTGGAACAACGTACGTGATCTTGATACCAAAATCACTTCCGTCGCCAAAATGATCTTTAATGGTCTCAGGCTTGAAATAGAGTAAAACGATAAATTCCGTAATGCCTAGATCTTTCAAGGTCATCATAGTGTGTTCCATCATTGGTTTATTCATAATGGGTAACATTGGTTTTGGACGAGAGTTAGTAAGTGGCTGGATCCTGGTTCCAAATCCACCTGCCATAACAACAGCTTTCATATATGCTCCTGGTTAAAATATGTTTGGCACGATTATCTGTGAAA
>NODE-368-length-15949-cov-5.58336_pt1 | contig 15949 bp, 17 predicted proteins | sample MGYA00139097_ERZ477577 | MGnify/ENA metagenome assembly ERZ477577 | reverse complement strand
ACTATCGCTGGGAATAGAAAAATTATTATTTATTATTTATTAAAAATTTTTAAGATAAAGGCAGAGAATTTATGTGGAGTAAAGTTTTAGAGTGGTTTTCAAATGATTTGGCCATCGACTTAGGAACGGCCAATTGCCTCGTTTATGCAAAAGATAGAGGCATTATTGTCAACGAACCTTCTGTGGTGGCCGTTCATCAAGGATCAAAAGGGCAGACATCTGTTTTAGCGGTGGGAAAAGAGGCCAAAGAAATGCTGGGAAGAACTCCTGGCTCTATTAAGGCCATTAGACCTATGAAGGATGGGGTTATTGCTGACTTTGAAGTAACGCAGGCCATGCTTAGTTATTTTATGAAGAAGGCCATGACGGGAGCGAAATTGGTAAAGCCTCGTATTATCATTTGTATTCCTTTTGGTATTACACAAGTGGAAAAAAGGGCGGTTAAAGAATCAGCAGAACAAGCGGGTGCAAGAGAGGTTTATCTTATTGAAGAGCCTATGGCCGCCGCAATTGGGGCAGGGCTTCCCATTACAGAGCCTTCGGGAAATATGATTGTAGATATTGGAGGAGGGACAACGGAAGTGGCCGTCATCTCTCTTGGTGGGATTGTTTACTCAAAATCTGTGCGTGTGGCCGGAGATAAATTTGATGAAGCAATTGCTAACTATATTAAGAAGAAATACTCTCTTCTCATTGGAGAGCGAACCGCCGAGATGATTAAGATTTCAATTGGGAACGCTTATCCTTTTGAAGATGAAGTTAAAACCTATGAAGTCAAAGGGCGAGATCTTATTGCAGGAGCGCCTAAAATTATTGAAGTAACCAGCGATGAGATTCGCGACGCACTCTCCGATCCTATTTCTGAAGTCGTGGAGGCCATTAAAATTTCATTGGAGAAAACACCGCCAGAGCTTGCTTCTGACATTGTAGATAATGGTATTATTTTGGCCGGTGGTGGATCACTCCTTGCTAATTTAGATATTCTTATTAAAGAAAAAACAGGTCTTCCTGTTTCTCTAGCAGAAGATCCTCTGACGTGTGTCGTGAGAGGTTGCGGTATGGCGCTTGAATCACTTCCACTTCTCAAGCAGGTCACGACACTCTCTTAAAAAAGAAAGGAGGTAGTCTATGGATGGGAAATCTTACTTTCTTAAAATTAGCGAAGAAGAATACAGGCAAGCATTATTCGAAGCAGCGGAAAAAGATCTCCCTTTCTATCTTGTAAGAAAGGGAATCGAAGTTGTTAAAGAGAGATTTTTTACTTTTCAACAAGAGTTAAAAAAAACAAAGAGTTTTTTTTTTACAGGAAAAACAGGTGATGAATTTTCTTTAAAAGAGAGACTTACCCTTTATTTTAAACGAGACGAGAGAATTTTTGTGGCCAGAGTAGATTTCTTTGGCCATGAGAAGCAAAGCAGTGAAGAAAAAAAAGATTTATTTATTGTTGAATGTCGCCTCACTGATCAATTTTTTGTTATAGAACAGAGAAAGTCTTTTCGCCTCTTCAGAGAAGAAGAAGAGAGTTTATTTGCTTATTTTCCTTTAATGGATAAAAAATCATCTCATTTTCTCTCTGTGAAGGGAGTTGATGAAGAGATGGAAGATGATCCTTATTTCTTTGTTAATTTTATTAAAAATTTAAAAGAAGAAAAAAATAATAATTTAAGTCCTGTCTTTGTTTATCCTTTAAGGGATTTTAATGCTTTTGGTCTCTCTTTTTATATTAAAGATTATGAGAGGCCTCTTTTTAAAATGAATCAAACCATTAATGATCTTTTTCTTGTCTTAGATAAAAAAGAATTTTTCATTAGTGAATCTATCGTCAGAAGAATCGTTGAAGATAAATTACATACGTTGGTGGCCTTAGAATTTTTAAATATTACAGAGGATATGGAGCATTCCATTACAGGAGAGTTAAATATTATTTTAAAGAAAAGGAAGAAAGGATAAAGTCATGAACTTTTTATTGATTTTATTTTGTCTTTTTTTCTGTGGGTGTTCATCGATTACTTCTTCAGGATCAAAAGTAAATCATTCATTTAACCTACAGGATGTCTCAGGTGAATATAAAGTCTTCTCAGAAGAAGGAAGTAAAGAAAGTCGCTATTATTTAAAAGAAATTGTTTATCCTAAAGAAAAAAAGAAAGAAGACTGGGTAGAAAAAAAGACCATTGTTTCTTTTTTGAGAAAAATAAGATCAAAGAAAAAAGAAGAAATTTTTCAACTTTATCCTTCTTGGGCACAGAATGAAGTGTGGATTGAAGGAATAAAGTTTTTCTCTCAATTAAAAATAGATTCAAAAAAGAAAAGAGTTGAAGAGATTTCTTATCAAGGAGATAAAGAAAAACTCTCTTCTTTTGTTCAGGCCTTTCCTGATGAGAAAGGTGTTTATTGTTTTTTTTCTCAAGTGATGAGCTGTGGAAAAGTAATAGGATTCCTAGAAAAGGCCATTGAGAAAAATGTAGGAAAGTTTCATTTATATCTTCTTATGGACGGCCATCCTTTTATTAATGAACAATATTCTCTTCCAACGGAGCTAATTTTTCCTGCAGAGCTTATTTATTTAGGAAGTGAGAAAGGTGAGCGCTATCGATTCTCTCTTCAGTTTTCAGGTGAGACAATTCTTTATGATTTAGATGAAGAGATGAATTTAGTAAAAAAAGTATGGGTGAGCCAGGGGCTTGTTCAAGAAAAAGGAAGATGATGAAAAAAAAGTTTTTTCCTTTTCTTATGACTCTTTGGTGTAACGCGACTCTTATCTTTTTTATTTTGCGCCTTATTCCCGGAGATCCTGCAGAGCTTATGCTGGGAGGAAATGCAAGAGAAGAAGAAGTTGTAAAATTAAGGGGAGATCTTTTGTTAGATCGTCCCCTTTATGAACAATATGCTCTTTTTATGAAAAATCTTGTAACGGCCAATTTAGGTGACTCTTTTATCCAAAAAAAACCTGTTCTTTTATTAGTTCAAAAGGCCTTTTACCCCACTTGTATCATTTCTTTTATTTCTGTTTTTATGGCCTATATAATAGGAATTTTCTTAGGTGTTTGGGCGGCCATTAAAAAAGATACACCCATCGATTATCTTTTACGTTTTTGTTCCATGGTGATTCTCACTATCCCCATTTTTAGCTTTGCTCTTCTTTTGATTTTGCTTTTCTCTCTTCAACTTCATCTTTTACCCGTCTCTGAGCTGAGCACTCTACGGCATTATATTCTGCCTGTGATGACTCTTGCTATTCCTCTTGGGATGGTATTGATGCGTTTTGTACGAGTTCGCTTTCTCGAAGAAGAGACAATGCCTTTTGTGCAAGTTCATCGGGCCAAAGGAAGTGAAGGATTTCATCTCTATAGAAAAATTCTTAAGGTGATTCTTTCATCTGTTAATAATATAACGGCACTGCAACTGAGTGTTGTTTTGACAGGAACGCTTGTAACAGAGAGTATTTTTGATATCCCTGGTGTTGGTAGGCTTATGTTTGATGCCATTGCAGCAAGGGATTATCCTGTGGTTCAGGGAGTAACCATTTATATGTCTATTGTTTACTTGTTTGTTTTTTTTCTTTTTGATTTTTTAAATGGATTTATTGATCCTCGTTGGAGGTCCATTGAAGCTTAGTCATCGCCTGCGGGAACTGGGAAAGAAAAAAGATTTTCTTTTTGGTTTTTTTCTCTTTTTAATTATTTTATGTCTCTCTCTTGGGGTTGTATTACTCTCTTTTCTTTTCCCTGGCCTGGAAGAGAGTTTTTTGAATTTTAATCTTTCGGCCGATCTTTTACCGCCACAGAAAGATTTTTGGCTCGGGACAGATATTTTTGGTCGCTCAGTACTTTATCTCCTTATTAAAACAATGGGAATTTCTCTTTTGTTTTCTTTTGTTGTTATTTTGTTCTCCTCTTTTTTAGGTGTCTTTGTTAGTTATCTTACTTTTATGAAAATAGCTTTTTTCTCTTCTTTGATGGAGATGATAACTGCTGTTTTTTTTATTTTTCCCACTATTCTCATGGCCATTTTGATTCTCTCTATTTTAAGTCCCTCTCTTTTTGCCGTTGCTCTTGTTCTCGTGATTGTCTCGTGGCCAAGCTATGCGAAAATATCTTTTCTGGAGTCAAAGAGAATTGAAAAACTTGATTATATTGCAGCAGATGAGGCAATAGGAAAAACAAGAACTATGATTTATTGGAAAAGCGTTCTTCCGGCCATGAGTGGACAGTTATTGATTCAGATGGTTCTCTCTATTAGTGGAGTTATTATTGCAGAAGCGACTTTGAGTTTTTTAGGTATTAGTAATAATGATTTCTCTTTTGGAGAGCTTATGAAAATGGCCAAAGATTGTCTTTTAGAGGCCCCTCATTTAATGATTATTTTTTCTTTCTTTTTTTCCTTGATGGTGCTTGGTCCTCAATTAATAGGTGATAAAATTCGAGATTATCTTGATATTCGCAGAAGGATGTAAAATGGAAAATTTAGGTCAGTTATTAATGATAGGAATTAAGTCCACAGTTCTTGATGAAGAAGAAAGATCTTTTATTGAAAAAGAGAAGATTGGTGGAATTATTCTCTTTAAACACAACTATGAAAATATTGTTCAGCTTGCTTCTCTTATCAATGATATTCAAAAATTGCGTGATGAGTATCCTCTTTTTATCTCAGTAGACCATGAAGGGGGAAGAGTCCAACGCTTTAGAGATCCTTTTAGTCATTTTCCGGCCATGAGAAAACTAGCTGATCTTGCATCACCTAAAAAAATTTTTGAAGTACATCACCGCATGGGAGAAGAGCTTCTCTCTTGTGGAATTAATATGAGCTACTCTCCCGTCTGCGATATTTTATTAAATAAAGACTGCGAAGTTATAGGTGATCGCTCTTTTGGAGAAGATGCAGAGACTGTCTCTAACTGTGTATCTGCTGCTATTAGAGGTCTTGAAGATGCGCGTGTTCTTTCCTGTGCAAAACATTTTCCAGGGCATGGGAGAGTGAGTATTGATTCACATTTTGATCTTCCTATTGATGAGACAACCACAAAAGAAGAATGGATGAAAGAAGATCTTCTTCCTTTTATTAAGGCCGTTAAATCGCGTGTCCCTTTTATTATGATGGCCCATTTGGTTTTAAAATCCTTAGATGAAGAAAAGTGTGCCTCTTTTTCAGTTAAAGCTCATAATTTTTTGCGAGAGGAATTAAAATATCAAAGAATTATTATTTCTGATGATTTAGAGATGCAGGCCGCTTTGGCCCACGGGGTAGGGATGGGACAGGCAGGAGTGCAGGCCATTGAGGCAGGATCAGATATGGTGATTGTGCGCAGTTTTGAGGGAAGTAAAAAAGTTCTCTTGGCCCTTAAGGACGCTCATAAGAAAAAAGAGCTAAGCAATAGTAAATTGACGATGGCCTTTAAGAGGATTGAAGAAGTAAAGAAGTCCTATCTGCAAGATTACCGGCCTGTTTATATTCCAGAAATGCAAGAATTCTTTAAAAAAGGCGAAAGAAAAGTCTATCTTGAAAAAATCCAGGAAGAAGTAGAGAAAAAGAATCAACTAACCTCCTCTATTTAACGTCTCTGCGTCTAACTTTTTTCCGCAAGATGCTAAAAACCCCATCTCTTATTAGGATATAAGAAGGGGGATTTTTTTATGCTTCAGACTAATTTGCTTTTTTACGCTAGTATTATTCTCTTTGGTGTGGCCGCTTTTATTTTATCCCTCAATCTTTTTTCAGATGAAGAAAAATTTAAAACCAGTGAACTTCTCGATAGTGCTGATGATAAAGAAGATGAAGCTAAAAAAAAGAAGGAAGGAATTATACTGAGGACTAGTCGTCCTTTCTTTAAGCGTTATATCGGACCTGTTGTTTCATCAATGAAAAATAAAAAGGCCATTAGAGAAAAATATAAGCGCTCTTTGGCCAATGCAGGACTTTCTGATATTTTGACACCTGATGATCTTTATTCATTTAAGCTTTTTCTTATTCTTGGCTTTCCCATTGTCTATCTTGTTTTAAAAGAATTTGCAGAAATGACAGACTGGCCTGTAGGGATGGCGCCTTTTACAGGGATATTGGGTTTTTTTTACCCCGATTTTTGGATTAAAGGTAAAATTGAAGAGAGGCAAAAAGAAATTATCTTCAATATGCCCTTTGTTGTAGATATGTTGGCCCTTTCAGTGGAGGCCGGTCTTGATTTTATGGCGGCCATTATGAAGGTAATTGAGAAGGCCCCTAAAAGTGTTTTAACAGAAGAGTTTGAGACCATGATTAGAGAAATTCGCATCGGTCAGTCGCGTGCAGAAGGGCTTAGAGCGTTAGTCTGGAGAACCAATGTTATTGAGTTGGCCTCTTTTTCGGCAACTCTTATAGCAGCAGACTCTGTTGGGGCCTCAATTGGTCCTATCTTAAAAAGTCTTGCTGCTGAGATGAGACAGAAGAGATCGGCCATGATTGAAAAAAAGGGAGCACAAGCGGCAACTAAAATTTTATTTCCCATGTTGTTTCTCATTGCGCCCTCTGTTTTTTTAGTCATTGGTTCTCCCGTAGTTGTCCAGCTTGCTTCCAGTGGGGGATTTTAGAGTGAAAGGAATATGTAAAATACAATTAAAAGGAAGTGAGGTGGTTTTGGCCGAGAGGGCCACGATGGCCAATAACTTTTACTTGCGCTTAATGGGGTTAATGGGAAGAAAATCACTTGATCCTTATGATGCACTTGTTTTGCATTCAGATTTAGCGATGCAATCAATTCATACATTTTTCATGAGATTTTCCATTGATGTTATTTTTTTAAATAAAAAAATGAAGGTTCTTAAAATTGTTAAAAAGATGAAACCTTTTCGCATGACAAGACTTGTGTGGGGGGCCTCAACTGTTATCGAATTAACAGCAGGTAGTGTGGAGAGCAAAATTAAAGAAGGCGACATCTTGGAGTTTATTTATGTATAAATTAGTGGTGGTAGGAGGAAAGAAGAGGGGAGAAGAGTTTCATTTACAGGAAGGAGAGAATATTATTGGACGCGATGGGAGTTGCTCTGTTCCTATTGATTTAGAAGGTATTTCAAAAAAGCATTTAAAAATTACTGTTAATAAAGAAAGTGTCTATTTAGAAGACCTTGGAAGTTCTAATGGAACTTTTCTCAATGAAAAAATGATTAAAACATCACCGGCAAAGAATGGAGATAGAATCGCTCTGCCTAATATGATTCTACAGCTTGTTTTTCTTAAAGAAATTGAAATTATTGTTCGAAAAAAAGTTCAAAAATCGAGTGACAAAGATGTTGATTTAGATTTTGCGACACCTCCTGCTCCAGCTAACTTTGTTGAAAAAATACTGCATCTTATACGTTATAAAATTGTTCCTTTTATTTTAGGAATTAATAAAGAGTATGAATGGCGCTCTGTTTTGGCCATCATTCTTTCAACCTATTTAGTGATTGTCATAGGAGTAACGATCTTTCCTATTCTTCAAGAAAATAGACGTGTTTTGCTTATGGAGGTTAGCAAAAGAGGAGTTCATTACGCAAAAGAGGTGGCCCGTTTAAATGCGAACTATCTTGCTTCAAGACAGTTAGATGCCATTGATACAACTTTTTTAGATTCTGAAGATGGTGTAGATTCCTATGAACTTTTTGATATGGAAGGGCGTATTATTAGGCCACTTTCAAGAATGAATGATTATATTAACGATACTTTTTCAGTCTACGCACAAAAGAAGATAACAGAGGGCAATATTCAGTTAGGTCAAAAAGAATTAGACAATGGAACTTTTGGAATTTTCATGGCCGTGATGGGGAGAAATGTTCGCTTGGGATCTTATGAACCTGTGGGGATGGTGGCCATTAAATTTTCTCCTCCTTCCCTTATGGTAGAGGCAAAAAATAATAGTGGGGCCTATTTAAAAGCACTTGTTATTTGTTTTACCATTGGGCTTATTTTCTTTTTTATTATCTATTATATGACAATTTTTCATTTAGAAGATTTGCAAAAGCAAATTGATCAAGTGATGAGAGGAAGAAAAAAAGAAATTGAAAGTAAGTTTATGTTTATTGAAATGAATCCTTTGAAAACTAGCGTTAATATAATTCTCCATAAATTAAAGGAAGATGAAGGTGGGGAAGGAAGTGATTTTGGAGAGATTGAGTCTGATGAAAAATATGTTGCGACTTTATATGAATTTTTTGAAGGAGCAGCAGGAGCAACCATTGTTTTAAATAGTGATAAACTTATTAAAAAGATCAATATTCAGGCGGAAGATTTAACAGGTATCCGGCAAAATATTGGTGAAGGAATGGGACTCTTGGATGTTACAAAAGATCAAGGACTTGCTGCTACAATGATTGATTTGTGTGATCAGTCAGCGAATAATGGAGGAGTGGCCCAAAAAGGAAGTTATGAAATTCAAGGAAGAGAATATAATATTATTGCAACATCCCTTATGGGAAAAGATGGGTTTGCAAAAGCATTTTACCTGACATTTATTTTGGATGAATAATTAAATAATGAAAAATAGTAAAAATATTTTAATGATAGAAAGCTTTAAGGTTCCAGAAAAAAAAGGAACTTATCATCGACTACTCTGTCTTTCAGGATTAAAGAAGGGTGTCAGTTATTTTATTAAATCAGATCGCGTTCTAATGGGGCGTTCTGAAGATTCTGATATTCAAATTTTTGATGATCAAGCATCGCGCGAACATGCTGAGATTAGAAAAGTAGGAGACGATTTCTTTTTAACAGATTTAAATTCACAAAATGGTATTTTTGTTAACGAAATAAAAACAAAGCAGGTTCAGTTAAAAGAAAATGATCTTGTTGTGATAGGAAAGAGTGTTTTTAAATTTACTCGAGTTGAAGTCGCTGAAAAAGAATTTGCTATTGATAAGGCCCAAAGAGAAAAAGAAGAAGAGCTTCAACAAGAAGAAGAAAAAAAGAAAGAATCTTCGACCAGAGAAAATAAACAAAAAAAAATGATTTTGTATGTTTTAGTAGGGCTATTAACCCTATGGGTTGTGTTAGATGATGAAGAGAGTTCTCGTATTGATAGTGAATCAAAAAGTTCTCAAAAAAAGAATTTACTAATATTATTTAGAGAAAAAAAAATAAAGTTGATCAAGAAGTTTATAATAAATTAAGTGTTATTTTTCATCGTGGTCTAAGAGAAATTCAGGCCAAAAATTATTTTAGAGCATTATCAGAATTTAACTTGGCCCTTATTATTGATCCACAAAATCCAAGGGCATCTTTTTATATTAGAAAAGTAAAACAACTTCTTGATAAAGAAATAGAAGTTCTTTTTATTAGTGCGCAGCAAAACAAAGAGGCCTTGCGCTATGCTGTTGCTCTTAGTAACTATTGCTCTGTGATAAGACTTTTACAAAATACACCAGAAGATGAACGCTATATTAAAGCAGAAGATAATGTAAAAGAGATGGTGGTTATATTGGGGAAGGATGAAGATAAAAATTACTGCATCTGATGAAAAGGGTGGGCATCTAAATTACAATTTTGACAGTTCTTCCTCTTTAACAGGAATCGAAGAAGTCTATATTGGTCGTGCAAAAGATTGTCAAATTCAGCTTGATGATTTTCAAATATCTCGTCACCATAGTGTTTTAAAAATTGAAGAAAACAGAGCTTCTATTGAGAAGATAAGTCATCTTTCTTCTTTAATTATTAACGGAAACAAAATTGAAAAAAGAGCTGATCTTAAAACATCAGATATGATCTCCATTGGAACATTTACTCTTTTGGTGGAAATTCAAAACGAAATTCAAAACGAAATTGAAGAGCAGGTCCAAGAGAAAAATAAAGAAGAGAAACAAGGGCCTATTGAAGAAAAAACAATGCTTGCTCCTCTTGAAGTTTCTCCTGATGAAAGTGTTCTGACATCAGAAAAAGATGAAAGTAATGATGAGTTTTCATTTGAAAAATCACAGGAAGATGATCCAGAAGTAAATAATTCAATGAATAGTGAAGAAGAAAGCAATGATCCTTTTGCTTCAGGTGATAATAATTTTTTAGATGCTTCATCCGACGAAGGGGCAACTGATTCAAGTGATCCTATGGCGATGGGAGCAGATCTTGCTCCTACTGGTGATGAGATGAATAGTTTAGATGAAGGGGGAGAAGGTGAAAAGACAGAAGTCTTAGGTGACTTTGCTCAATTTATTCTCAGTATCTCAGGCGAGCATGCTCCTTTTGATGAATATTTTTTAAAAGAAGATGAAATTAAAATAGGTCGTGACAAAGAAAAATGTCAACTAGTTGTTAATGATACTGAAATATCATTAGAGCATGCTCTTTTAAAGAAAAGAGGACCTATTTATTTACTCATTGATTTAGAATCTGAAAATGGAACGATTTTAAATGGAAAAAGGATTAATGAAGTAGCTCTTAAGGAAGGGGATGAATTTATCTTAGGTAATACAAGCTTTGATGTCAGAGTTGAATCAAAGAGTATTCAGCGAGAAAAAGAAATTTTAATGCCCGTTCAAAATGTACAAGAAATTGAAGTCCAAAAAGTTGTTGAAGAAGAAGTCTCTTTTGATGATGAAATAAAAGTGCCAGGAGAGGAGAAGAAAAGCTCTTCTCTTTTTAGTAAAGAATCTCTTTCAGATCCAGAAAAAAGAAAAAAAATATTAATGATCGCCATTGTGATTTTGGGCGGATTTCTTTTGTTAGACGAAGAAGAAGTTGAGGTGAAAAAAGGTGATGCTCAGGAACAAAGTAAGGGAGCTAATAAACAAAGAGGTGAAGGGGAAAATAAGTCTAATTCAAATAAAAAAGAAAAGAAAAAAAAGATCTTCACACCAGAAGAAATTGAATACCTTGAGGCCGCTTATAATTTGACAAAAGAGCTCTTCAATAAAGGAATGTATAAAGAAGCAGAATTTGAAATAAATAAAATTTTTGCTTTGGCCCCTGATGGATATAAAGAATCAAATCAATTAAAAAAACTTATTCAAGATAGTTACAAACAGTTGGCCTTGCTAGAGCAAAAAGAGCAAAGAGAAAAAGAAGAGCAAGTTCGAAGAAAGAAAGTAGAAGAGTTAGTTGTCAAGGCCAAAGAGGCCGTAAAAGAGAGAAATGTTACCTTAGCAGAATCTCTTTTTAGTAAAATTTTTGAACTTGATCCAGAGCAACCAGAAGTTGGTCTTTTAAAACTAGAACTTGATTCTTGGAAAAAAGAAAAAGAGCGAAAAGAAATAGAAGAAGCGCAGAAAAAGGCAGAAAGAAAGAGGCAGGAAAATGCTTTTCGGCCAGGAAAAGGTCATTATGAGAAAAAAGAATGGTATCAGGCCATTGTTCGCTTAGATGAATTTTTGCAGGATAAAAATCTTGATGATGATTTGATGAAAGAAGCAAGTGAGATGTATAAAGAATCAAAAGATCAACTCGATGAGACTTTGCGACCCCTTCTTGAAAAGGCCCAATCCCTTCGAGATGGTCAAGATCTTAAAGGGGCCTATGAATCTTACTTGGAAGTATTAAAAAATGATCCCAATCATGTAGAGGCCTTAAATGAAATTAATTCTATTCGAGAGTCTCTTGATGGGAGGGCCAGAAAAATTTACCGCGAAGGAATTATTTCAGAGTCTCTTAGTTTATTTGATAATGCGAAAGAAAAATTTGAACAAGTTCAGCAAATTTCTCCTCTCGATAGTTATTACTACAAGATGGCCACTGAGAAATTAAAAAAGTATTTTGATTAAGGAGTTCTCTATGATGTTAAAAGAGTATGCGGTAAAAACTCATCAAGGGCCTTACTTCCAAATTAATGAAGATACTGTTCATCTTGATTTTGCTAACGGTCTTTTTCTTTTGCTAGATGGTTTAGGTGGATCGGGAGTAGGAGATACGGCCGTTTTAAAAATAAAAACAGATATTAGCGACTTTTTTCTCTCTGTTGGGGGAGATCAAGATTCAACATTCCCTTTCTATTATAATTATCGTTATCTCCTAGAGGGAAATGCCCTCGTTAATGGAATTTACTTTGCTCATAATAATTTATGGCAACTCAACACCACTCGCTCTATTTCGCAGCGTGCGGCCTCTTCTATTGCAGCATTGAGTGAAAGTAAAAATATAGTTACAATGGTGACATCGGGAAATGTTAAAGTTTTTTTGATGAGAAGTCAGAAAATGAGTTTTTTGATGGGAAAAGATACACTTTCTTTTTTAGGAAATGATGAGGGAGGAAAAGAGTTTAGGACACTACCAACTGCAGGAATAGGGCTTTTTGAGAAACTAGAGTTTGATATTCATGAGCTTAAAATCATAGAGGGCGATCAAATTATTCTTATTTCAGATGGGTGTTACGGAAGATTAGATCAGCGAGAGCTTGAATTTAAGTTGACGGAAAAAAGATTTTCATTAAGTGAAAAAATTGATAACATCTTTTCAATGAGCAATCAGCGTGGAAATTTAGATAACCAATCCTTAATGATTTTACAGTATTAAATTTCTTCTAAACCTAATATTTAAGTGGTGAAATGATAACAACACTAATTATTGCCGATGATAGCGAAACAATTCAGAGAATTATTAGAAAGAACTTAATTGATCTTCCTTTAGAAATGAAAATCGCTTCAACAGAACAGGACCTCTTGCGCTTAGTAGAAGAGATTCCGCGCTCACTTGTCTTGATGGATTTTTGTCTATCCGATAAAATGAATGGCCATTTATTAGTAGAAAAAGTAAAAGGCGTAGCACCTAGCACGAAAATTGTGGTGATGTTTGGAACTTTTGATCCTATTGATGAGAACACTTTAAAAAAAGTCGGAGCACGAGATCATATCGTTAAGCCTTTTGATTCATCGCATTTTCGCAATTTAGTAGAATCTCTTATGGGTCAAGAGGAAGAAGAAGAACTGACAGAAGCACCTCTAAGAGAAATGAAAAAAGAAGATTTTTCCCCTCCTGAGATTAGTGCAGCAGAAGAAGAGGACTTTGACTTGTGGGAGGCCGAAGGGCCTGCTGCGACTCAACAAGAAATGGAGTCTTGGGATGTTCGCTTGCCCGATGATGAAGAACAAGAACCACTGAAACTACAAGAACAAGAACAAGAAGAACAAGAACAAGAAGAAGAGATTTCCCCAAGCTCGCATCCTTTTTCTAAAAATAATGACCTTTGGGGACCAGATGAAATTGTTTTAGAGGCACCAGAAGAAACGGAGACTGTGAAAATTCACGAAGAGATCCAGGAAGAGGCCCAGGAAGAAATTCCAGCAGAACTTCAAGGGGAAATGGAAGAGGAAGTTCAAGAAAAAGAACGGGCCCTCTTAAAAGAAGAAATGAGCTCTTTGTCAGAAAAGATTTTGCGAGAAGTAATCTGGGAAGTTGTCCCTCAGTTAGCAGAAAAAATGCTCAAAGAAGAGCTGGCCAAAATTAAAGAAAAATCGTGATGACGGCCTTTTAGCTTTTCTTCACCAGTGATCCCGTAAAAAAAGATTCTTCGCCCTTCTCTGTTTGCAAGATAATCTCTCCTTGCTTTCCAATTCCCTTATAAATTCCCTTCGCCACAAGATGATCTTTTTCTTTGAGTTCCACTGCTTCATGAAGGAAAAGAGAATGTTTATTATAGGATGCAATAATTTCAGAAGAAGAGATTTTTGTTTTGTGAAAAAACTGAGTAAATAAAAGAGGTATCTTCCAGTAAAAATCTTCACTGAATATGGGGGTATGGTGGAGAATTCCTCCATAGGAAGCATTTTCGGGGGCCGTTAAATTAACTCCAACTCCAATAGAGAGAAAAGGGGAGTCACTGTCAGCGTGTAAGACAATACCGGCACATTTTTTTTTCTCACTATTATAGAGATCATTGGGCCATTTAGGAGTTAAGGAGAGAGGTCTTTGATAATATTCTTCAAAAAAAAGAGAGAGCTTTAAGGGAATTTCAAGAGAGACGAGTTGCCCTTTTTCTTCTTCTTCTTTAGGGGCGGTAAAAGAGAAAAAAAGAGCATGAGAAGAAGAGTTCTCCCATTGGTTTCCTCGGCGTCCATAACCGGCCGTTTGCTTTTTAGTGGCCACCAAGAGCCCTTCGGAAGAGATATTTTTCGATTTTACTTTTTCTCTCAGCAATGTTTGTGTAGAGCTACATTCTTTTAAATAAATAATTTCCATAAATCTTTTTTTAATCTACCAAGAGGAGTTTTACCATGGCCAAAATAGAGCGCGCCACCATGCGAGAGTTAGTTTTTAAAACCGACGTCAATCCTTATGCCACAGGAAGTGTGGAGGTGAGCTTTGGGCAGACAAAAGTTCTCTGTACGGCCTCAGTGGAAGAATCCGTTCCGCCTTTTTTAAGAGATAAAAATGTTGGCTGGCTGACGGCCGAATATTATATGCTTCCCATGTCCACTCACACGCGTTCTCGGCGGGATAAATGCCTTTCAAGTGGGAGAACCCATGAGATTCAGCGCCTTATTGGTCGATCCCTCAGGGCCGTTGTGGATTTATCAGCGCTAGGACCGCGAACTCTTATGATTGATTGCGATGTTCTTGTGGCCGATGGAGGAACGAGGACTGCTTCTATTACGGGGGCCTTTTTGGCCATGGCCCTTGCCGTGAAAAAATTAAAAAAAGAGGGGCGAGTGAAAGAAGAGGCCAAGATTATTTTAGATTATTTGGCCGCTGTTAGCGTAGGCCTCAGGGAAGATGGAGGTATTTTGGTGGACCTCAATTACCAGGAGGATTCAAGTATTAGCACCGACATGAATATTGTCATGACGAAAGCAAAAAAGATTGTGGAAGTTCAGGCCGCTGCAGAGAAAGTTCCTTTTACGTCACAAGAACTTCAATTGGCCCTCGAAGCAGGAGAAAAGGCCCTTTCGGGAATTTTTAAAAAAATGGAGGAAATCCTTCTATGATGCAGCTTTATTTGGCCACCAGCAATCCCGGTAAATTAAAAGAATTTAAAGAACTTTTGGCAGAAGGCCAAGATGAGGACAATGTAGAGTTTCTTCTTCCTCATGATCTTCCCGATGTAGAAGAAACAGAAGAGACCCTTCAAGGTAACGCTCTTCTCAAAGCAAGCAGTTGCTATAATAGATTAAAACTACCTTCTTTTGCCGATGATTCAGGGCTTTTTGTTTCGGCCCTCCCTGGAGAGTTGGGGGTGAAAAGTGCCCGTTTTGGTGACAAGACACTGGATGATGAAGGCCGTATGAAGCTTTTATTAGAGAAGATGAAGGGCATTGAAGATCGAAGTTGTTATTTTGCCTGTGTGCTCTGTTTTTACCTCAGCAAAGAAGAGCAGTTTTTCTTTGAAGGACGCCTCAAGGGCGAAGTGGCCCATGAAATTAGGAAAGGAGGAGGTTTTGGTTATGATGGTCTTTTTATTCCTGAAGAGTATAAAAGTGAAGGAATTCACTTGAGTGAACTTAGCGATTGGAAAAAGAAAAATTCTCATCGCGCTCTTGCTTTTTCTTTTGCACGAAAGTTTTTTCAGCAAAACTATTGGAAAAGAGCAGAAACTATCCTATAAGACTCTTCACTTTGGTAACGGGGCGTAGCGCAGTTTGGTAGCGTACCTGCTTTGGGAGCAGGTGGTCGTTGGTTCGAATCCAATCGCCCCGACCAATTTCAATTCATTCTTTTCATTTCCTCCATTATTGCTAAATAAAAAAAATCTATATACCCTTCAGCTAACAAATATCGTTTGGTTAGGAGAGGGGGGTATTGTGAAAAAAGAAGTTCATCGTCGAGATTTTTTAAAAATTCCAGCAGGCATGGCCCTAGTGGGGCCTTCGCTTTTAAGTTCAGTTTATGGAATGGGCGCAAAGAATTTTTCTCCTGTTGATGCAGAAGATCTTGAAACAAAGAACGGTGCCAATCTTTTGGCCCTTGCACCTGGTTTTACATGTCGTCTTTTGACAACCTTTGGAGAAATGATGCATGACGGGTATCAAAATCCAGCTAAACCAGATGCTATGGGCGTTTTTCTCAGTGAAGATGAAAGTAAGTATTATCT
>NODE-367-length-16003-cov-6.54264_pt1 | contig 16003 bp, 18 predicted proteins | sample MGYA00139097_ERZ477577 | MGnify/ENA metagenome assembly ERZ477577 | reverse complement strand
CCCCCGACAACCCATTTTTCGGAGGGTAAACACCCATGAATGTTCACGAGTATCAGGCCAAGGCAATTCTGCGGAACTTCAAGGTTCCTGTCCCGGAAGGACATGTGGTCTACAACATCAATTCGGCCCGGGATTGGGCCAAGCGCCTCGGCGAGGGCCCTTACGCAGTCAAGGCCCAGATTCATGCCGGCGGACGCGGCAAGGGCGGCGGCGTCAAGATTGCCAAAACGGCCGATGAGGCCAAGCAATTCGCCCGCGACATGTTCGGTATGACCCTGGTGACTCCCCAGACCGGACCTGAGGGCAAAATCGTTAAACGAGTGCTGATCGAAAAAGGATGCAACATCGCCGACGAATTCTACCTCTCTTTCCTGGTCGACCGTGCCACTGACATGGTCACCCTGATGGCTTCTGCCGAAGGCGGCATGGATATCGAGGAAGTCGCCGCCAAGACTCCGGAGAAACTTTTCTTCGAAGCAATCGATCCGGTCGTCGGCCTGACGGCTTTCCAGTGCCGCAAGGTGGCCTTTAAGCTCGGCTTTGAAATTGCCCAGGTCAAGCAGGCGGTTCCTCTGCTGATGAACCTGTACCAGACTTTTGTCGAAACCGATTGTTCCCTGCTTGAGATCAACCCCTTGGTCCTGACCGGAGAAGGCAACCTGCTCTGTCTCGATGCCAAGATCAATTTTGATGAGAACGCACTCTTCCGCCATCTCCGGATTCGCGACCTGCGCGATTATGACGAAGAAGATCCGATGGAGATCGAAGCCTCCCAGTACGACCTCTCCTACATTGCTCTTGATGGCAACATCGGCTGTATGGTCAATGGCGCCGGCCTGGCGATGGCGACCATGGATATCATCAAGCATTACGGTGGTGATCCGGCGAACTTCCTTGATGTAGGTGGCGGCGCGACCATCGAGCGTGTTACGGAAGCCTTCAAGATTATCCTCTCCGACGAAAAGGTGGAGGGAATTCTGGTCAACATCTTCGGTGGCATCATGAAATGTGATGTTATTGCGACCGGAGTCATCGAAGGCGCCAAACAAGTCGGCGTCAAGGTCCCCCTGGTTGTTCGCCTCGAAGGAACCAACGTCGATCTGGGCAAGAAGCTGCTGGCAGAATCGGGCTTGAATATTGTCAGTGCTGATGGCATGGCTGATGCGGCTGAAAAGATCGTCAAAGCCGTCAAGGAGGAGAGACAACAATGAGCATATTGATCAATAAACATACCAAGGTCATCACCCAGGGTATCACCGGTGCCACCGGTCTCTTTCATGCTCAGGGCGCCCGTGACTATGGCACACAGATGGTTGGTGGAGTCACCCCCGGTAAAGGCGGCACCAAGATCGATGGTTTCCCGGTTTTCGATACGGTCGAAGACGCCGTCAAAGAAACCGGCGCCAACGCCTCGGTTATCTACGTGCCGCCAGTCGGCAGTGCTGACGCGATCATGGAAGCGGTTGATGCCGGTATTGAGCTGGTGATCTGTATCACCGAAGGGGTCCCGGTGCTGGACATGGTCAAGGTGAAAAGGTACATGGAAGGCAAGAATTGCCGCCTGGTAGGGCCAAACTGTCCGGGTGTGATTACTCCGGGCGCGTGCAAGATCGGCATCATGCCCGGTTACATTCATAAACCGGGCCCGGTCGGTGTTGTCTCCCGCTCCGGGACCCTGACCTACGAAGCGGTTTGGCAGCTGACCACCCGTGGTATCGGTCAAACCACCTGCGTCGGCATCGGCGGTGATCCGGTTAACGGCACCAGCCATCTCGACGTCTTGAAAATGTTTGAGGACGACCCGGCGACCGAGGCGATTATCATGATCGGCGAGATCGGTGGTGATGCCGAAGAGCAGGCCGCGGCCTTTGTTCGTGATCATATGACCAAGCCGGTCGCGGCCTTCATCGCCGGCGCGACTGCACCTGCCGGTAAACGTATGGGACATGCCGGCGCGATCATCTCCGGCGGCAAGGGTGACGCCGCCAGCAAGAAAGCGTTTCTCGCCGAATGCGGTGTCAGCGTTGCCGAGAGTCCAGCCGAGATGGCTGATGCGTTGCTTAAAATCTGGCAGCCTTGAGAAAGAATAGCTCTCCGAGACATTTCTACCATCATTTTTTAACAGATAAACCACAAAAGCAAACCCCGCATTTTCGAATGCGGGGTTTGTCAGTGATCCGAACCGGCTCAATGGCCGGCCCTTTCTCTCTTTTTTTCGGACTTATCACCCGCATGTAAGGTTGCAAGTATTTAACTCACCAAAAGTAGGCGCTTTAGGCAAAGCCGAGAAGAGCCACCCTTTGCGTCTTTCCTGGCTTTTCTCAGCGTCTTTGCGTTGCTCTTTTGATTTCAGCCTTTGCTGTTTTGGTGTAAAGACCTATTCCCTATTGTTTGGGTTATAGACCCGGGTTTTTTTGGGGGGGGCATCAACAATACGTGTCCTTGACCACAGAAAACTTTTCAGCTATGGGCTCAAGGGGGAAATCGCGCAAAGATCCGGGATCTCAAAAGGATCCAGGTTGACTCCGTCTCTGTGCACACGCGCCACGTGGCCACAAAGCTCTACATCAAAGTCTGTTTCTATCAGGCGCCCTCCGACACATTCAATCTGCACAGCACACTCTAGCAAGCGAGGTGCAGTCGCGGCTATCCCCGAAAGACATGAATAATTCAGTTCTTCCTCAGCAAGCAGACAGAACTTGCCTTTGTCCATAATGATACTGATCGTCTCAAGGTCGCTTTCATGGGGTACGTTCAGGATAAAGTCACCGCCCGGCCAATAACACGAATCAGAATCGAAACGACCGCACCAAGCCGTACGAAGACGAGGTAAGGAACCACCAACCAATGCAATCCAGGAGGTTACCAACACCAGAGGCTTACCGTCAGGACCATACCAGCTGATCAACCCGGCAGGACGCCAGGCAACAGGAGCTTTTGTCCTATAAGACGGCTCATTCATAGTCAACACCCTTACTACGTATGAAAAGTGTTATTATTATACGACATTTCCTCACACTACAAAAGCCTAACAACAACTAAGTTCTTGACAAGTAAAATAAACTTTAATAAGAATTCTACCAACTAAGTTTTAAGGAGATTACTATATGCGCTTATCGACTAAAAGCCGCTATGGCCTGCGAGCTCTCTTTGACATGGCCTACCATGCCGGCACCTTGCCTGCGCAAATCAAGGACATAAGCCGTCGTCAGAACATCTCTCCACGCTACCTGGAGCAAATTTTTCAAGACCTCAAACGTGGCGGGCTTCTAAAAAGCCGCAGAGGGCCCCAGGGCGGATATTTCCTGTCTCGAAAACCACACGAAATCACTGTTTACCAGATCATCATGGCGGCAGAAGGTGAGATGGCCCTGGTCGACTGTATCAAATCGGGAAAAGGCTGCAAGAAAGAATGTGACATGGAAGCCGAATGCGTGACCCAGAATGTCTGGAGAGAAGCAAGCAAGCGTCTCAATGACTACCTGGAGTCCGTCACGCTGAAAGATCTATGCGACGATGCACAGAAGATGGGTGTAGAAAAAGAGCTTGACCATCGCTTCATGTATTTCATTTAAGCGACGAGCAACGACGATCGCCAAAGCGCGAAAGGCTCTCTGACGCGAGCAAGATCTTTGCCGCTATGACCTCTGGCAGAACCAGACATAACATTTCATTCACGGAAAAGGACTCCGGCTCACCAGACGGAGTCCTTAATTATCTCATGACGATTGATAGCAAATTTGAAAAGCTGAAAGACATTCTCACTGAGCTGGGTTCGGCCGTGGTCGCTTTTTCAGGCGGCGTCGACTCAACGTTCCTGCTACAGACAGCTCGCGACGTCCTCGGCGCCGAACGTGTCATTGCACTGACAGCCACCTCGCCGACCTACCCAAGCTACGAGTTTAACGAAAGCGTAAAGCTGGCCAAGGATCTCGGGGTCCAGCAGGTGGTTGTCGACAGCAACGAACTGTTGATCCCAGGCTTTGCCGACAACCCGCCCCGTCGCTGCTACCATTGCAAGAAAGAGCTCTTTGAAATCTGCATGCTCAAAGCGAAAGAGCTCGGATATGCAGAAGTCCTCGACGGCTCGAACCTGGATGACCTTGATGACTACCGACCAGGCCGGGAAGCTGCCAAAGAGCTGAAAGTTCGCTCTCCTTTGCTCGAAGCGGAGCTGACTAAAGAAGACATCCGTGCCTTGAGCCGCCGTAGCGGACTGCCGACAGCGGAGAAACAAGCCTTCGCATGCCTGGCCTCACGCTTCCCCTACGGCACCCGCATTACCGCAGAGCGCCTGCAGCAGATTGATATCTGCGAAACATTTATGCGGGAAAATGATTTTCATACCTTTCGCGTTCGCTATCACAATGAAACAGCCCGCATAGAAGTTGCCCTTGACGAGCTGTCGCGAATCGTTGATGATCAAATGCGTGAGAAAATCCTGACCGTTTTCAAAGGCGCCGGATTTACCTACGTGGCCCTTGACCTTCAAGGCTACCGCACGGGCAGCATGAACGAAGGTGATGCCCTGAAAGAAGCCTGAACCCTATAGCTCAGGAGAAACCATGCCACACACCAGAGCCCTGTTATCAATCTGTTTCTGTGCCGGCCTGCTTGCTGGACTTTGCAGTAGCCTGGTTGCCTGGCAATCCGGGCAGATGGGGCTTCCTGCCATGGTTGGAGTTCGGATAAACCCCTCTCTGAGTCCGGACTGGATCTATTCACGCATGATCTGGGGCGGCCTCTGGGGGCTGGTTTATTTTCTGATGATCGGCCCTCTCAAATCCCGCCGCCACTGGGCCCGCAAGGGCTTGTGGATCAGCCTTCTGCCGACTGCATTTCAACTCCTTTATGTCTATCCCTATATGACCAGCTACGGTTGGTTCGGTCTTGAACTCGGTCAACTGACCCCGCTCTTCATCTTTGCCTATAACCTGGTCTGGGGACTCTGCACCGGAATCTTCTGTCGACTCTTCTGGGGGCGTGGTTAAACTTGCGCCTCCTGTCTCTTCTTCTTTGTCTGAGCTTGATTCTGCCCCTGTCCGCCTGCGCGGAAGAGTCAGGACCTGTTCTGCAAGGCACAGTCACCTGGATCTACGACGGTGACACCCTCAAGGTAGACCCGCACGGCAAAGTCCGGCTGATCGGTATCGACACACCGGAAAGAGAAAATTCTAAGCGCGACAGTTATCTCATCAAAAAAGGGATTTCAGCCGCCAGACAAAGAGAGATCTATCAACAAGCCAAAACCTTCAACATCAAACAGGTCAAAGGTCAACAGGTGACCCTGACCCTCGACGATCCTGAACGCGATCGGCACGGCCGGCTCCTGGCCTATCTCCACCTCCCTGATGGTCGAATGCTTAATCGCGTGTTGCTCGAGCAAGGCCTGGCGGTTGTTTACAGAAGATTTTCTTTCCGTATGAAAGAGGATTTCCTAACGGCCGAAACAGAAGCGATGAAGAACAAACGAGGTCTTTGGGAATAAAGCGGAGGCTGTAAGGTGTAAGCTGTAAGCTGGGGGCTGGGGGCTGGCTTAGTTTCAAGAAGGAGAATCTATGGTCAAGCGTTGTTCATGGTGCGGCAGCGACCCGTTATATGTCGCCTACCACGATGAAGATTGGGGCGTTCCTGTCTATGACAATCAACAGCTCTTCGAGATGCTGATTCTCGAAGGAGCGCAAGCCGGTCTCAGCTGGCTGACCATTTTGAAAAAACGTGAGAACTACCGCAAGGCGTTTCATGACTTTGATGCGTCCACAATAGCGGGCTACGACCAGAAAGAGATTGACCGTCTGATGCAGGACGCCGGCATCGTGCGCAATCGGCTCAAGATCGAAGCAACCATTAAAAATGCCCGTGGCTTTCTACAGCTCTGTGAAGAGTTTAATTCTTTCGCAAACTACCTCTGGCGCTTTGTTGATGGCAAACCGATCATCAATGCCTGGCAAGACCACTCCGCTATCCCCGCCAATACACAGATCTCCGATCAGCTGAGCAAAGACCTCAAAAAGCGTGGCTTTAACTTTGTAGGTTCAACCATCTGCTACGCATTCATGCAATCCATCGGCATGGTCAATGACCACACCACCGACTGTTTCCGTTACCAACAAATCAACCAGTTGACAAAATAAGAGAGCCATCATGATTGCGGTCATTTTCGAAGTTCAGATCAAGGAAGGCAAACAGGAGGAATATCTGGAGATCGCCGCTGAATTGAAAGAGCATCTGGTTCGTGTTGATGGATTTATTTCCATCGAACGCTTTTCCAGTTTATCTGAAGAGGGCAAGCTTTGTTCTCTTTCTTTCTGGGAGGACGAAGCTTCAGTCAAACAGTGGCGGGAGTTTGACATGCATCGCCTGGCACAGGAGAAAGGCAAATCGGAAATTTTTGCTGATTTCAGGATTCGTGTGGCGGAGGTTGTGCGGGATTATGGGATGAAGAGCCGTAAAGAAGGATCAAAATCAGATAGGCCAGACTGACAAACTTTTCCCCTGGAGAACGGGCCTTTGGTTATTCGTTTTTGCCTGCCCTACTCATCCTCGCCAAACAAGCCCATCTGGTCAAAGCGGTGTTTTTCAACCTTAAACGGCAAGGGGAAGTAACGAGGACACTCGAGCAAAAGGTTGGCCGCCGGCTGTTTGCAGTTACGCAAACACTTTAGACAGAGAGGATTCAGTGCTTTTTCGTCAGGAGAGGGCTTCATAGTTCTGTCCAATCAAGGTCACGCCTTCACCATATCAGGACAAAGACTCGCTGGTAAAGAGATCATTTAGTTTCCTGATGACTTTTCAAGCACTTCAGCAACAACGGCCTCGATACGCGCCATAACCGTATTCTCTGGCTCCAGGTCGATCTCAACGCGCCTTTCAGGCAGCGTATGACGGTAAAGAGGATCGTAGTAATTCACCATCAATTCACCGACCAACTCCGTCCAGTTGCCTTCTTCCAGGAGCTGAAGGAAATGATTCATCGTCTCTTTGCCCAATTTGTCCTTTAGGGCCTTGATCGGCTGGACGAACTCATTTTTGAGTTTATCAACGGCAGGATAGTCAGCAAGGATGTTTCTGACTCTTGCTTCCAAAGAAGCATTCAACCAGATCGACGTCTCAACCTGCAAAGCCTGGTAAAACCTGGGGGGTAGAGCGACCCTCCCGATATGACGGCTTTCGCCCTCTGCCAGAAGGTAGGCATCACGCGGGATTTTACGTAATTCATCCCACAGCAGGGCTTCGAACATCTTCTGGCCCGGTTGCGGGGGCAAGCCAAGGTTGCCGAAAGCGCTGCCACGGTGATTGGCCAAGCCTTCCAGATCAACAACAGGATAACCCTTCTCCGCCAGCCGCTTCAGGTATTCAGTTTTACCAACCCCTGTCAGGCCGCGAAAGACCAGCAATCGCCCCCACTCACCATGCTCGAAGAAATCGAGGACCATGCGTCGAAAGCCCTTATGCCCCCCTGACAACTGGCGGGCAGGAACACCGGCAAGTTCAAGGAACTGTGTCAGGGCCAGACTGCGCATGCCACCACGCCAGCAGAAGACAACAACCGGCTGTGATGTTCCAGCTTGCAGAGCGGCCACCTGGTCAACCATTGCCGGGATCTTGGGCGCAACGATTTGCACACCACGCCGACGTGCCTGCTGCTTGCCCACCTGCTTGTACAGGGTGCCGACTTCTTGCCGTTCCGCATTATTAAGAATCGGCACATTGATCGCACCGGGAATGGTCGCCTCAGCAAATTCATCGGGACTGCGGGCATCAACCAGCAAGGCGCCTTTATTGCGCAGGGTCAGGGCTTGTTCAAGGGATATGGATAGTGACATAGGACTCGCTCTCAGTTGAGTGGTTATACTCCAAAAGCGGGCAACCGGCAAGCGCTGTGCAGAATAGAGAAGAAAAGGTTGACAACCCGGAAGGCTTCCGGTAGTTTGGCGCCTCTGTTGCGGGGTGGAGCAGTCAGGTAGCTCGTCGGGCTCATAACCCGAAGGTCGCAGGTTCAAATCCTGCCCCCGCTACCAAAAGAAATCAGGGACTTGCATTAATATGCAGGTCCCTTTTCTGTTTCCCCTAGCCCTTTTCTGTTTCCCCTCCCCCTGGTGTGTTCCTGACCTGACAAAGCGGTTGGATTAAAGAGATCATTTATTAGAGCAATCCCGTAATATTGGAAAACCTTCAACCACAGGTCTTAAAAACTGCTGTTCATCAGGAGAGGTTGGACGATAGGACAATCAGGTCGAAGTCTTTGCCAAACAGAGTTGCTTTGAACAGTTGATTTGCTAGCAACAAGTCGACTTGAACAACCTTGGCTAGCCATAGAGTCTATGGTAATATCTGCCTCCGGTCAGCAGGGTCAGATGCTTACGAGGATGCGCCCAGCCAGTTCAGCGGCCTTATGCTCAATGGACACAAGGACTATATTTCAATTGAAAAAAAGCCCCTTTCTAATTTTGTTCGTTCTGGTCATAACAGCAATTGTGGCCGTTTCATTTCCGTATGCTAAAAAAGCCCTTGAAATCCGCAGTGAAACGCGGAAATGGAATGAGAAGTGGTCTGACCGGGCCGCTGTTCCTTCTGCTGAAAAACCCCCTTCTCTTGGCCAGGCGAGTCAAGTTCCGGAGAGCATTGAGCAAGACCTGTTGTTGAGCTTGGCTGAGTCCCCCTGGGTCATTGATTCACATCTCAAGATCGGCAAAGGCGCCACCCTGAGCATCGAACCGGGGGTTGAGATTTTCCTCGCCCCTAAGGCTGACATCCAGGTCTACGGACGCATCTTGGCTGCAGGGACGCCGGAAAGCCCCATTCTGTTAGGCGCCTATTCAGAGAATGAAGCAGATTCATGGGCAGGCCTGTTTTTCAGGAGTGATGTGCCTTCTGAATTTCAGCATGTCAACTTTGAAAATAGCCGCTATGCTGCACGGCTGGTTTTCGCGGCCGCAAGCTGGGAAAACTGTACATTTAAAAACGTTCGCGAAATCTGTTCCGGTTATAAATCAAGCCTCACGTTTGACAAATGCCTCTTCGACTACCGCGCATTTTCAGGTGGCGGCAATATCAATGTGATGAAATTCTACCAGGGCGATCTGCAAGTTGAGAACTCTGAGTTTTTCACTCCAAATTCTGACTACAAGGTCGATGGCATTGATGCTGACTACGTGAAGCATGGCGTTATTCGTGGCAATCGCTTCTTCGGCGGAAAGTGCCAGAATTCAGATGCCATCGATATCGGCCATGGTAGTCGCAATATTGTCATCGAGGACAACCTGATCGTCGGTTTTATTGACAAGGGTGTTTCGGTCGGAGAAAAGGCCGAAGCCCTGGTTAACAATAACGTGATTGCTAACTGCGCAATCGGCGTCGGGGTGAAGGATAGCGCCCGGGTGACCATAACAAAGACAACCTTCTACAAAAATGACTATGCGGTCAAGAGCTATGAGAAAGTTGCCGGCAAAGGTGGCGGCTACGCCAAACTGGACAATTCTTTAATTGCACTCAGTCAAAATGCTCCGATTGAAGTCGACGCCCTCTCCTCTATTGAGGTTTCAAACACTCTTTGTGACAGTCAACTTCTCCCGGGCAAGAACAACAGTCAGGGCACCGCGGCATTTAAAGATATCGCAGAATATGATTTCAACGTCACAAAGATTCTCACGAAATCGGGGGACCAGACCTCACCGTCACCAGGCACTTACGGTGCAAAGTTATAGGCCACAGAAAAAGATACTGTCGTTCACGTGGGAACGGGTCACAACAAAAATTGTTTAGGGGAGAGCATGAGTCATAAAATCTGGGCAGCGTTGAAAGAAGGAACCGCCCCAAAAGGGCTAGGTTGTCTCAACACTCACCGTGTCGTCATCCACCCTGATTATCCTGAATTGCTCAAGTCCATTGATCTTGACAGCATTCAGGGTGTGCTCCGCAGCAAATTGGGCGAAGCAATCAGTATGGACAACAAACAAGAGAAGAACGTTGTTAAGCGCATCGAGATTAGCTACGAAGGCGAAACCCGGGTTTTCTACCTGAAGCTTTACTGGAACCATCTCTTTGAAAAGATCTGGGCCCGGGCTTTCCGAGGCTCCCTCTTTGGTCGGTCCATGGTGCGTGCAGAATACGAGAACCTGGAAAGGCTCGCCAAGTGTGGTTTACGTATCCCGCAACTGGTCGCCTACGGTGACCATCGATTCGCCGGAGGGATCATCCATGCGTTTATTATTACCGAAGAGATCCCCAAGGCCATGGGCGTCGATTACCTCGTCCATGAATGGTTCGGCCAGCAAACCGAAGAAGAGCGCAAGCAGAAGACCGGCGAGCTCATTCACGAAGTCGCCAGAGTCGTCAAGCAGATGCATGAATGTGGTTTCGAACACCACGACCTGTTTCTGCGTAACATGATGGTCTCGGAACAGAAGATGTCGAAGCTCTACGTGATGGATGCTCCTCGCGGCTATTTCTGGCCACAGGTCATCATGCGCAAGCGCCGGGCGTTTGACTTGGCCACTCTCGATTCTGCTGCGACTCAATCTTTTTCCCGCAGCCAGCGCATGCGCTTTATGCATCTTTATCTAGGCTGCAACCGCCTGACAGACGAAGACAAGCAGCTCGTCCGCAAAGTGTTAACGATTAGCGAACCGATGCGCGAACGTCAACTCAAGCGACTGGAACGCAGCATCGCTGTCGACGAAAACGGCAAACCAGAGTCCTCGTAACAGTCTGGAGTTGCATCCTGAAGAGTGTCAACAACAAGGGCCTTGCATGAAAATGCAAGGCCCTTGTCTTGTTCAACACTTCTGTTTCTAAAAAGATCAGACGAAACCTGGCTCCACGCCTGACGCCTTACCCGAGTCTCCAAGCAAAGTGCTGACCAGACCCGACTCCTGCTGCTCCAGCACTCTGCCGATATCCGTCTGTGTCAAGATGCCTGTCATGCCACCAAGTTCATCAGTCACCAGTAAGCGTCGAATCGATTTCTTCAGCATCAAGCCAATGGTTTCATAGGGAGCTGACGTTAATGGGGTTGAAACAATGGAGTAACTCATCACCTCGCTGACCGGCACCCCTGACAAGTCCACACCTTCAGCGACACAGCGAACAACATCGCGTTCTGTGAACATGCCCACAGGTTGACCGTTCTCAACGACGACAATGCAACTGACCGAACGCCGCGCCATCAAGGAGAGTGCGTAGCGAGCCGGGACATCGGGAGCAACATGCAGGACCTGATCAGTCATCAGTTGAGAGACATCCTGGACACCGGAAAAGGCTTTTTCTTTCAGGGAGCGAACCATATCAGTCTGGGTAAAGATACCAAACATCTCTAAGCGACTATCAAGGACGACCAGATGGCGGATACCATGCTGACAAAAGAGCTGGTGAGCCTGAACAACTGACATATCTTCAGAAACAGTCATAACCGGCTTGTTCATGACCTCCTTGACCAGAAGGTCAGGTTGACCAAGCAGCCAGTTGGCGGCAAAAACGATATCACGCTCGGTCAGGATGCCAATCGGTTCGTTGTGAGACAGAACAATGATACAACTGATGCATCTATCGCACATAATCTGCAAGGCTTCTTGGACAGTCGCCTCCGATTCTATAGCAACCACTGACCGTGTTGCCAATTGTCCAATTGTTTTATTCATCTTTCCCCTTAAGCCTCCCATGACCATCCTGATTACGTCATTCACCGTCAACGAACAGGTTATTTGCCTTAAATAGCGATAAAAAACCGCTCATATAACACCATTCTATTTGTTGTGCAAAAACAGTTCCACTTGCACAAAGAAGGCCTGTATTTCACCCATAATTATGAGTTTTTTCAAATTACAGACAAAAAGCCTGTAACGGACATCGTTACAGGCAGACAATAAGGAGCTTTTCTTTGCTTGCATTAAAGGATCAAGCCAGCAGGTCCTGATAAACTTGCCGGTATATTTCCAGATCCTGTTCTGAGAAGCAGGCCATAACCACGCGCGGAGCAGCCGCCTCAGTCTCAACAAAATCGCGGATGACTCGCAGGGCGATGCGACTGGCCTGCTCTATCGGAAACCGGTAAACGCCGGTGCTGATCGAAGGGAACGCAATACTTCGGAGGTTGTGATCAACGGCCAGTTGCAAGCTGTTGCGATAACAGCTGGCGAGGAGATTGTTTTCGTTAGAGCCGCCACCTTGCCAGACAGGACCCACGGTATGAATCACATACCGAGCCGGCAGATTGTACCCTTTCGTAATCCTGGCCTCTCCCGTGGGGCAGCCATCCAGTTCACGGCAGGCTTCCAACAGTTCGGGACCAGCGGCCCGATGAATGGCTCCATCCACACCGCCGCCGCCAAGAAGCTTCTCATTGGCGGCATTGACAATCGCCTCAACTTCAAGTCGCGTGATGTCACCCTGAATAATTTCTACCTGTTCCACTATCATAACTCCTCGCACAGGGCTGTGATTAAACGGCGCCGCTAGCCTGGTATCAATATTAGCGGCAATCGGCGCGTATTCAAGTCATCACAAAACGAAACACAATTAAGACAGAAGGCATCGACCCTGAAGAAGAATTGATAATTGCACAGGGAGAAAAAACGACTAGAATGTTTTTATAGAGCATGCAACCCTAACCAGGGGAGGCGACGATGAGATACCGCATGAACATTAATGATGACAACGTCAACCACCTTATTGGACAGTGTCTGCGCAGTAAAGCGGATGCAAAATGGATTTATGACATCCTGATTTCCAGAAAACACACGAAGATCGACCTGATCACAGGCAGCATACACCTGACTCCGGAAGAGCACACCGAATTCGTGACACGGTTCAGTTCCGAAGTTGAGCCAACGATCTGGGAATCGTCCTTCCGGAAACATTAACCGTTAAGTTTTCCGCGAGGAAACAACTTGCCTACCAGCCTTCGCTGGTCATATTCCTTTGCCTGCAGTTACAGTTATGTGGGCACCTTCAATGACGGGTTTTCTCATGACTAGAACTTGGAAGTGCGATCTCTGTGGCTACGTCCACAATGGTCCAGAAGCGCCTCAATCCTGCCCTGTTTGCGGCGCGGACATAAGCCATTTTTCTGCACTGGAGATTCAAACCTCCGCGGCGCGTGAAACGGTAACCGAAGCTTGGCAATGCAGCATTTGCGATCACATTGAAGATGGCTCGTCGCCACCGAATTTCTGTCCGATCTGTGGCGCCTCTGCCGCTCTTTTTCATCCTTACGTTGCGCCAGAAACCTCTGCAAAGACCGCCAATATCGACAAACTGGTCATCCTGGGAGCCGGTATTGCAGGGATGACCGCTGCGGAAGAAGCACGCCGCCAGGCAAGCAACGTCGAGATCACCCTCGTTTCCAGAGAGATGAGCCTGCCCTATTACCGGCTCAATCTGACCCGCTTCCTGGCGGGAGAAGTCGAGGAAGAGGATCTGCTCATACAACACCAGGAATGGTTTGATGCGCAAAAGATTGCCTACCTGTCCGGCGAAGCACAATCCATAGATCGTGATGCCCGCAAAGTCACGCTGCGCGATGGCAAACAACTGGATTATGACCGGTTGATCATGGCCAATGGCGCTCACCCCTTCATTCCTCCCATTCCCGGTGCTAACCGTGATGGTGTCATGGTGCTGCGAACTCTGGAACACGCCCGCAAGATAATCAGCAGTCTTAGTCCAGGATGTCGTGCGGTCTGCATCGGTGGGGGTCTACTCGGCCTGGAAACCGCCTGGGCCTTGCAGCGACGCGGTGCAGAAGTTACAGTTCTGGAGGGTTTTGATTGGCTGCTGCCGCGGCAACTCCCTCCTGCCGCAGCAGCATTACTCTTTACCCACCTCGAAAAGCAGCAGATGACGATCAAATGTGGTGTTCAGGTCGAGGAATTCACGGGTGACGAAACCGTGCACGGCGTGTTGCTCGAAGATGGCACTGAAATTCCAGCGGACCTGGTGATTCTCGCCACCGGAGTTCGGCCCAACAGCCACCTGGCCCGCCAGTGCGGCCTCAAGGTCAAACAGGGAGTCGTCGTCAATGATCAGCTCTTTACCTCGGATGAACATATCCTCGCCGCTGGTGACGTCTCCGAGCATCAGGGCAAGGTTTACGGTATCTGGCCCGCCAGTTACGCCCAGGGTCTGGTCGCCGGGGCCAATGCGGTTGGAGCTTCAGGTGAGTTCCCCGGATTGCCTATGACCAATCGTATCAAGGTTCTGGATGTCGATCTCTTCAGCATTGGACAGCCTCAGGCAATCGACGCCAGCACACGCCTTTTGGAAGTCGAAGAAGGCGGAAGCTACCGTGGCCTGGCGTGCCACGATGGCCAGGTCGTCGGTGCCGTCCTCTATGGCGACATGCAGTTGACAGGGCTGTTACAGAGTGCTGTTGAACAGGGCCGTCGCGTTCAGGAGGTTCCGGAACTCTGGGAACAATTTCCGAGCTTGCAACAGATGGCAGGTTAAGCAAAGAAAAGAGGCCACCCGGAGATTCCGGGCGGCCATGTTAATCGTTTCGTATGGGGTGCAATTACCGCTTTATAAACGGGCTTGGGTTGCAAAGGTCTTCAGCCTGATTGGCCGAAGCATTACAATTGTGGCAGAGATAGCCCGGAGCGTCTGTGCGTGTTGCGATTTCTTCACGCGATCCGGCCTTTTTCAATTCACAGATATGCAGATGATGTCCCGAGGGATGCGTACATTGAGGTTTCGACAGTTCTGACATAAAGCCTCCACTGGTAAACGTCCTTGCGTGTCGTCAGTATACCACCCCTGCGAAGAGCTGTCGTAACAGATCAGTCTTCTTCCTCTGCTTTTTAATTGCCGCCGTCAATGCAGCGGCTGACATTCACAGGGAAACTTTAAACCTGTAAACGACCCGCCACATATTGTAACCTGCAGATTCTGTGCTTAGAATTATTTGAGTCAATAGATCGCAACCAGACAAGGCAAGAGCCCTGATGCTTTCACGCAAACAGATCACATACTCTTTATTGACCGCTACAGTTGTCATTATAGCATTGCTTCTGGCCTTGCCAGCTTTCATCAATTCCGACTCACTGAAAGTCAAATTGAATGCAGCCATTCAACAAAAGACGGGTGGACAAGTTAATTACCAGCATGCGGAATTCTCTCTCCTGCCCCGCCTTTCAATCACCCTGAACCAGGTCAAAATTGATTTTTCTGGCCAAGCGCAAGGGAGTGTCGACTCCGTTCAGATCTGTCCAGAGTTCTGGCCCTTACTGAAGGGGCAAGTGCGCCTTGGTCGAATCGTTCTGGAAGCCCCGGATCTTACTCTGAGCCTGCCGGCTCCGGATGCAAAGAATGAATCGCAAGTGTCTCCCCTGTCTCTCATAGAGCTGCAAAGTCATCTGGAGCGAGGGCTGGAGCCATTGGTCTCGACCGCTCCGGGACTCACCCTGCTCATAAAAAATGGGGCCTTGGCCTTCAACAAAGGCATCAAACCGTTCAGTTCAATCAAGGGTCTGACGCTGAAAATGAGCCTGGGCATAGCGAGCCCTGAGGCTCTACAGCTTGCCCTGAGAAGCTCCATCTCTGCCCTCACACTCCATCAAAACGGTCAGGAGATCATTTTTGAAGGGTTAGTCCTGAACGGCAAAGGTCAGAGGTTTCAGGACAAACTCTCGTTCTCCCTGGACGAACTGACACTGAGCAAACCGGCACTTCAAATCAATGGCGCACTGGTTGTCAGTTCGACATCTCCGGAATTTTCACTTGACCTGCAAGGGGCAGACATCGACGTTGATGCGACCCGTGAGGCAGCGCTGAGACTGGCTGGCGAGACGACGCCCGTAAAAGAGATCTTTGCTTATCTGCGCGGCGGCAAGGTTTCGCAAATCAGCTTTCATTCGCAGGGAGAATCCGTCTCCGAGTTGGGTGACCTGAAGAACATCCTGATCAAGGGACAACTGCAGGCAGGTGCTGTTTCAATTCCGGCAATCAAACTGGACCTGACAGAAGTTAACGGCGATGTGGTGATCAGTGAGGGCGTGCTGGAAGGCAG
>NODE-366-length-16038-cov-13.0035_pt1 | contig 16038 bp, 12 predicted proteins | sample MGYA00139097_ERZ477577 | MGnify/ENA metagenome assembly ERZ477577 | reverse complement strand
TGATAAGTTCATCTAATATCCTCTGGTGATTTCATTTGTGTACTAGCTAATAGAAACAATATAATCCATTAACTTATTGTTTTTCTTGGGGTTTTAATAATTTAATTTGTTATAATTAGTAATGGTGGATATCATCGTCGTAAAACATATAACATCGACAAAGCTAAAAACAGCGCTGCTCAAGTTGCCCCGCAGCAGGCTTATGAACTTCCAAAGCCCACCATCCAGTTAAAGATAGCAAACAGATAGCCTGCTGAAAAGCTATAGCAGAAAAATTATTTTCTTTCAGATGCAGATTGACTCAAGGTGGAGAACGAGACATCCGTAAGACTGTCACCCAGCTCTCCAGATTCATTGCGGCTACTTTCCAGCTTTATTTTCAGGCGCAGATCATTACCAGAATCAGCCGCGCGAATAGCATCATCGTACTCTATCAGGCCGTCCTCAAACAGTTGAAACAGCGACTGATCGAACGTTTGCATACCACCCTCAGTTGACTTCGCAATAACGCTCCTGATTTCAGATACTCGCCCTTTCAGTATCATTTCAGATATTAACGGTGAGCGGATCATGATCTCGATAGCAGGAACACGGCCTTCATCTCCGCGTCGACGCAGCAGCCTTTGCGAGATAATGGCATGCAGATTCATTGATAGATCAAGATATAACTGATTATGCCTTTCTTCAGGGAAAAAGTTGAGAATACGCTCAAGCGCCTGATATGTATTATTCGCATGCAGGGTAGCAAGACAGAGGTGGCCGGTCTCCGAGAAGATAATCGCTTTCTCCATCGTGTCCCGGGTTCGGATTTCACCAATAAGAATCACATCTGGTGCCTGCCGCATAGCATTCACCAGCCCTGACTCGAAGCTATCCGTATCTACACCAACTTCTCGCTGTGTAACAACACAGTTTCTATGTTCGTGGACATATTCAATTGGATCTTCGATTGTAATAATGTGCCCAAAACTGTTTTCATTTCGGTAACCGATCAAAGCAGCCAATGATGTAGATTTACCAGTACCTGTTCCACCGACAAACAAAACCAGGCCACGTTGGACCATGGCAATTTCACTGAGCACCGGAGGCAGATTCAATTCTTCAAATTTTGGAATGCGGGCTTCAATAGTACGTAGCACCATTCCTACCATTCCTTGCTGAACGAACACATTGACGCGGAATCGACCAATTTTTTTAGGATGGATGGCGAAATTACACTCGTTATCCTCTTCGAAACTGCGCCGCTGATCTTCATTCATGATGCCATAGGCAAATGCGCGACTCTCATCCGGTGTCAATGCCTGCTTGGTCACGGGACTGATTTTGCCATCGACTTTCAGGCATGGCGGCACACCGGCAGTAATGAATAGATCTGATGCATTTTTCAGCACCATTAATTTTAATAAATCGGTAAATACCATAATTAATTACCACCTGCTGTAGGGACGCCGCCCGCTGAGGCCTGGAACTTGTTCTTGTCATTTGCCCGGCTGCGTGCTTCATCAATATGAACGATACGATTTCTGACCAGATTCATCAAGCACTGATCGAGAGTTTGCATGCCAAGTGCATGCCCGGTCTGGATTGACGAATACATCTGGGCAATTTTATTTTCACGTATCAGATTACGTATTGCCGGTGTTGCGATCATGATTTCATGCGCTGCGACCCGCCCCCCACTCAACTTCTTCATTAGTGTTTGTGCAATGACCGCTCGCAGGGACTCAGACAGCATAGATCGAACCATCTCCTTTTCAGCTGCTGGAAACACATCAACGATGCGGTCAATGGTTTTTGCTGCAGACGTAGTATGCAAAGTGCCGAAAACCAGATGACCGGTTTCTGCAGCCGTCAGTGCTAGCCGGATCGTTTCCAGATCTCGTAATTCGCCAACCAGAATGATGTCCGGATCTTCACGCAGTGCAGAGCGTAGTGCCTCGGGGAAACCGAGCGTGTGAGTACTGACCTCTCTCTGGTTTACCAGGCAGCTTTTACTTGTATGGACAAATTCAATCGGATCTTCAACGGTCAGTATGTGGTCGGCACGGTTCTCGTTTACATAATTGATCATTGCAGCCAGTGTTGTTGACTTGCCTGAACCCGTTGGTCCGGTCACCAGCACCAGCCCGCGTGGCTGACTAGATATTTTCTTGAAAATTTCCGGTGCATTTAACTGCTCAAGTGACAATACCTTGGAAGGGATGGTACGGAAAGCTGCAGCTGGCCCACGCTGCTGATTAAATGCATTCACACGATATCGGGCGATACCGGGTAACTCAAAAGCAAAATCAGTTTCAAGAAACTCCTCATAATCTTTCTGCTGCTTATCATTCATAATGTCGTAGATCATGTCATGTACAACACGATCTTCGAGAGATTCGACATTAATACGCTTAATATCGCCGTCGACACGAATTAATGGCGGTAATCCGGCTGATATATGAAGATCAGACGCACCCTGTTTATTTGAGAAAGCGAGTAGCTCGGCAATATCCATCTATGACTCCATGTTTTTATAGTTTTGCTTTAAATCTTATTGTTATCGATCATTATGTTGTTGTTATACGGTAGAATACGTCTACATTCAAATTATGCCAATAGCATGGACATAGATACAAGGAAAGAACAGCTGGATCAGCGTATAAATAGTGCCGCCAGGCGGGCAGGTCGCGATCCATCAGAAATCAGGCTGCTGGCCGTTAGTAAAACCCGTTCAGCCTGTACTATTCGGACACTTGCCAGTCTTGGCCAAAAGGCATTCGGTGAAAATTACCTGCAGGAATCTCTGGATAAAATACAACAGCTTGCAGACCTCGAACTGGAATGGCACTTTATTGGCCAGATACAGCGCAATAAGACAGCTGCTGTTGCAGCAAACTTTGACTGGGTACAAAGTGTTGATCGCCTCGTCATTGCCGAGCGCCTGTCGGCCCAGCGAGCCACAGATAAAAAAGCTATTAATGTCTGCATACAGGTACGGATGAGTCAGGAAACTGGCAAAGGTGGTGTACTTCCGGAAGACCTGCTTCCCCTGGCTGAGGCGATAAACTCGTTGCCAGGGATAGTAATACGGGGGCTGATGGCTATCCCTGAAAACACCACAGATACTGAGAAACAAAAAATGGCGTTTCGTGAAATGTACCGTTTGTATAGCATACTGAAGCGTCAATACGATAGTGTAGACACTCTGTCCATGGGTATGTCCGGTGATTTTGGACTTGCCATTGCTGAAGGAAGCACCATGATAAGAGTGGGCACTGCTCTTTTCGGGTCCCGTGACTATATAAAAAGATAAAGTTAAATAAAACCCATTTTTACTTCAGCTTTGCTACGGCTACAAAGGCTGGATTAGTAGAGATGGAGGAAAATGAACCCAGGAAGTATGATCATGAATTATGCGAAAATGCTATTTACACAACTCTTAACTCAACATAGTAGACAGACTCAATCATGAACAGTATAGGATTTATTGGTGGTGGCAATATGGCGGAAAGCCTTATCGGTGGATTGCTTGCCAGCGGTCATAAGGCATCATTAATTCATGTCTCCGAACCGGATAATAACCGACGCAGCCGGCTATTGGATAAATATGGTGTCAATTGTGTAGCAGATAATGCTGAGCTTGTGGAACGGACAGACTTGCTGCTGTTTGCTGTCAAGCCACAACTGTTGCAGCAGATCGCCCTGCCACTTCGCGACATCATACAGGCGAAGCAGCCTTCAATCATATCAATTGCTGCTGGCGTCAGAAGTGTAGACCTTGAGCAGTGGCTAGGGGGAGAGCTAGCGATTGTTCGCGTCATGCCGAACACACCCGCACTGGTGCGTGCCGGAGCATCCGGCCTGTATGCCAACCACCGCGTCAGCAATGAGCAGAAAAACCAGGCAGAATCAATCATGCGCTCGGTAGGAATTACCGTCTGGCTTGAAAATGAGTCACAGATGGATATTGTCACTGCCCTTTCAGGCAGTGGGCCGGCGTATATCTTCAAAGTCATTGAAGCCATGGAAGAGGCAGCTACGCTGGCTGGCCTGGCACGTGAAACCAGTCGCCTGCTGGCTATAGAAACGGTACTTGGGGCTGCCAAACTGGCGGTGGAGTCCGAAGACTCGCCTGCAGAATTACGCCAGAAGGTTACCTCGCCGGGCGGCACAACAGAACAGGGGCTGAAGCAGCTCGAACAAGGTGGCATTGAGCAATTATTTCAAAGTACCATAAATGCTGCTATTGATCGTTCGCGAGAAATGGGTGACGAACTGAGCATCAACACATGACAGGGCAATACCTGGCAAATGGTGCTGCCTTTCTAATTCAGACCGTGTTTGGACTCTATATCCTGGCTGTTCTGCTACGCTTTTTGTTCCAGCTGCTGAGGGCGCACTTTCGCAACCCGATATCACAGTTCATCGTCACGGTGACCAATCCGATTTTGCGGCACTTTCGCCGGTTAATTCCCGGTTTCGCCGGTATAGATATCGCCTCTCTGGTGCTTATGATGGTCTTGCAGATGCTGGAACTGCTGTTGATTTCACTGCTTTATGGAACACCGGTGTCACTACCGGGCCTTTTTGTTCTGGCAATAGGAAAATTGCTCGAAATGACCATTTACGTTTTTATGTTTGCAGTTTTTGCCCGTATTTTAATCTCCTGGATCAATCCACAGCTGTATAATCACATGACCGCACTTTTAGCCAGCCTGACTGATTTCATGCTGCGTCCAGCAAGGCGATTCATTCCACCTATTGGCATGCTGGATCTGTCGCCAATGATCGTATTCCTGATACTAGGCTTGTTGCTGCGCTTGATTGTTCAACCAATACTTGATATTGGTGCACGTATGCTTATGTAATTAAGACGATATTCATGGCAAATAAACACTGGTACCATTGGAAACCCGAGGGTTTACAGCTAAGATTACAGGTACAGACAAGAGCAAGTGACAACAAATTTGCCGAGATATTAGAAGACAGGATCAAGCTTCGCATCATGGCCGCTGCAGTCAATGGCAAGGCAAACGAAGCCATCATTAAATTTCTCTCAAAAGAATTTCGTACGCCGAAATCGTACGTACAGATATTGCGCGGTCACAGCAATTCGAAAAAGCTTGTATTGATTAGTAAACCCGGCCGTTTGCCAGAATTACCGGGACTGGAGTTTACAGAATAACTCTGCGGCAGAAGCATCAATGATCATTTAATTTATGGCGTATCAGTAGACGAACTTTATGACAATAACTGCATTACAGAGAAAACTGGACAGCTATTCGAACTGGCGCCATGACCTGCTGACAGAACTGGAAGCATATAAAAGCTGGCTGGATGATGAAGACCTGCTTGAAGGCGAAGACGAACTTCGCGTACTGGAACTGATTGAGTCATTAAAGTCAGACAAAATCGTGCTCGCCCTGGTTGCCGAATTCTCACGAGGCAAGACTGAGCTGATCAACAGCATATTCTTTGCTGATTATAAAAAACGTCTGCTGCCGTCATCTGTTGGCCGCACAACCATGTGTCCAACAGAAATTCGTTATGATGAAAAAGAACCGCCTTTTATCCAGCTGCTGCCAATAGAGACAAGAAAGTCATCACTAACCATCGATGAATACAAAGAAGCTGCCGTTAACTGGTCTCGCATAGAACTGGACATTGACTCTCCCGAGCAGATGACCGAAGCCTTATTACAGCTTATACAGACAAAAGAAATCTCTGAACAGGAAGCGAAAGAACTCGGATTCCCTCCCCACACTCTCGACTTGAAAGAGAATAATAAGCTGCAGGTGCCTGTATGGCGGCATGCAGTCATTAATTATCCGCATCCGCTATTGAAGAGTGGGCTGGTCATTCTAGATACGCCGGGTCTGAATGCCCTCGGTACAGAGCCTGAGTTAACTCTTAATATGCTGCCGATGGCCCATACCATCATGTTCATCCTGGCAGCCGATACAGGCGTCACACGATCAGATATGGATATCTGGCGCAATCACATCACGCTCTCTTTAAACCCTCGTGAACAGAACGTTATGGCCGTTTTAAACAAAATAGACACCATGTGGGACGACTTACATGATGACGCCTTTACCCAGGCCAACATCAGGCGGCAAATTGAAGAAACCTCGCGTATTCTTGATATTGATGAAGACCTGGTAGTTCCAGTGTCCGCACAGAAAGGTCTTATTGCAAAGATTAAGAATGACCGTCTCATGCTGAATCGAAGCGGACTGCCAAAACTTGAAGAAAAACTCTCTGTAGATCTGATTGATAAGAAACAATCACTAATCCAGAAAAAAGTACAGCGGGAACTTGGTGTCATGGTCAAGTCCACCAGGGATGTCTATCTTTCACGCTTGAACACACTAGTTAAAGAGCGCCATGAAATCCTTGATCTAAGGGGGCAAAGTAAAAGCATCCTGGTTACATTGAGCGAACAGTTACAAAGCCAAAGTAAACAACTGTCACAGGCGATGGACGATTATCACAAAACAGTGCGCATAATGAACGACCAGGCCAAACGCCTGCGCCAGCATTTGAGCAGTAAAAATATCGACTTTATGATCGGTGCATCTCGCATATCAATGCAGGAAACATGGAATACATTCGGCCTGAAGCGCGGCATGGCAGATTTTTTTGACCAGGCAGAAAATCGCCTCTCTGAAGTTAACAGTGGTGCTGTTAAACTCAGCGAACTGGTCGACCGTATCTACAAGGAATTCAAAACAAGGCATAACCTTGAGATGAATGTACCGCCTGAATTTGATATTGAGCCATTCATAGAAGATTTCATGCATCTGCGTATGGACGGCGAGCAATTCCGTGACAGCATGATGCTTGTCGTTACAGAACAGCATTATGTAATAAAACGTTTTTTCATTACTATGGCGAGCCGTGCCAGGCGTATTCTGGATGAGACCAATTATGCACTCAGGGCATGGTCGAAAGCTATTTTGCAGCCAATCTCGACACAGATTGAAGAGCATAAAGAACAAATAGGTCGGCGTCTTTCTAACATTGAAAAGCTGAAAACTAACCACAGCAATCTGGAACAGCGTGTCACAGCCATTGAAGAAGATCTTGCTGAGTTGCGAGACAAAACCATGACGTTGCAGCGAATCCTTGCACGTATACAGAACACAGAGTGATTCAGCCATGAATTAAATCTAGCCTACACCGTCGCTGCGCTTGTTATATTCTCTGAACCAGTGACCGACTATAATCAACGCTAACCTAAACAAAGACAAAGACTCAAACCAAATACTGACTAAGCCCTGCTAAAGATGCCCGAAACAATACCCCAGGACTCTATTGGTCTGGTCAAATCCTCGACCTTCCATTTTGATCAACCACTTTCTCTTGATTGTGGCGAAATACTGGATTCCTATGAGCTGGTTTATGAAACCTACGGTGAATTGAATGAATCACGTGACAACGCCATTCTGGTCTGTCATGCCCTGAGTGGTACTCATCACCTTGCTGGATATTACAGCATGGAAGATCGCAAGCCTGGCTGGTGGGAGAGCCTGGTTGGTCCCGGTAAGGTAATAGATACCAACCGTTTCTATGTTGTTGGTGTCAACAATCTTGGCGGATGCAATGGCTCCACCGGACCAAAATCAATCAACCCCAAAACGAACAAACCCTACGGTCCAGATTTCCCTATTGTTACCGTCTCTGACTGGGTTGAGTCTCAAAGCAGGCTTACACAGAAGCTCGGTATCAAACAATGGGCAGCTGTCATAGGCGGCAGCCTGGGTGGCATGCAGGTACTACAGTGGGCGATTGATTTTCCGGATAGCCTGAGACATGCCATAGTGATCGCCGCAGCATCAAAATTGACGGCTCAAAACATTGCATTTAATGAAGTGGCACGACAGGCAATCCGCACGGACCCTGCATTTCATGAAGGTCACTATTACGAACACAATACTATTCCCGAGAGTGGATTACGCATAGCCCGTATGCTTGGTCACCTGACTTACATGTCTGACGATATCATGGCAGAAAAGTTTGGCCGCGCTTTACGTGAAGGATCGATTAATTTCGATTATGGAATTGAATTCCAGGTTGAGAGCTATTTGCGACATCAGGCAGACAGCTTTGTCGGCACTTTTGATGCCAACACCTACTTGCTGATGACCAAAGCACTTGATTATTTCGACCCTGCCGCCTCTTCAGGCAGCGACCTGTCGGCGGTTCTGGAAAAGGCCAGTGCAGACTTTTTTGTCATCTCCTTCACCAGCGACTGGCGTTTTTCACCACAGCGGTCCCATGAAATAGTCAAAGCACTGCATGATAATGACCTCAACGTGTCCTACGCTGAGATTGAATCTCATCATGGTCATGATGCCTTCCTGCTCGCGCTGCCTCAGTATCTGAGTGTTTTTAGCGCTTATATGGATCGTGTTGCCAGTGAGTGTATCGAATGAGTCTGTCACGCTCTGATTTTCAGGTTATCTGCGACTGGATTAAGCCCAATTCCAGAGTCCTCGACCTTGGTTGTGGAAATGGCGAATTATTGCAGGAGTTATCAATTAACCAGGGAGTCTCTGGTTATGGCATCGAGATAGATGATAAAAACATCAGCCAGTGCATCAAGGCAGGCATCAACGTCATCCAACGAGATCTCGACCTCGGTCTCTCTGATTTTGATGAAGATTCTTTTGACTTCGTTATCCTGTCACTGACTTTACAGGCTTCAAACTACCCCCATCGCCTACTGGGTGAAATGTTGCGCGTCGGTGCCGAAGGAATCGTCACTATTCCAAACTTTGGCTATATCACGTCAAGAATTCAACTTGGTCTAGGTGGCAGAATGCCTGTTAATAAGACATTGCCACTGGAATGGTACAACACAACCAATATTCATCTATGCACATTAAAAGATTTTGAGGAGCTATGCGATAAACTAGGCATCGAGATCCTTGAACAACGTGCGGTCAGGCATAATCATAAAGCGGGTCCAGGACTGAAACTCTTCCCCAATCTATTTGGTGAGATCGCACTCTACCGTTTCCGCAAGAAAATGTCCTGACCCTGCCAATAGATGAACGCTATTATATAGTCGGGACGTCCAGTTAAACCTCTGGCATACTGACGATATTATTAGCGCTAATAATTCCAAAGAACCTTTGTTTACATCCTGGTTTTCTGTTCTGGCCGATGTTATTACTCTGACGGGTGGTATCACAGATAGCCAGCCACATGAATAAAAGAGGACCTCACGATTAAATCCAGTTGCTACACGGCATATGCCTTAGAAAACAAAAACTTCATTAACAAGGCTGATTAATTATACTTTCATGTATATGCCTCCCCTACATGACTGGAATACATCGTTCCAGATCTATAAGAACCCGAAAGTTCTTGCCATGTTATTTCTTGGCTTTTCTGCTGGCCTGCCTATCCTGCTGGTGTTCGGCACGCTGTCTGCCTGGCTAAACAGTGAAGGTATCGATAAAACTACTATCGGTTTTGTCAGCTGGGTTGCCCTGGCCTATGGCCTGAAATTTCTCTGGTCACCTCTGGTTGATCGACTGCCCTTGCCAGTGTTGACCCGGATTCTGGGTCAACGTCGCAGCTGGATGCTATTGGCACAGATAGGCGTTATTACAGGACTCGTCTGTCTATCCATGTTTGATCCGAAAATCAGCCTGACGAGTATAGTATTTTTTGCGGTTTTGACTGCTTTTTCATCGGCAACACAAGATATCACTATTGATGCATGGCGAATCGAGGCTATTGACGATGAATATCAAGGAGCAATGGCAGGTACTTATCAGCTCGGATATCGTATCGGTATGATACTTGCCGGCAGCATGGCTTTTGTTATTGCCGATTATTTCTCCTGGTCAGCCGCATATCTGTCGATGGCATGCTTCATGAGTGTTGGCATCATCAGTACCTTCATTATTTCGGAACCGGATCACACTCTCAGAGACCAGGAGTGGGCAACTGAAAAACGGGTTCTATCATTACTGGAGCGTAAACAGCATCTTCCGGAGAAAATAAGAAATCTGCAGGCATGGTTTGTCGGTGCTGTTATCTGTCCATTTGCTGATTTTTTTGCTCGCAATGGCTGGAATGCGTTATTAATTTTATCGTTTATCGCTGTTTTCAGAATGAGCGATATTACACTGGGTGTAATGGCCTTTCCGTTTTACCAGGACATGGGTTATAGCGGATCCGAGATTGGGATTGTCAGCGGCCTGGTAGGGAAATTCATCACGATATCCGGTGCCCTTTTAGGTGGTGTCCTGGTAGTTCGCTATGGCGTCATGCGCATGTTGCTTGCCGGGGCTATTATTGTGATTGCGACGAACCTTTTATTTGCCTGGCTGGCGGGACAACAGCCCCTGGTAATCTGGCTAATCCTTGTAGTCGGTGCAGATAATTTAGCAGGAGGACTCGCTGGGACAGTATTTATCGCCTATCTATCCAGCCTGACAAATCGTGCCTATACAGCAACGCAGTATGCTTTATTCAGCTCTATCATGCTATTACTACCCAAGTTCATTGGTGGTTTCTCCGGTGTTGTCGTCGATACCACCAGCTACCCGGTATTTTTCCTCTATGCAGCTGCACTTGGCTTGCCTTCGGTACTACTTATTCTAATATTGATGAAAAAAGAAAGTAAAAAGTAAAAATACAATTAGCAGTCATATCAGTATCACTTTTAACTTCTAAATTCTGCAACCAGTTGTGGCAGATCGTATATATTATTTTCGCTATTCTGTACAGTTTCTGACAACATCCGGCGCCATTGCCTTGCCCCTGCCATACCATGATAAAGGCCTGATAACGGCTTAACCAGTGCATGTACTGAAGTGCCTGATAAAAGTTCATTATGAATGTAGCTAGCGTATCTCTGCTGAACCTCACCGCGGCTAAGCAATGCCTGCCTTTCCTGATATAAAGAGCTCTCCAGTTCACTAAGCAGCCAGGGCTGGTTATAGGCTTCTCTTCCTATCATCACACCATCAGTGTGCTGCAGGTGCACACTAACCTGTTGTTTGGTTTTAATCCCACCATTGATTATGATTCTAAGTTCAGGGTGGTCCTGTTTTAAGCGGTACACACGCGCATAATCCAGCGGCGGGATATTCCGGTTTTGTTTTGGCGACAGCCCTTTTAGCCAGGCTTTTCTGGCATGAACTATAAATGTGCTGCAGCCTGCATCCACGGCAGTCAGGACGAAATCTTCAAGATCAGTAAAGCTATCCTGATCGTCTATGCCGATCCGGTGTTTTATTGTTACAGGAATATCGACTGAACACTGAATGGTAGAGTATATCTCTGCAACAAGTTCTGGCGTGGCCATCAGGCAGGCGCCGAAAGCCCCTGATTGAACCCGGTCACTTGGACATCCGATATTTATATTTATTTCATCATAACCTGCATTTTCAGCAAGTTTTGCCGCATTTGCCATTTCACCTGGGTCTGATCCGCCTAGCTGAATTACCAGCGGATGTTCTTCATCACTAAATCTTAGTAAATCTTCATGATTCCCATACAGCAAGGCTTTAGCATTGATCATTTCAGTATACAAAATCGAGTTTGGTGACAATAAACGAAATAAATACCTGGCATGACGATCGGTGTAATCCATCATCGGGGCCACTGAAATTTTATCTAAAGTTTGTATACTATCCATTTGCTATAATTTTCCCTGCATGGTCGACAGAGGTTTGTTCGAACTGTATGCGATATACTCACAGATTGCTGTGCTTTCAAAGAGCTGCTCAGGATAGTGGCTCATCGCGATAATGAAAACACTACAATTACTTTTTAACATTACATAAATCATATTTCTGTCAAAATGAAAAACACAACTACTCTCATTATCTCTATAAGCTTATTTGCTTTATCTTCTGCTGCCACGGCCCAGACAACTGATCCGATTGCTGATTCGAAAAAGATTTGTCATCACCAGGCAGCTGAAAAATCGGGCTATGATCCTACAAAATCCAAATCGGGCAGTACAGTAGCCAAGGGCACTGGCGTTGGAGCCGCGGGTGGTGCAACAGTGCGTGCTATCCAGGGCAAGAGTCTACTTAAAGGGGCTGCAATTGGTGCCGCAGCAGGTGCTGCTGCTGGTGGCCTGAAAAAAAACAAGGATAAGAAAAATGCCGTGACTGGCGAAGCAAACTATAAAACTGAGTATGACAACTGCCTGCGAAGCCGAGGATTAGTGCCGGAAAACGTCCGCTAGAACAGTACTATTGCATCGTTAGACAGAACTGCTTATACAAAATTTAAACAATAATTACCCAGTCTCTGGCACATGGACGTGAAATATATCCCCTCGGCAGACGTAAAAGAATCTTAATTTACTACACCAGGTTAGATTATTAATTAGCTAATTACAGATTCTCTGAACAAAAAAATACCCGTCACAAGGACGGGTATTTTTATTTAAAAGCCTGGCAGTGACCTACTTTCACATGGGGAGACCCCACACTATCATCGGCGCTAAGCATTTTCACTTCCGAGTTCGAGATGGGATCGGGTGGTTCCTGCTTGCTATTGCCACCAGGCAAACTGGTTGTAAAAAGTGGGGTCAGAGTCACGACTCTGACCCCATTTTTTACGAATCTGGATAGTCTTGGCTTGGGTAATAATAAATACAACACAATATCGCATATACACTCAAACAACTTGGGTGTTATATGGTCAAGTCTCACGGGTAATTAGTACTAGTTAGCTTCACGTGTTACCACGCTTCCACACCTAGCCTATCAACGTTGTAGTCTTCAACGGCCCTTTAGAGACATTAAATGTCTAGGGAGACCTTATCTTGAGGTGGGCTTCCCGCTTAGATGCTTTCAGCGGTTATCCCGTCCGTACATAGCTACCGGGCAATGCCATTGGCATGACAACCCGAACACCAGAGGTACGTCCACTCCGGTCCTCTCGTACTAGGAGAAGCTCCTCTCAAGTCTCCAGCGCCCACGGCAGATAGGGACCAAACTGTCTCACGACGTTCTAAACCCAGCTCGCGTACCACTTTAAATGGCGAACAGCCATACCCTTGGGACCGGCTACAGCCCCAGGATGTGATGAGCCGACATCGAGGTGCCAAACACCGCCGTCGATATGAACTCTTGGGCGGTATCAGCCTGTTATCCCCGGCGTACCTTTTATCCGTTGAGCGATGGCCCTTCCATACAGAACCACCGGATCACTAAAGCCTGCTTTCGCACCTGCTCGACGTGTCTGTCTCGCAGTCAAGCACCCTTATGCTTTTGCACTCATTGCGCGATGTCCGACCGCGCTGAGGGTACCTTCGCGCTCCTCCGTTACTCTTTGGGAGGAGACCGCCCCAGTCAAACTACCCACCATACACTGTCCCCGATCCGGCTTACGGACCTAGGTTAGAACTCCAAATATACCAGGGTGGTATTTCAAGGATGGCTCCACCAAATCTAGCGACTCGGTTTCAACGCCTCCCACCTATCCTACACAGATAGATTCAAAGTTCAGTGCAAAGCTATAGTAAAGGTTCACGGGGTCTTTCCGTCTAGCCGCGGGTATACGGCATCTTAACCGCAATTTCAATTTCACTGAGTCTCGGGTGGAGACAGTGTGGCCATCGTTACGCCATTCGTGCAGGTCGGAACTTACCCGACAAGGAATTTCGCTACCTTAGGACCGTTATAGTTACGGCCGCCGTTTACCGGGGCTTCGATCAAGAGCTTCTCCGAAGATAACCCCATCAATTAACCTTCCGGCACCGGGCAGGCGTCACACCCTATACGTCCTCTTGCGAGTTTGCAGAGTGCTGTGTTTTTAATAAACAGTCGCAGCCACCATTTCACTGCAACCTTTTTGAGCTCCACGAGCAAGTCGCTTCACCTAAAAGGCACACCTTCTCCCGAAGTTACGGTGCTATTTTGCCTAGTTCCTTCACCAGAGTTCTCTCAAGCGCCTTAGAATTCTCATCCCACCCACCTGTGTCGGTTTGGGGTACGGTCCCTTGTTACCTGAAGCTTAGAGACTTTTCCTGGAAGCAGGGTATCAATCACTTCGTCCAAAAGAGGACTCGTCATCACGCCTCAATGTTAAAGCAGCCCGGATTTACCTAAGCCACACATCTACACGCTTAAACTGGCACTACCAATCGCCAGCTGATCTAACCTTCTCCGTCATCCCATCGCAGTAACAAGAGGTACAGGAATATTAACCTGTTTCCCATCGACTACGCATTTCTGCCTCGCCTTAGGGGCCGACTCACCCTGCTCCGATTAACGTTGAGCAGGAAACCTTGGGTTTTCGGCGAGGGGGCCTCTCACCCCCTTTATCGTTACTCATGTCAGCATTCGCACTTCTGATACGTCCACCAACCCTTACAGGTTAGCTTCATCCGCTTACAGAACGCTCCTCTACCACGCCATAAATGGCGTCCATAGCTTCGGTATATCACTTAAGCCCCGGTAAATCTTCCGCGCAGACCGACTCGACTAGTGAGCTATTACGCTTTCTTTAAAGGATGGCTGCTTCTAAGCCAACCTCCTAGCTGTCTATGCCTTTCCACTTCGTTTTCCACTGAGTGATAATTTTGGGACCTTAGCTGATGGTCTGGGTTGTTTCCCTTTTCACGATGGACGTTATCACCCACCGTGTGTCTCCCGTGATTGCACTTCTTGGTATTCGGAGTTTGTAACGGGTTGGTAAGTCGGGATGACCCCCTAGCCGTAACAGTGCTCTACCCCCAAGAGTGATACACGAGGCGCTACCTAAATAGCTTTCGAGGAGAACCAGCTATCTCCTGGCTTGATTAGCCTTTCACTCCGATCCACAGGTCATCTCCGCATTTTTCAACATACGTGAGTTCGGTCCTCCAGTAGGTGTTACCCCACCTTCAACCTGCCCATGGATAGATCGCCAGGTTTCGGGTCTAATCCATGCAACTATTCGCCCTATTAAGACTCGGTTTCCCTTCGACTCCCCTATTCGGTTAATCTCGCTACATAAATTAAGTCGCTGACCCATTATACAAAAGGTACGCAGTCACAGAACAAGTCTGCTCCTACTGCTTGTACGCACACGGTTTCAGGTTCTATTTCACTCCCCTAAACGGGGTTCTTTTCGCCTTTCCCTCACGGTACTGGTTCACTATCGGTCGATAAGTAGTATTTAGCCTTGGAGGATGGTCCCCCCATGTTCAGACAAGGTTTCTCGTGCCCCGCCCTACTTGTCGCAAGCCTAGTACCATAACCGTATTTTCGTGTACGGGGCTATCACCCTGTATCGCTCAACTTCCCAGTTGATTCCACTAATACGATTATTATCACTTGCAGGCTGATTCCCGTTCGCTCGCCGCTACTTGGGAAATCTCGGTTGATTTCTTTTCCTCCGGGTACTTAGATGTTTCAGTTCTCCGGGTTCGCTTCCTGACACCTATGTATTCAGTGCAGGATAACCAGCTTACGCTGGTTGGGTTGCCCCATTCGGGAATCTCTGGTTCATAGCCTGTTATCGACTCACCAAAGCTTTTCGCAGATTACTACGCCCTTCATCGCCTCTTATCGCCAAGGCATTCACCATGTGCGCTTATTCACTTGACCATATAACCCCAAAATAACTTTCGGAAATCATATGATTGTTTTCGCTAACATTGTTCTTCTCTATTTAGATCTTAATCGTCATCACAACAATTAAGTTCTGCCTTGTTTTACTTTCCATTTTGTTAAAGAGCAATGATTTTCATCATTTAGAAATAATCTTACGCTATCGTAAAGTTACTTTTAAATAATACAATCATTATAGATAGATAATGGTGGAGCTAAGCGGGATCGAACCGCTGACCTCCTGCGTGCAAGGCAGGCGCTCTCCCAGCTGAGCTATAGCCCCAATGTACATCGGGTGTTTCTTTGATTCGGGCCGTGCCATTTTTTGTTCTGGTTGGATTAGTTTGTTTGCGTAGTGTGCATCGCACATGAGCGAACGAAGTAATTCAAGCAGGGCAATAAATGGTGGGTCTGGGTGGATTCGAACCACCGACCTCACCCTTATCAGGGGTGCGCTCTAACCAACTGAGCTACAGAC
>NODE-365-length-16060-cov-8.44774_pt1 | contig 16060 bp, 15 predicted proteins | sample MGYA00139097_ERZ477577 | MGnify/ENA metagenome assembly ERZ477577 | reverse complement strand
CCTCGCCCAGTGCCAGTTCCTTGAGATGGGCACCGACAGCCGAACCCATGCCACTATTCACCACAATCATGCAGCGGTCTTCTCCGAGCTGCCCGATGATGGCATCGTCCAGCACGGTGCCGTCACTGTTCAGCAACAGACCATAGACACTTCTGCCCTCGGTCAGCGGGCCCCCCCCTCTGTTCTGACAGCGCAGCAGATCTTTGCTGAAACTATGCTGCAGAAGATCGAAGGTGCCGCTCCCTTCGACTGTTATGACCGCCATGTGTGAAGTATCGAAAAGTCCCGCCTGAGTAATCACTGCCAGATGCTCGGCCTTGGTGCCGGAGGGATACCAGAGCGGCATGTCGTAGCCGCCGAACTCGGCCATGTTGGCGCTGTGCTCGAGATGGTACGAGTGAAGGACCGTCGTTTTCAGCTCTTCCGCTTCGGTCATCATGCCACCTCATCGTCTGATTGGATCTGCAGCGGTACTTTGAGATTGAAGCTTTTATAAACAACAAAGGTTTCGACTGATCTGATATTTGTGACTTTGATCGCTTCCTCGGTGTAGAATTTAAGGATGGTGAAGTCCTTTGCAAGCATGACCGTGACAATCAGATCGAATCTACCGGTGACCACGCACACCGAGATGACGCCGCGCAATCTGCTGAATTCCTCCGCCTTTTTCACCAGGTCCATGTCCCTGACCTGAACACCGATCATCACCACCGAATGTTCAGGCAGGGCCTCTGGGTCAACCAGCCCTGTAACATCGAGAATGCCCTGCTCCTTCAGTTTCCTGAAACGGTTTCGCACCGTGCCTTCGGCAAGATTCAGTCTATCAGCAATGGTTTTAAATGAGGTCCTGCCGTCCCTGAGTTCGGTGATAATGGCAATATCGGTGGTATCCATAGGCGCCCGTTGGGATTCTTTATTATTAATTTTAGAGCACACTGCCAATCATGTCAAATATCAGTTGCTAAAATATCGATTCCGACAATTAATTCGTCACTAATGGCAGTTTACAACATTTCATGAGGTGGCAGCCAAAAGAGGGCCAGATCAGCTGTACCATAGTCCCAGACCTTCAGCGTAAGCGCTACACTCCCATCCATTGCCTGCCAAATCCCCGCTTCGGCAGCAGAGAATATCGTTGTAAATTGACGCCAATCTCTTTACATTCGGGCCAGGGCAGGATGATGCTCAGTCTAAAGCAACACTGTTAGTCAACAACCCATCAACATCGGAGTAAAGCGGATCATGGCCGAGGTAAGCGATGCTGAACTTCTGAAGGTAATCAAAGACTTTCTGGAAATGGGTCATGTCGACAACATCGTCGCCATGTTCGATCGAGAGTCCCGCTACTTCGGTTGGACCGGCGCCATCTTGGATGACGAGCGCTTCGCTGTCCGGCTGGGGGTGTCCGTGCTGTTCGAGGATTTGCGGGCCAGGGAATGCGCCGCCATGCATCTCGCCGTACCATCGCTCACCAGGCTTCTGTCATCGGAAAAACCGCTTATCCGGGGCGAAGCCTTGAGCGTCCTGGCGATTATTAACGATCAGAGCCTGCGCAGTCAGGCCATGAGGATGCTCGATGATGGCGATCTCCAGGTTCAGGAGATCGCCGAAGACATATTAGCGTCGCTCTGAGTCCGGGCCAATGACAACTCTGTGGAGAACCGATCAGGCGCCATTCAAGGGTCGCAGGGCCTGATCGTAGCTCAGGTAGTTCGCATAAAGTTCCTCGTACCTGGCCACAGATCCCTGGTCGGGTTCACACCTGGTCTGCTCATCAAGAGCGACGAACTGCGCCGTGATGTCCTCCAGGGTTGTCTGCCTGCCGGCCACTTTTTCAGCACACCAGAGCGCCTGCAGGGCTGCTCCCGCTGCCCCTGCTTCCTCCTGCTGGACACAGACCACTTCACAATTGAAAATGTCCGCCACCAGCTGCCGCCAAAGTCCGCTCTTGGCCCCTCCCCCAGTCAATCTTATCTGCCTGGGCTCTATACCGTTTCTGCGGATCACCTCAAGCCCGTAGCGGAGTCCGAAGGTCGCTCCTTCCATGGCTGCCCGGCAGAAGTTCTGCGGAGTCATGTTTAAGCCTGTCATACCTCCAAGATTAGCCGTGGACTCGGGAAGCGGAGGGGTTCTCTCGCCGTTGAAGTAGGGCAGCAGCAGCAATCCTTCCGCTCCCGGCGGAACCGATTCGGCCAGCAGATTCAGCTCCTCGAGACTAAGACCGAAAAGCGAACGAACGAGCTCGGTGGTCACTGTCACATTCATGGTGCAGACCAGCGGCAGCCAGCCGCCACTGGAAGAACAGAAGGAAGCCAACTCAGCGCTGTCGTCAACCACCGGCCGGTCGGAATAACCATAAATGGTGCCGGAAGTGCCGAGGCTGGCGGTGACCACCCCGGGAACCACATTGCCGGTGCCGATCGCAGCCATCATATTGTCACCTCCGCCGGAGGAGACGACCACATCGGCTGACAGGCCGAACCGTTCACAGATCTCCTTCCGCACTCTGCCGGCCGGTTCATCGGCTGCCACGAAGCCGGGCAGACAGTGAGACAACTTGCCCGACGGATCAATCGCCTCAAGCAGGGTCTCCGACCAGCAGCGGTGAACCACATCGAAATAGGCAGTGCCTGAGGCATCGCCAAATTCAGTAACCCGCTCACCGGTGAGCCAGAAGTTGATATAATCATGGGGAAGCAGAACCGTTGCCAGACGCTCGTATCCTTCTGGATCATTGTCCCTCAACCAAAGGACCTTGGAAGCGGTAAATCCCACCGCAACCTGGTTGCCGATCGCTTTGAGGACCGCCTCTTGTCCACCGGCACGGCTGGTGATAGTGGCGCATTGACGGGTGGTTTCCGTATCACACCAGAGCTTCGCCGGCCTGATCACCTTTCCATGTCGATCGAGGGGAACCATGCCATGCTGTTGACCGGACACACCGATTGCCCTCACTTCAGAGGGGCTCACATGGCTTTGGGATAGCAGGTCCGAGAGTACCTGTTCACAGGCCTCAACCCAGGAATCCGGGTGCTGTTCCCGGCCACCCCGCTCATTTTCAATGAGTTCGTAGCCATGGTAGCTTTCACCAATCAGCTCTCCCGATTGAGCGCTCAAGAGCACCCCCTTGGTGCCCTGGGTTCCACTGTCAATACCTATGTACAATTGATCAGCCATCACCATTTACCGTTGGAATGGGTGGAAAAGTCAGATAAAGCTGTTAATCAGGTTTTCGAGGTATTCCTGCCTGCCGCTTGGCACCTGAGGTTCACCGTGTTCTCTGATGAACGACTCGCAGTTTTCGAGGCTCGATCTACCGGCCAATGCCGCAGCTCCTGGTCCTTCCCAAGAACTGTAGCGCTGCTTTTTAAAATCTTCCAGGAATCCATCTTCGATAATGGCAGAGGCAATGACCAGACCGCGCGCGAAGGCATCCATACCCCCGATGTGGGCATGGAAGAGATCGACCGGCTCAAACGATCCCCGCCGCACTTTGGCATCAAAATTCATTCCCCCGGAGCCGAGGCCACCCGTACCAAGCAGTTCGAGCATCGCGTATATTGCCGAGTAGAGATCGGTGGGGAATTGATCGGTATCCCAGCCCAGGAGTGGATCGCCCCGGTTGACGTCCATGCTGCCGAGTTTGCCGGCCGCCGCGGCCACCGCCAGTTCATGCTCGAAGGTATGACCGGCAAGAGTTGCATGGTTGGCCTCTATATTCAATTTGAAATAATCGATCAGCTCATAGGTCTGCAGAAAGTTGAGTATGGTCGCACTATCAAAGTCATACTGGTGCTTGGTTGGCTCCTTGGGTTTTGGTTCGATCAGAAACTGACCGCTGAAACCGATCTTCCTGGCATATTCCACACACATTCTGAAAAAGGCCGCCATTTGTTCCTGTTCCTGCTTCATCCTGGTGTTCAGCAGGGTCTCATACCCTTCCCGGCCACCCCAGAACACGTAGTTCTCACCGCCTAGCTCCTGGGTGGCGGCGAGCGCCTGCTTCACCTGGGCTGCCGCGTAGGCGAACACATGATAGTCGGGATTTGTCCCGGCTCCGTGCACGTAGCGGGGGTGAGAGAACAAATTCGCTGTTCCCCAGAGTAGTTTGATTCCGGTGGTCTGTTGCAATTGTTTCGCATGGGTCACCATCGCTTCCAGGTTAGCGCAGGATTCGGCGAAACTGCTCCCCTCAGGTGCCAGATCACGGTCATGGAAACAATAATAATCTACGCCCAGTTTCGAGATGAATTCAAAGGCCGCATCACAGGTAGCCCTGGCTCGATCCAGCGGCTCATCGTATTCATTCCAGCGTCGAGCCATGGTTGATTCACCAAAAGGGTCCGCTCCCTGATTTTTCAAGGTATGCCAATAAGCGACACCAAAACGGAGATGATCCCCCATCGATTTTCCCAACACTAACTGGTCTTTGTCATACCACTTAAAAGCCAGGGGATTGGATGAATCTCTCCCCTCGTATTCGATTTTTTTAACTTCTGGAAAATAAGTGTTCACCTCGCTTCCTCCTGAAAGATCTTGCTATAATGTTGCTACCCGCTTCTCTGAATCTTGTTCAGCGGTGATTTGTATATCTCACTCAAAACAAACCCCGCTGCCCCCTGGGCCCAGTCATGGTCGTTCCACTCCTGAATCAGAATTTGAGTGGAATTGGCCTGTTGGCGGTTGAGATATTTCCCGAGCAGCTTATGCATCGGGTCAAAAACCAGGTCGCCAGCCCTTACCCCCTCACCGGTGATGATCACTCTCTCCGGATTGAAGATCTGAATCAACCCGGCCACACCGCGGGCCAGAAATTCTCCGCTCTGCTGGAATATTTTACGCAGTCCCCTGTCTCCCTCCCGGGCCCAGCGGGTGACTTCTTCGATGGTCAGCATATCCTGATCCGGACCATTCTTCCTGCGCTTTAAAAGTTTTCGGGCTTGTTGCAGAATACCGGAGTCGGCCGAATAGGCTTCAAAACAGCCCAACTTGCCACACCGACAGGGCTCTCCGTCCGGGACAATCACCATATGACCGAACTCTGCCGCTATCCCGGTTGCTCCCTGATAGAGCTTGCCGTCAACAACGATACCCATACCTATCCCTTCCTCGATGGTGACTACCAGAAAATTTCTTATTCCCTTTCCAAGCCCAAACCATTGCGAGGCTACGGTAAAAGAATTGGCGTCGTTTTCCAGGTAGACATCCATATCAAGTCGCTGAGCAAGGAGGTCACGGATATTAGATGAACCGTTTTGGATTGGTGTCCAATAGCAGGTTCCCGATGCTGAATCAACGAAACCTGGGATTGCCACGCCGCAGCCGGACAAGTCTTCAAGTTTCAGCCTGGCATCCTCAAGACAGTGTAAAATTCCGTCCTCGGCAACAGCGGCCAACATTGCCGCCGATCGCTCACCAACCCTGAATGGAATCGACAGGGTCGATTTTACCTGACCGACAAAATCCACCACGGCGAAACTCAAGCGAAAAGCTGCGATCTTGATGCCCACCGTATATGCCGCATCCGGGTTGAGCATCAACATGATGCGGCGCCTTCCCCGGCTGGTGGATGACTCAACCTGATCCTCGTAAATCAGTCCCCGCTCTATTAACAGAGCGGTTATATTGGTCACGGAAGCCTTGCTCTGGCCAGTTTTCTCGGCAATTTCGACGCGCGAGATACTTCCCGCTTCCCGGATACTGTTGAGGATATTGAAGAGGTTCAGTTCTCGCGTGAAATCACGGTTGGCAGCTTTCATAAGTTCCGTTTCTTTAATTCACTTAGAAAACATAAGATAACTCTTAACCCCTTCTCAAGAGGATTTAATGAAATCGAGGGAGCTATATAATATTAAATAATTACAACATATTAATTGGGCAAAATATTGATTTGCAGAAATATCTCAACTGATAATTAATTTTAGTAACAAGTAACACTTCCGAAATCAAGGAAAGAACGACAGTCTCTGATTTTTATTTATTATCGATAATCAATATATTCTTCCAAAATTCCATTTTTTTGGAATAGATATCATGCAATTAAAGATTATCTCTCTGATTCTAATTACCACAATATGGTATATTATTTTTTATTTATCGAGTAAATTAATTGTTGCCCTCACCAATAAAGTTTGGCATTCTGCGAGATGAAATACCACCGATCTGTTGATAGGGAGAACCGATCGGTGCATATCCAAACCATGCAAGTAGAAACGGACAGTGGCGTGACTGCTCGGGCAAGACTCTGGATCGCTGCCTGTCGAAAAATTAACTTTTTATGCTCTGGAGGACTTTCACATGTTGAAGAAAACCGTTATTCCCGTTTTAGCTGTTCTGATGGTTGCAGTTTTCAGTTCTGCAGTATTTGCAAAAGAGCTGGTGGTCGGCGTTTCCTGGTCCAACTTTCAGGAAGAACGCTGGAAAACAGATGAAGCAGCGATGAAGGGAGAGTTGGAAAGCCATGGCGCCAAGTACATCATGGCAGATGCCCAGGCCAGCGCCGAAAAACAGATCTCTGATATCGAAAACCTGATCGCCCGTGGCGCCAACGCTCTGATCGTCTTGGCCTGGGACGCTGATGCGGTATTGCCGGCCATTGCCAAAGCCGAAGCCGAAGGTATCTCTGTGGTCGGCTATGACCGATTGATCGAAAAAGAGGGTGTGTTCTATCTTACTTTTGACAACAAAGAAGTAGGCCGGATGCAGGCCCGGGCCGTCTTCGAGGCCAAACCGGAAGGCAACTATGTGTTTATCAAAGGCGCTCCGACCGATCCCAATGCCGAATTCCTCTATGAAGGACAGCTCGAGGTTCTTGACGAGGCAATCAAGGCCGGTAAAATCAAAAATGTCGCAGCCCAGGGTACCGATGGCTGGAAACCGGAAGTGGCACAACGCAACATGGAGCAGATCCTCACCGCCCAGAACAACAAGGTCGATGCCGTCGTCGCTTCAAATGACGGAACCGCCGGCGGTGTAGTCGCTGCTCTGACCGCTCAGGGAATGGAAGGTATCACCCCGGTATCCGGCCAGGACGGTGACCATGCCGCCCTGAACCGGGTTGCCCGCGGACTGCAGACCGTCTCAGTCTGGAAAGATGCCCGCGAACTCGGCAAGGCTGCAGCCAAGATCGCTGTTGATCTGGCCAATGGAAAAACGCCATCCGGCACCATTAAATGGTCCGGCGGCGCCAAAGGAGTTGAGATGGACGCCATTCTCCTGGCCCCGGTCCCGATCACTAAAGACAAACTCAGTGTTGTCGTGGATGCCGGCTGGATCAAAAAAGATGTTCTCTGCCAGGGCGTCGACGGTATGTGCCCGTAAGCGTTACAACAAAACAATCACTCCGGGGGCACTTTGTCTGGGTGCCCCCAAATTTCTATAAGCAATTCGACGATACCTGTTGTAAATAAAAAAGATTACCTGAACCCTTTTAGAAAATTTACTACCCGGCAGCGTTATGACCCCCCAAACCGAAGAGGCTCCCAAGACATCGCTCTTTCACCGGCTCAGTGCAGAGCTCGAGATAGATACTCGCATGCTGGCCATGATCGGTGCCTTGATCATTATCTGGGTCGTCTTGACTGTTCTGACCAACGGAATTTTCTTCACCGCCAGAAATCTCTACAATCTTGCCGTCCAGACCAGTGTCGTCGGAATCATGGCAACCGGAATGGTACTGGTGATAGTCGCCCGACATATAGATCTGTCGGTCGGCTCTCTGATGGGCTTCACCGGAATGGTCATCGCCTACCTGCAGGTGCATGTCTTCACCCTTGGAGCTGCCTGGAACTGGCCTCTGACCGTCCTCTGCGGGCTGGCCCTGGGTGCCGTTGTCGGTCTCTGGCAGGGATGGTGGGTGGCATATCGAGGTGTGCCGGCCTTTGTCGTGACCCTTGGCGGTCTTCTGATATTCCGTGGTGGGGCTTATCTGGTAACCGACGGTAGAACAGTGGCGCCGATGGATAAAACATATCAACTTCTGGGTGGCGGCATTAACGGTTCGATCGGGGCCACCTGGAGCTGGGTATTCGGACTCGCCTGTATCCTGTTGATGATATTGGGTACCTTCAGGAGCAGAGCCCGAAGGAAAAAATACGGATTCAAACCCAAAGCCCGTTGGGCTGAACTGGTCATGCTGCTTATCGGCGTCGGACTGGTCTGCGGGTTCGTCATGGTGATGAACTCGTACTACAAACCTCGTACCGAAATCCCAAGGGGGATACCCATCCCGGTGCTTATCCTGATCGGAGTCGTGGTGATCATGACCTTGCTGACCAAGGTTACCAAATTCGGGCGTTATGTCTTTGCCATTGGCGGCAACCCCGAAGCGGCTGAGCTATCAGGCATAAATGTGCCCAGGGTCACCATGTTTATCTTCATGGTCATGGGAATCCTCTGCGGCGTTGCTGCGGTGATTACCACCGCCCGTTTAAATGCCGGCGCCAACTCGATGGGAACCATGGCCGAATTAAACGTCATTGCCGCTGCGGTTATCGGCGGCACCTCTCTGGCGGGAGGAGTCGGTACCATAACCGGGGCCATTCTGGGGGCAGTCATCATGCAGTCGCTCGAGTCGGGTATGGTCCTTATGGGCGTGACCAGTGCCATGCGGCAGGTCGTCATCGGGCTGGTCCTGGTTCTGGCCGTCTGGTTTGATGTCATGTACAATAAAAATAAACGGTAGAGGCAGCGGTGAGTACTCAAGTCCCACTCGTGGAAATGCGCAATATCCACAAACGTTTCGGCGGTGTTCATGCAGTACAGGGTGTTTCCATAGACTTGATGCCCGGCGAAGTAGTGGGTGTTCTTGGCCACAACGGTGCGGGCAAAACCGTCCTGATGAAGAGTCTCTCCGGCGCCATTCCCTGTGACGAGGGCGACATTTTGATCAATGGCCAGAAGGTCGACATCAAACGTCCCCGTGACTCCCGCCACCACGGAATTGAAACCATCTACCAGACCCTTGCCCTGTCGGACAATCTCGACGCACCGGCAAACCTGTTCCTCGGCAGGGAAATCATGACAGGGTACGGCACACTCGATGATGGGGCCATGGAGAACGAGGCCCGCAAGGTGATCCAGCGCCTCAACCCCAATTTTACCAACATCAAGGATCCTGTTCGCAACATGTCGGGCGGCCAGCGGCAGTCGGTGGCCATTGCCCGAGCCATCTATTTCAATGCCAAAATACTGATCATGGATGAACCGACCGCTGCCCTCGGCCCCCATGAAACAGCGATGGTCGCCGAGTTGATCAAACAGTTAAAAAGTGAAGGCATCGGCATCTTCCTTATCAGTCACGACCTGCACGATGTCTTCGATCTGGCAGACCGGGTATCGGTTATCAAAAACGGCAAGCTAGTTGGAACTCAGCAGACCAGCCAGGTCACCAAGGACGAAGTACTGGGTATGATTATTCTGGGTAAAAACCCGGGGGAATCCAAAGCTGCCTGACAGTAAAATTCTTTTACTGCAAAATCGTACCAACCCTGTTTGACCTTGACACATTCGGTGTTTTCGTTGTAGTTCCTGACTCATGCAGTAAGGAGCCGTTCATATTGCCAATTCACTTCCATATTTGACCGGTTCCTCATTATAAGCCCCGTGTTACCGACATTCACTAAATCTGAAGGAGGTATCATCATGAGGAAGCTTGTTCCCCTGTTTGTCTCAGTAATAGTTTTACTTGGCATGATTGTCTCTACCCCGGCGACTGGATTCTCTGAAACGATCGAATTGAAACTGGCCCACTTCATGCCGACCATGCATGTTCAGCACCGCATGGCTTTCGAACCATTCGCCGAAAAGGTCGCTGAATTAACGGACGGAAAAGTTACAGTGAAAATTTTCCCCGGCGGTACCCTGGGCAATCCCAAAACCATGGTTGACTCCATAAGCAACGGCATAACCGATATAGGCTTTGTTATTCCCGCCTACGTCAGGGGCCGTTTTCAGCGTAGTAGCGTGTTCGACCTGCCCTTTCTGTTTGCCGATGCCGTTCAGCAGACTGAAGTAATCTATGAGCTGTTCGAAAAAGATTTTGCCGAGGATTACCAACAGTTCAAGGTGCTCTGGTTCACCGCCGCGCCGATGAGCCAGGTCTTTACGGTCAAACAGCCGATTGCTTCAGCCGCAGATTTCAAAGGATTGAAAATTCGCACCGGCAACGCGGTCGAAACCGAAGGTGTGAAAATGCTGGGTGGCAACCCGGTTGGCAAGACGGTGGATGAACTCAACATCATGCTCCAGAAGGGGGTGGTCGATGGCGCTTTTACCGCCTACTCAGCCCTTAATCGCTACAAACTTATTGGTGTTGTCAAGCATATGACCGAACTCAATTACTCCGGAGCTCTGATGGTCGTGCTGATGAACAAAAAGAAGTGGGACTCCCTGCCAGAGGATGCCCAAAAAGCTATTGACCAGGCAACACCTCCCAGTTTCGGCATCGCTGCGGCTCGGGCATTTGATTACGAAGATCTGGAAAATTTCAAGATGGCCATCACCAATGGCATCACCTTCCACACCTTCAGCGATGAAGAGAAAGCCAAACTGAGGGAAGGAACGATGGGTATGCGTGATGACTGGGTGGCAAAAAATGAAAAAAACATGAATGCCCGGCAGATTCTCGACGATGTGGTTGAGGCAGCCGCCAAGTAACGGCACCCGCTTGTAAATGTCAGATCGAGAGGTGATTAAACCAATTTCAGGACTCAAGGGAGGATTGCTGCGTCTCGCTGCCGGCCTGGACCGGATTTCCTGGGCTGTACTCTTTGTGATGATGGTCATGACCATGGTCGACGTTCTGCTGAGAAAGTTTACCAACATGACCATCATTGGCTGCGGAGAAATGACCGAGATGATGATGGCCATCGTGGTGTTCTGCTCATTGGCTCAATGCCAGGTACAGGACGGTCATATCAAGATTGATCTGATCATGGGCAGGTGCAGCCCTAAAGTACAAGTTCTTACCGATACCCTTACCCAGTCTCTCAGTTTCATTCTTTTCTGCCTGGTTGCCTTCTCGACCTTCAGGCATGGGATCGAAATCAGAGAGTGGCAGGAAGTATCGATCGACCTGGCCATACCGATTTATCCTTTTGTCTTTATTGCCGCTTTTGGATCTGCACTGCTGGCTTTGATCCTGCTGACTAAAACAATTTCCTGCCTGTCTGAGGTGTTGGCCCTGTGGACCCGATCTGGATTGGAATCCTAGGCATCATCTTCCTGTTCATCCTGCTCGCCCTCAGGATGCAGATAGGCTTCGCCATGGCCCTGGTCGGATTTCTGGGTTTCTGGACTCTCAATTCATTTGAATCCGGCCTCGCTGTCCTCGGAATAGAACCCTACAAAACCGCCGCCCATTATACCTTGAGTGTTATCCCTCTATTTCTGCTGATGGGTCAATTTGCCAACCATGCCCGATTGGGCTCTGAGATATATGCAATGCTCTACCGCTGGATCGGTTATCTACCCGGCGGACTGTCCATGGCAACCGTTGGCGCCTGTGCCTGTTTTGCCGCCATTTCAGGATCTTCACTGGCAACGGCTGCCATGTTTGGCACCATCGCCCTGCCTGAGATGCAAAAACTAAAGTACTCGGATGCCTTGGCCACAGGCTGCATAGCCGCGGGGGGAACCCTGGGAATCCTGATTCCGCCGAGTTCAGTGTTGATCTTATACGGAATTCTGACCGAACAGAGCATCAGCGCTCTTTTTATAGCTGGTATCATTCCTGGAATCGTGCTCACCCTCTTATTTATTCTTACCATCTATATCCTGGTGCGCATCAGACCGGAGATTGGAGCCCCTGGACCGAAATTTGCGCCAGCCGAAAAACTTATCGCCTTGAAATCCACCCTGGGTCCCTTTGCACTCTTTATTGCGGTCATAGGAGGTTTATACACCGGCTGGCTGACGCCAACCGAGGCAGCTGGTGCCGGAGCATTTGGGGCCTTTGTGCTTATGGCACTGAAAAAACGACTGAACTGGTCAAATTTCGTTGGCTCCCTGAAAGACACAACCTCTGCCACGGCAATGATTTTCGCCATCTTGATTGGAGCCATGATCTTTCAATATTTTCTCACTCTGAGTCAGATTCCCGATCAGCTTGCCCATACAGTGGTTGACATGAATCTGAATCGCTATGTGGTTCTATCACTGATCATAGGGGTCTTCATCATTCTCGGTTGTTTTATGGAGGGGCTTTCAATTATGGTGCTGGCCGTTCCAATTGTCTTTCCGATCATTATTCAGTTGGGATTCGACCCGGTCTGGTTCGGCATCATCATTACCTTGACCATGGAGATGAGTCTCATTACCCCGCCGGTTGGTGTCAACGTATTCGTACTCCACGGAGTTGCACGGGACATCCCTATGAACACCATGTTCAAAGGAGTAATTCCTTTTTGGGGGGCCATGCTGGTTTGTATCGTTATCCTCATCATTTTTCCCCAAATTGTGACCTTCCTGCCCAACTCAATGAATTAAACCAGAGGCCTCCCATGCACAACCTCGTTCTTCTTCTTTGCAATCTTGGTGTCCTTGTCCTGAGTGCACTATTTCTCAGGGAATGTTTCCGCGAAAACGAACAAAGGGCTACCAAGGTGGCCGCAGCCATCCTTATCTTCTTTGTGGTCCTGGTCCCTGTGATCCTCTGGAGCCCACCTCTTCGCTTTATACCGGACATTGTTGTCGGCCTGCTCATCTGTCTGGCACTGTCACTGCTCATACCAGCGCGGGCAAACCGGGAGGCTTTGGCGGGAACAGCCGGTCATCTGACGGGAGAGGTAAAACGGTTTGACGAGCGTGACGCGGTCTTCGCCAGGGTCAGACTATCGCCGGATAAGGAACCCTACTACCGCAACTATTACGCTGAGCATCCGGACCAGGAAGAAGCGGACGCCCAGCGCCGAGCAAAAGGACTGCTCGGTAAACTGGGATCGATTGACAATTCATATCAACCATTGAATGCGATGATTCACGCCGCATTTGATATCCCTGACATTCTCGGTCGAAGTGCAAAGTCGTCCCCGGTTGAGGGGGAGGAACGTAAGCGCATGGACCCGGTTCAGGCCACTGAACTGGTCAAACAATTCGGCCTGCATATCGGCGCCGACATGGTCGGTATCTGCAAAGTAAATCCACTGTGGGTATACTCCCACCGAGGGGAGATCCACTATGGGAACTATAACGAATGGGGCGAACCATTGGACGATTTTCCCGCCTACGCCGTGGTCCTGCTGACCGAAATGAACTGGGATCATGTCAGTGCTGCTCCGCACAGCCCGTCGGTCGCCGAAAGTGCCAACGACTATGCCAAAGGGGCCTATCTGTCAACGGTGATGGGCCGCTGGTTTGCCCATATGGGGTACCGGGGAATTGCTCAGAATACCAGAAACTATGATACCGTGCTTGTTCCTCTTGCTGTGGACGCAGGGTTGGGAGAAGTCGGCCGGCAGGGCTATCTGATCGCTCCTCGATTCGGGGCCAGGGTTCGTGTATTTGCAGCGCTCACTGATATGGAACTGGTCCCTGACAAGCCAGTATCATTGGGAATTGATGAGTTCTGCCAACGCTGTAAGAAATGTTCCGATACCTGTCCGTCACGATCAATCCCTGTAGGGGAAAAAACGATCACAAACGGTATTCGAAGGTGGAAACTCGATGAAGACAGCTGCTTTGAGTATTGGAGTAAAATAGGGACAGACTGCTCAATCTGCATGGCAGTCTGCCCTTTCAGCCGCCCCGATACATTCTCACATAAACTTGTACGAACCATGCTGGAAAGATCTCTGGTCGCCAGACGCTGGTTTCCTGCTGTTGACAACCTCATATACGGTAAGCGCTGGAGACCTAAACAAGTTCCTTCATGGCTGGAATATCCCAAAGCAAAGGAATCAGGAAAAGAAACCTATTAAAAGCTCCAGGAGGTCGCCGGTTCAAACGAACAGGGCTATTTCTTCCAGCCTCTTTTTCCCAAGATTCGGCACCATCGCACCCTTAGCAGGGTAGCCCGCAACAAGAATCATCACTGCCGTTTCATTTTCGGGGCGCTTGAGTATCTTCCTGAGAAACTGCATCGGGCTTGGCGTATGGGTCAAACAGGCCAGACCAGCATGGTGCAGAGCGGTGATCAGTATGCCGATGGCTATCCCGACCGAATCACGAACGTAGTAATGTTTGATCTTTTTTCCGTTTTTATCCAGCCGATAATTTTCACAAAACACCACTATTAGATAAGGGGCATTTTCTAGAAAGGGTTTCTCGGCATCAGTTCCCAACGGCTTCAGAGCCGCGAGCCATTGGTCCGAAGCTCTGCTCTCATAAAAGGCCCGCTCCTCATTTTCAGCCGCCTGCCGGATTCGACGTTTTACCTCAGGATCGGAAACCACCACGAATTTCCAGGGTTGCTGGTTGGCACCGCTCGGTGCCCTGCCGGCCGTCTGAAGGCACAATTCGATAACTTTACGTTCCACCGGACGACGGGAAAATGACCTGACAGAACGCCTCGACTTCATCAGCTCATAAAAGGATTGGGCCCTTAGCAGCATTTCCTCAGGCGGCAATTCTTCGTAGCCGGCTAATTGAATATGGTCGCAGTTGCTGTTACTCATAATCTCCTCCGATAGCAGACGTTACTTTAGCCCAGACTCGTTCAAGTGTAAGATCTGCCAGATCTGCCACTTCCAACCAGTCGAATCGAGTGTGCTGTATTCCGGTTGTCTGTGGAGGCGTGTGGCCGCCGTATAAAGCCAGTCCCCGGCCGCCAAGATGGGCGGCAATATGGGTCGGGCCGGTATCGTTGCCAACCACAAAAGCTGCCTGTCGGGCGACACCTGCCAAAGCGAAATAGTCGAGATAACCGTCGTTTGAGACCAACATTTTTCCAGGTATCGAGCGGCACTGCTCCATTTCCGCCGGGCCGGGAACAGTGACCGGTTGCCGGCCGTTTCTGATGAGCCGTTCGGCCAGTTGGCCAAACCCCGGCCAGCGCTTGACATCATGGGTCGCTGACGCACCGGGTATCAACAGCACGAAGCCAGGATTTATACCGTGTCGGTCCAACAGCTCATCAACCTCATCGGCAAGCCAGGAAACATCGCAGTGCAGCGTGTGGCTGGTGGGAATTTCCGCCAGCTGCAGATGATTATGAAAATGATCGGCGGCACAGACATCATCTGGCCGCTCCAGGAACAGATTACAGCCCGGCGCATCACCGAGCCACCAGGTAGGTGGGAAAAGGTAGCGATAATAAAAGCGGGTTCTACCCACCTGCTGCAAATCATAAACCCGGTCGAATCGTTTCTGTTTGAGTCTTTTCCGGAGTGCAAGCATCTGTGGTAGGTGCAACCGGGAAGCCCGGGGATCTAGAAAAACCTCGTCAACCCACGGACAGCGCTCCATATAGCGGTGATAAGATGGGGTCGTCATCAAGGTAAGGCGGGCCTCCGGATGAAAGTTTCGAATGTCTCGGATAGCACCGTCGGCCTGGACGAGATCGCCCAGGGCGCTGAGCTTGATGATAAGAATTTCGGCCATTAGTACGCTTCGTAAGATTTCTCCTCAATCAACTCCGAGCCAAGCAGCTGGTTAATCCTGAGCTTGATCTCGGCTCTTCTATCATTGGTTTTATAGACCGCACGGGCCAGCTTGACAAATGCATCGGAGAAATCCTTGTTGCGCTCACAGCTGCGGATGTCGTCTTCTATCTCCCAGAGTGATTCATTTGTCCGCCGCAAATCATCGATCACCTCCTGCAGAGATTCCTCGGGAAGCTGATGGTCGCTGCAGACCTGGCGGAGGGCCTCCAGTTCCTTGTTGATGTTGGCCAGTTTCTGTTGGTTGTCGATCCGGGCCTGCTTTATCTCCAGAATTGTCAGTTTGTCAAACAGCTCTCCCCAGGAGACGGGAATCTTGACCACCATATTACTCCTCCATTACACGAGCAGATGATTATATTAGCTTGGTATGAAAAGCTAAAACCTCGTTATACATAGCGACATAAACTCAAGGCCTCCCGTCAGGCAAGAATGGTGAGGAGCCGATGGAGGCTGTGAGCAAC
>NODE-364-length-16074-cov-5.35914_pt1 | contig 16074 bp, 13 predicted proteins | sample MGYA00139097_ERZ477577 | MGnify/ENA metagenome assembly ERZ477577 | reverse complement strand
CGTGCTACAACATTGTATAAACGGCATTTAAAAGACCGTTTATACTTGACCGTTATAGTGCATTGATGCCCATACCAAACAAACTCTAATGAATAAGAAAATATCAATAAGCATTGTAGTATTGTTGTTAGTTACTGTTGCTTTTTGGTTTTATAAATCAACTAACGAAGTAAGGGTTTTAGATAAGTATGATTTCCATGAAGGTGAATGGGTACTAATTAAAGGTTATTATGGAGATTCCATTCAATACATAATGACTGATGTTAATGCATTGAACGACTTAAAAGATGATTGGGTCCTGTATAAATCAAGCCAAAACTTTGCAACAACAGGTGGATATAATGTAGGATTGTATCATAATAAAAGTCGGAAAATGTACATGGATATAATCAATGATGGCGAATGGAGTCAATCTACATCTGGCATTCTTTATCACTCGGACTTAGAAACATTAGAATATGATAATTTGGATTGGCTCAATGCACAACATGAACATTGGAAAAAGGTAAGAGCTGTACAAATGGAGTTTAAAACCCTTCATGAAAAAACAAACTATCTAGATTCAATTAAATCAGTAGTTCCAAGTGAGTTGACAATTATTTCAGAATCAAAATCCGACAATGCTTATTATATATATTATGTATACGAGATTAGGTAAGGACGCACTATAACATCACCTACACCCAATGCGGGCAACTACTTCGAGAGATCACTTATGTGTTAACAATACTATTCTTATCTTCGAAAAAACAACTTTGAAGCCCGCCCTGTGCGTAGCTGAGAACCGTTGTGCGTAATTAAAGAAACATCAATCAATTGAACACGATACTAACATTCGAACATTTCTATCTTAAAATCAAAGGGAATAGATGGTATTTGTTATTTTCAATCTTTTGCCGATTGGGATTAGCCTACGCCTTTATTGTTGCGGGAATAGTGAAAATTGTAGGTGAAAGATTTGCCAGTGGCTTATCAGAACTGCATCCAATGGGTGCATATCTTGAGGCATTACATCACACAGGTTATTATTATACATTCATTGGAATTGCCCAGGTGGTTGCTGCTGTTTTGTTGTTAATACCTAGAACTGTGGCTTTGGGCGCATTGCTTTACTTTCCAATTATTGTAAATATTTGGTTACTATCCTATGCAGTTCGTTTTGAAGGTTCAATTGTGACCTCTCCTTTAATGGTTCTTGCCAATTTGTATCTCCTTGTTTGGAACTATGACAGATTAAGATACATCTTACCGTTTAGACAATTCTCAGACCTTGAAATAGTCCAGAAACCAAAGAAATACAGCACAAAATTTCCATTTCTGTTTTTCTCAGGAGTAGTTATTACCGTTGCTCTAACAGTTTTATTTGCTCGATTTGGATATGATGTAGTGCCAAGAAATTCATTGTCAGATTGTAAAAAGCAATTTGAGAATACTAAAAATGAAGCTGCTGGATTTGAGTTTTGTGAGTGTATTCATAGTAAAGGTCAGCCATTGGATGAATGCTTAAAAGAATATGAAAATTCAATAGAAAAATAATAAAACTACGCACAACAAAACCTATACGCAATGCCCTTCGGGACACTGCGCATAGCCAAAACGTTATGCACCATAGACCAATATGACAGATAAAGATTACTTAAAGAGTCTAAGAGTGCCCACAATGGAAAACCCTCTAAGGATATTATCGAGTGCTTGTTTACTTGGAGAAATGTGTGGAGCAGACGGAACTAGTTATGGTGAATACCCTAGTGCTCTGAAATTATTGCAATATCAAAATGTAAAATTGATTTCCTTTTGTCCTGAAGATTATGTGTTAGGAACTCCAAGAGAAACACCAGACTGTGAAGGAGGAACCGGAGAGGACGTTCTTGATGGCAAAGCAAAAGTAATTACTCAAACAGGAAAAGATATAACATCAGAAATGATCAGAGCTTCTTTAAAAATGCTTCAAATAGCTCAAGAAAATAATGTAGAACTAGCTATAATGATGGATTCAAGTGGGGCCTGTGGTAGTCAGGTAATTTATAACGGATCTAGATTTTCAGAAAACCCAAGCTATCAAATAGGAATGGGGGTTTGTGCAGCTCAACTAAAGAGAAACGGGTTCAAAATTATAAGTCAGAGAGATTATGCGTCATTGGAAATTCTTTATTCCAAAATTGACCCATTACATAGTATACAAAAAGATGCAAAAGACCACGATCAAATTGAGTGGTATATTGACTATTTTAATACGATAAAAGAACGTAACAAAAAATAAACAGCATTAAAACGACAGTTTATTCAAAGCGTTATTCTTCATTCTGAACAACTAATAACAAACCAAATATTAAACATGAAATCAAAATCAAATTATCCAACTTATACAAAAGGACTTTTATTACTGCTTTTTGTATTAATAAGCAATTTGGGGATTGCTCAAACGAAAGTTCAGCAAATCGAAAAACTTCTAAGTACCTATGAAGCGTATGATAAATTTAATGGTTCCGTTTTGGTATCCGATCAAGGAAAGGTTATTTATAAGAATGGATTTGGTATGGCAAATATGGAATGGGATATTCCAAATCAACCCAATACAAAACATCGTTTGGGTTCTATCACCAAACAATTTACAGCAATGCTAATTTTACAATTAGTAGCGGATGGGAAATTAGATTTGCAAAAGCCTGTTACTACCTATTTACCAGATTATCCTAAAGCCAGCGGCGATATTATAACCTGCCATCATTTACTCACACATACTTCAGGCATACCCAATTACACATCATTTCCTACGTTTATGAAAGACAATAGTCGTAATCCATATACTCCAGATGAGTTTCTGAAAATGTTTGCAGATAAGGAATTGGATTTTACACCAGGTGAAAAATTTAGTTATAGTAATTCAGGGTATTTTCTTCTCGGTGTTATAATTGAAAAATTGACCGGAAAAAGCTATGAAGAAATGCTTAAAGATAAAATCTTCACCCCATTAAACATGAATGATTCAGGCTATGATAATCATTGGGATATTTTAAAAAATAGAGCAACTGGATACGAAAAAGAAGGCAATGGTTATGTAAACTCTGGCTATTTAGATATGACTATACCTTATGCAGCTGGCTCTATGTATTCCACCGTTGAAGATTTATTTAAATGGGATCAAGCTTTATATACCACTAAGATTTTACCAAAAGATTATATGACCATGTATTTTGAACCTCAAATCTCAGCCTGGGGCAACTCTTATTATGCTTATGGATGGGGTGTTGGTTATGACAAAATAGGAAATTCTACAGATAGTATTTATACCATAGGACATGGAGGAGGTATTAACGGATTTAACACAAATATTTCTAGAACAACGTCTAACAATTCTTTGATTGTACTTTTAAATAATACAGGTGGAGCACCACTTAACGAAATAACAAATTCTATTCTAGCCATTATCCATGGCAAAGAATATGATATGCCTAAACAATCGGTAGCAGATGCGGTAATGGCAGTTATCGATGATAAAGGAATTGATGCAGGAATATCACATTATAAAAAGATTAAAGATTCTGAAGCTTATAGCTTAAGGGAAGGAGAAATGAATGCTATAGGCTATATACTTTTGAGGTCAGATAGACTAGATGAAGCGAGCAAAATATTTCTGCTTGTTGTTGAGGAATTCCCCACATCTTGGAATGCCTATGATAGTTATGGAGAAAGTTTAATGGAGTTAGGCAAAAATGACTTAGCCATTAAGAATTACAGAAAATCGGTAGAAATGAACCCTAATAACCTAAACGGTATCGAAACTTTAAAGAAATTGGGGGACGATGTAAGCGATTTGGTAAAAGAGGTAAAAGTATCCAATGCCATTTTAGAAACGTATATTGGCGAATATGAACTAAAACCAGGCTTTACCCTTACCGTTACATTAGAAGGGAATCAATTAAAAACAGAAGCTACAGGCCAACAGGTAGTCGATATATTTCCGAAATCTGAAACTGAATTTTATTTAAAAGTAGTTGATGCACAATTAGTCTTTAATAAGAATGATGCTGGCGAAATAGACAGTGTAACCCTTTTTCAAGGAGGGCAAGAAATGTTAGGTAAAAGAATTGATTAGTATTATGCAATTACCTTTAGAAACGAAAGCACAACAATGTGTCTAGGTCATAGACTCCCTTGGGTCGACAACGTCTAATACACTAGACGTTAGGCACAATAAAGTCGAAATAAACCAGAATCATTTTTATCCCTTTCCACTATCCTTAATTGGTTGTAATGAAGAATGAGGAGAATAAGGCCAAGGAATTCTTACTCGATGCAACCTTGATTCTTATGAACACGTCTCTCATTAACAAAACTTACCACTACTCTATGAAAGTTCTAAAAATATTCCTTACCTCATTATTGGTAAGTAATTCTGTTGTTTCGAATGCTCAATCTGTAAATATTCCTGATGCTGGATTTGTCAGCTTTCTACAAGGTAATTATCCAACTTGTATGTCCGGAAGTATGATGGACACTACCTGTGCGGATATTATGAACGAAACGAGTTTAATAATTCCAAGTTCTTATAATGTAGTTGACTTATTTGGAGTGCAGTTTTTTGATGAACTTGATATTTTAACGGTGAACTATCACCCTGTGACTAATATCCCGTTCTTGCCTCAAGATTTGATACAGTTGAATGCAGCTTACTGCCAATTAACTACAATAACCAATTTACCCTCAACACTGGAGAAGTTAGAAATTACAAGCAATAATTTAACGAGCCTTCCTCCATTGCCTTCTGGTTTAATTACATATTACCGAAGTTCAATGTCTAGCTTGCCAATTGAAACTAGTTTACCCTCTACGATTGAAACGTATTACGTGCAACAGTGCAGTGTCGTTAATCTACCTCCTTTGCCTGCCGGTTTGAAAGCTTTAAGCATTGGTAGTAATCCCAACCTAAACATTCCAATTTTTCCAAACGGTCTTGATATTTTAGGGATAAAGAGTCTTAATTTAACAAGTCTTCCTCCAATTCCGAATTCTGTTACTTACTTATCTGCGATGAGTAATGATTTTACAAGTTTAACTTCTTTTCCACCAAACTTAGAAAAACTATATCTTAACAGTTGTTCAAGCTTAACGACAATTCAGAACTTACCGAATACCCTTCAGCAGTTGTATGCGAATGATTGTGATCTATCATCAATTGATTATTTACCGAACTCAATTTCTACGTTACACCTGCACAATAATAACTTGAACTCCCTACCTAACATCCCTAATTCTGCCACAACGATTAAACTTGAAAACAACAATCTAACCGCTTTATCTCCCTTACCATCTCCGATTTATACATTGGAGCTTGCCAATAATTCTTTGTATTGTGTGCCATTTTTACCGACTACAATTACAACGATCAGTTTAAGCGGAAATAATTTTACTTGCTTACCTAATATTTTACCGGCAATGAGTGCTGCTTTTCAGGCGTATCCATTGTGTGTTGATAACGACCCGATAGATAATCCTTTTGGATGTTTGGGTTCTGAAGGAGTTGAAGGATATACATACATGGATCAAAACACCAACTGTAACTATGAAGCAACTGATGTTCAAATGAAAAATGTTCCGATAACAGTATATGATGATTTTGGGAATACTGTGACTTCTGCCTCAACATACACCAACGGCCGCTATTACTTTCACTTAAGTGCTGGCCAGTATAACGTAGAAGTTGACACTACAGGCAGACCGTATGAGGTAGATTGTTTAAACCCAGGAGCTGACTCTTCAATAACTTTGAATGCTGGAACCCCTTTAATTGGAGATGTAAATTTTGGTTTAAAATGTAAAGCTGGTTTTGATGTTGGAACGAGATCTGTACATGCCGCTGGAATGGTATTCCCTGGTCAACCGCACACTTTAGCCGTAAAATCGGGTGATTTAACAAATTACTATAATCTCAATTGTTCTAATGGAGTTGCGGGTACAGTAACTGTTACCGTGACGGGTCCAGTTACTTTTCAAAACGTTACAGCTGGAGCATTAACACCAGTTATAACGAATAATGTATTTACTTACACGATTCCAGATTTTGGTAATGTAAACCCTGATGTAGATTTTAGATTGGATTACTTAACGGATACTACTGCACTTGCTGGAGACTTGATTTGTGTTAATGTTGTAGTGACTCCTAATGCTGGAGACATCAATATGGTAAACAATAATTATTCAACATGCTACCCTGTTGTGAATTCTTATGACCCAAACAATAAATTAGTATATCCTTCAGAAGTTGAACCGGGTTATGACGATTATTTAACGTACACCATTAACTTTCAAAACACAGGATCTGCGCCTGCGTTTAATATCAGATTAGAAGATACGCTTTCTACTTTCTTAGATCTATCCACTTTTGAAGTGATTGATTACTCGCATGACATGCATTATAATTTAACGAATAATGTATTAAAAGTCTACTACCCAAACATCATGTTGGTTGATTCAACAACTTCTGAACCTGACTCAAAAGGATACATTACATATAGAGTAAAATCAAATGGCAACGTAATTCTAGGTGATCAAATTGAGAACACAGCTTATATCTTTTTTGACTTCAACACAGCTATAGTTACAAATACGATTGTAACGGAGGTTGATTTGGATTTTTCTGGAATTGATTACTTAGATCAAACGAGTGTAAGTGTTTATCCGAATCCTTCAAGTCATGAATATTTTATTGTATCTGATAAAAATATCACTGAAGTGCGTGTATTTGATTATCAAGGGAAACAGGTCCACCATACTTTTGATGCAAATCAAAAGCTTGTAGATCTGCATGATAATGCACCAGGTATTTATTTCATTCAGATTGGTTTGGACAGTCAAATCCTCACGAAAAAATTGATAAAAAAATAATTTAGCTTATTGTTTAATTAAGAGCCGCAAGTAGTGATTTACTTGCGGCTTTTTTATGTAAAAAATTTTGAAATGATTCCGGCTATAATTCTACCTCAACTGATTTGAGAGAAGCAAGTCATAATATTGATCCTTTTGGACTAACAGGCACCTTAGTTAATCTCATTGGCGTAATTCTACTTCTTACCTCTTTAGTGAAACGAAAACAGTGCATAACAGCCGCTAAAAACCATACGGGGCTTATGCTTCGCATGATAACTTCTAGTTGGGTAAACATTACTATCTTCGAGAAACTAGATTTAGTCAAGAGCCGCAAGGTTCAAACATACGAGCCGAGAACCGTTATCCATAATTAAAGAACCGATATAGAAAAATAATAAAAGACAGAATGAAAATAATATTTCTAATAATGGCGATTCTCATAACAACAAATAGTATCGCACAAAGTACAAGCAACCCTGAAGAATATATGAATTATTTCCTAGAAGAATTTGATTCATTAAATAGCAATATCCTTGCCTATCAAAATTCAATTAACCACGGGCGTTCTGCTCGTAAAGTGGAAAGAAAACGCATTGAACTAATTAATTCTTCTGAGATTTCTTTAAACAAATTCAAGGTTTCAAATGATTTTAAAGGAAATAACGAGTTTAAAAAATCGGCTATTGAATATTTCTCGACAATTAACACTCTTTTAAAGGAAGACTATAAACATATTGTTGATTTAGAGACTGTTGCCGAACAGTCATATGAGACGATGAAAGAATATCTAGAATCACAAAAACTTGCAAGAAACACACTTTCTAAATCTTTAAATGAACTGGAAGAATCGCAAAATAAATTTGCAGCTAAATATGATTTAACCCCTCTCGAATTAAGCAAACCCATGGAGAACGTAAATCAGGTAATTGACCATTACAATGATATATTTCTTGTTTTCTTTAAGAGCAACAAAGAGGAGGGGTATTTGTTGGACGCAATAGGTGACGGTGATATTGGTAAAATTGAAGAGGGTAGAATTTCTCTTAAATCCAATACAGATGAAGGACTTGAAAAATTGACCAATGTTGCTTTATATTCAGGTGATAATTCGCTGGTTGAGGCAACTGAAACATTGCTTAGATTCTATGCATATGAGGGAGATAGAATGCAATTGGCAACAGACTACTTTATTACATTAGAAAACTTTAATAAAGTAAAAGAAGCTTTTGAGCAAAAGAAAGAAAGTCAACGAACTCAAGAAGATGTTGATCAATACAATAACGCAATAAATAAAATGAATTTCGCTGTTGAGGCATACAACGAAGCCAATGAAATAATGAATAAAGAAAGATCAAGTTTAATTCACAATTGGAATCGTGTTGCTGAAGAATTCAAAAATCGAAACTTACTTTAAGAACGTCACTAGCTAGAGTCGCTAACATTCTGTAAAAAGCATTACAACGACTTTTTACATTTGACCGTAAAATACAGTTAACTAAATCCTTGAAAAAAAAATGAGCTTTCAGATCGAAAGCTCATTCATCTAAATTATATCCGTTAACTCCTTACTCCTTCACAAACTTCGCGGCTTTGTGATCTCCCAATTGAATGTAGTAAAGACCATTCTTCAGTGCTGCAATGTCTATCGAGTTTTGAAGAGCAGTCGCTTCGATTTCAATTACGACTCTTCCAGTTTGATCTAAAACTAGAATTTGTTGAGCCAAGTAGTTTTCATTTACAATAACGCTTAAGTAATCCGTTGCTGGGTTCGGAATGATTATAATATCTTGTAGGTTGAATTCATCTACGTTCGTGAAGCTCATTGTCAAATCAATTGTAATAACACTGTCGCATCCAGCGGCATTGGGTATCGTATCAGTGTAGATACCAGAGGCTGTAAATGTCGCACCGCTTGGCGCAGTATACACGTCCAACGCAGTTTCTGTGATCGAAAAAGTTGTCTCTGTTCCAAATGTTAAATTCAATGTAGCCGAGCTATCACACTCTCCAGCATTTTGCGTGGAGTAAGTATATGAACCACTCGTATTGTATGTGTTTCCATTCCAATTATAGGAAGCATCACAAACTGTAACATCTTCGGAAGAAGTCACGACACAAGGAGCCCCTAATTGCACGTCATCGTAATAATAAATCTTTTCACCTGCCGTAGCGCCATCTGTCCCGAAATTGAAGAAAATGGAGAGCATATCGTAGTTATTACTCAAGTTAATAGCGGCCGTTCCCATCACTTCATCATTGAAATTAAATATCATTGTTTCCCATTCCCCTGATGTAGTAGTGAGCATTTCTGTTTCGACTGTAATCGTTGGGTTTGTATGATCTTCGGCTTTTAGGCGCACTGGAATTCCAGCATCCGGTGACAAGACACGTACGGAGATCGTCGAATCACTCTGCGAAAATGGAATGATACTAGCTAATCCATTTGGTGTACTAATGGCTGTTCCCGCCCACAATTGTGCACTTACCGTTTTCGTTACTTCGCTAACGGTGTTCGCTGGATTCATTGGATCCGCTACCAAAATCGATGCATTTCCTCCAAAGTCAGTGGTCGTGTAATCTACCAGTGTGTCTTCGAATGTTACAGGTAAATCAATTTGTTGCAGAGATGATGCCTGAACTAAGTTGATATCATCAAATAAGAAGGTGAAATTTGAAGTCCCGTCGCCAATAACCCCAAGATCCCACATGAGAACAATTTTTTGGTAGGTATTAGCCGTGTTGATTGCACTAAAATCGAATGTCAATTCCTCCCAAGCATTCCCCACAGTGGAGGTATCTTCCTTTTCAAAGAAAATGCCACCATTAAATGGATTTTCAACTTTCAATACAACGCGTCTTCCAGGGTTTGGAGACCACACCTTCATCTTAAATATTTTATTAACTGAAAAATCAATTGGGTTGGTCATTTCAATTAAACTTCCTCCCCAAGGTTGGCCGGGATTCTTTATCATGCGTCCAACGGTTGCACTAGGATTGATTCCACTAGGATCTGGATTCGTAATTACACTTGCATCTCCACCATCAAAATTGGTGAAGGTATAGGGAATGGTCAGTGATTCGAAATCAATAGGGGGAGCTAATACCTGCGCTGATAGGTTTGCACTTATAATTAATACGGTTATTAGTAGTAATTTTTTCATAGTGGTTTGTATTCAATATAGATTTACAAGATATAGATGATTTTCGAATATAGGTTTAAATACGTCTCAATAGGTTGAAATATAAGGCCAAACTTATTCAATACTTGTGAGCCTAATAAGTATAAATGGACGAAATTTTGCCGTAATTTCTATTGGCGGATTAGAAAAGGTACTGTTCAAGTTCTAAGAAAGTAACAGAGAAGTGATGAACCTATGCATCGATATCACAAAAATGTATCTGCCGAGAACATCTTTATCCTCTCTGTTTTGGTTATCTGTTAAACATTCTTTTCTTGTATATTTACTCCTAATACATGTTCAAGGTTCAAACATACGAGCTGAGAACGGTTGTACGCAAGCTGTAAAAAACGTAAATTGATAACAAAATAAATTATTAAAAAATGGACATTAAACAAATTTTCAAAAACAATCAAGAGTGGGTTCAAGGCAAATTGGACATCGATGCAAATTATTTCAAAAACTTATCAGATGGTCAAAACCCTGATATTCTTTATATAGGTTGTTCAGATAGTAGAGTGACAGCTGAGGAACTTATGGGTGTTTCACCTGGTGAAGCGTTTGTACACAGAAATATTGCAAATATGGTTCCTAATACGGATTTAAGTGCTATGTCGGTTATAGATTATGCTGTTCTTCATTTAAAAGTAAATCACGTAGTTGTCTGTGGTCATTATTATTGTGGTGGTGTTAAAGCAGCAATGGAATCCGCTGATTTAGGCATTTTAAATCCTTGGTTAAGAAATATTCGAGATGTTTACAGAACTCATAGGGAAGAACTCAATTCTATCCAAGATGAAGAGCAGAAATATAAGCGACTTGTTGAGTTGAATGTCCAAGAACAATGCATTAACGTAATTAAAACTGCAGAAGTGCAACGAGCTTATAGAGATCGGGGTATAACAGTTCACGGTTGGGTTTTCGACATACATTCTGGTAAACTTATTGATTTAGAAATCGACTTCAACAAAATATTAAAGAACGTAATGGAAATTTATCGTCTTGACTAATGAAGAAGGAAAAACTCTACCTCCTTTTGTCCAGATTGCCATATTGAACAATCAATTTGGCAAAAATTCGGGAATGAATCATATTCCCTAACAGCTTTAGGAACTGTGTTTGATATGTTTGAATATGCAGAAGAAATCAATCAATTTGTTAAAAACGAAGAAATTTCAGAAATTATAATTGTGAATGACATACAATGTACTTTTATTTCAAATACAGTTCAAAAAGACAAAAATCACAAGAATTATTCATAACTTGACAGACGCTGAAATTGAATAAATTAGACTCATCCATCGCAGAAATGGAGGAGTTGAGAGATTAAGAATTCTATCTTATTACCAGAAAAGATGATCACATTGTGAATTATGCATATCCTTTGGGATACGCACCATGCACCAAACGGTAGTAAACATTGAAAATAAACCCTTGCAAGCGGTACTCACTTTATGTTATGGTCACAAAAAAAGGTTTAGCATATGCTAAACCTTTTCTTTTTCAATCATTATTCTTCTAGTTATTGCAATTTTCTTTATCGGTACTGATAATCGCATTCAGTTGATCCTGAGAAATGAATTGCGCTACATAGTCGACGCCATTTACCTGGAGTTGACTATAGAAAGAACGCATGTGATTACGTGACCCACACGTCATCCGATCGTAAGTCGTTATTAAATCTACATTGTTTGTATTAGCATATTGATTTTCAATATCGTGTATGTCAAGATCTTCAATTGTTGCACCGACTTTAAATCCATGAATACTTGAACTATCAGCTATCGCGACAAGATCATAATACAACTGTTGTAAGCTAGCGTTTTGAAATTGACCTATCGCTAATCCAATAACCGGATTGGGAACGTTGTATTTATCAAGTAATGCCGCCACTTGATTCATATGTGATTGTTCACTCGTTGTGATGTTATTGAAAATTTCATCTCCATGCTTTTGATACGCATATATGTATACATCGCGTGCCAGCTTTTCTTCCTGAATTAAAAAACTCAGGTCATCCACTTCTGCAGATGACAAGCTTGCTGTGGTTGTTGAATTGATTGGAGCTATTTCTTCTTTCTGACAACTGCTTAATCCTAAAAGAGCAGCACCGAAAATAACAACGCTGAGGGGAAAGACTACATTTTTCATAACATCTGGTTTTTGAGTTCTTAAATAAGATACAATCAATACTGAAAACTGAATGCAACCAATGTTACTTTTCCATCTCCTTCCGAGACATCTAAACTTTTATAATAAATGCGATTAAAAACAGAAAGAAGCACACCTGTTATTCGAAACAATAACATGGCATAAACTGATAAAAATCATCATTTCGGCTAGCTAAACTTCTAGTTAAATGCTCCTTCTATTGTTAATTTTAACGTCTGAAATATAAAAAATAGAAAAAATGAGAATCCTTCTAGTCAGTACATTATTAAGCGTAGTAGCTGCATTCTCCGCTTTTTCCCAATCAGAACGTTTACTTGAACAAATAAGAGGCGAAGAAAAAGACGCCATTGAAGCCATTGCGCTTTACCCTGAGGAAGAAAGAACAATGATACTGGAAGCTTCCTCGCACCCCGAAGTATTGGTACGTCTACAAAATATGCAAGCGAAAACGGCTTCCGATTTCAGAATCCTGATCGGCAACCTGTCAACCGAAGACCAGCAAAAAGTATTTAATATTTCACGCTTTCCTGTATTGATGGACTTAATATGTGCAAATGACAAGAAGAATACACAGCGTCGAATGGAACAATTGCTGGAGGATTACCCAACTGATATTGCCGCTGATGCATACTTTCTAAATGATAACTATTTTGGGCTTCTTGTGAAGGTAAATGCGCTATATGCAGAATCGGACAGAGCATTTAAAGATGCTATCAGCTATTACACACCAGACATTCAGACAACGTATCAGCGACTGATTAAACTACCAGAAGTGATGTCAGTTATGTCCAACAATCTAAATATGACGGTTCTTCTTGGTGATTTATATCGCAACAACCCAGAACAGGTGAAAAAAGAGCTTGACTCACTTAATATTGTTGTCGCAGAGCAGAAAGCTAAGGATCTAAAAGAATGGAAAGAATCGTTGGAAAATGACCCGGAAGCAATGGCTGAATATGAAAAAGCATCACAAGAGTTTGCTGGTGAACATGGTTATACAGCATCAGATTATTCTGGAACTCGTCCTGATCGGTATCAAACGGACATCTATGTGAATAATGCATGGGTCCCCTACCCTTATTGGTTTGGTTGTCCAAGGTGGTATTCACCTTACGAATGTTGGTACCCCTATCCATGGTGGTATCACTGGGGGTTTTATTACGGTCCAGGAAATACAATTATCATTATCGGGATGCCTTCTTTCTATTACATGAACTGGTGTTATAGTTATGACTACTTCTACTATTATCCTCGTTTTATCAATGTGGTATTTAATTATCACCAGAAACATCCAAATAGTATTTCGACTGTAAACTTGGCAGCGGATAATTGGGTGCGCGATCATCAAGATAAATTGCCAAAGGACTGGTTAAAAAATGATGACATGCGCATTGAGCGCATAAGAGAGTACGGAAAGTTCAATATGGATTATCAAGCCAGTATAAAGGATGGTACAAATCAGATTCCGAGTCAGCGTGACTTCCTAAAGGATCATTCGAAAGAATACCCTTCACTTAAACCTGTGCTGACCGAGCATCCTGACGCTTACAAAAAAAGTGAGCCCGTCCAACAAAGAATTCAACCAATTCAAAAGGAAACTGGAAAGCCGGTGAAAAAACCGTATGAACCAAAGCCGAAAGTGGTCCAGCAACCAAGGACGAATCAGGAGGTACTCAAAAGAGCTAAAACACACCATGAGAACACATGGAAGCGTCCAACGCAACCTTCTAATCCTCGACCAGTATCAAGGCCTCCTGTGAAAAATGTCCCCAAGAAGCGACACTAGAGAGTTTGAGTAACTGAGCAAATAAGATTGTTGGCTACATAAAAAAACGCTCATTTAACGCAATTAGAGTTCTTTGTTTTTTAATCAAAGACTAATTCATGAAATTGTAGAGCGCGCATTTATGGAAGCTGCAATAAGTGACAATGACTGCGCCTTGCGACCTTCATACGCATTCATTTATTGGAAAGTGGTGTTAATTTGCGTTACATTCAGGAACTTTTGGGGCACAACAGTTCTAAAACGCCAATGATTTACACGCATGTAAGTTCAGAAGCGAGCCGAAAAATCACGAGTCCAATAGAAAAATTGAACATCCGGAAGGCATGAATAAAGTGCTACATTTATTGATCATAGCCAGCTTACAGAGAGAAATAATGCGCTATAATATTGTATATTAGTTGCGCATATAAACAAGTTATCGGTAATTAAAAAAAGACCTTAATGCACGAAAAGTTCATTAATTACTTCTCCAAAATATCGCCTCTTTCAATTGAAGAGTCTGAAGCGATTATTACAAGTATGCAAACTAAAGCATTGAAAAAGGGACAGTATTTATTAAAAGAAGGCCAGATTTCGGCAAACACATATTTCGTTCTTGAAGGCTGTATACGAGAATACATTCTATCTGATGGAGAAGAAAGGACTACGAATTTCTTTTCTGAGGAACAATGGGCTATCTCGCTAAATAGTTTATCTCCCAAAAGTTCAGCAACACACAATTGGGTTTGTATTGAAGATACCATTGTTGTTGTAGGCAATGAACAACAAGCTCAAGGACTTTTCAAACACTTCCCGAGGTTCGAAACAATTTCTCGAGCAATAATGGAGGTAGCTTTTGCTGAACAAAAAGAAGCGTTAGCTTCTTATTATACAGACTCACCTGAACAGCGATATCTTAAGCTGCTAAAATCAAGACCTAGCTTATTACAGCGAATTCCTCAATATCATATCGCCAGTTATATTGGTGTAAAACCCGAATCTTTAAGTCGTATTAGAAAGCGTATTGCCTCATCCCCTGATGAATAATAGTTAAACAGTAATTATAACGTTGCCTCTTTTGTGCCCTTTCTCAACATAAGCATGAGCTTCCGCCATTTTGTCCAAAGGATAAATTTTGTCTATCACAGGCTTAATTTTCTCTTGTTCAGCCAATAATTTTAAATTTAGAAAAGCACCTTTAGGAGTTAACGGAATTCCGTCATCAATTGAAATGTATTTCCCATTTGGAAAAAGCGCTTTTTTACTGTTTTCTTTAAGTATGGAGGATTTTGAATTTCCAACAGCATCTAGCACATAATTATAAGTCTCTAATTTTAATTCAGCATCTTTTGCCCTATAATCAATTTCCAAATCACTCCCCAAAGACTTTACTAACTCAAAGTTCCTTTCGCTGCAAACACTTGTGACAATGGCTCCTGCATTTTTTGCCAATTGTATCGCCATGCTACCTATGCTACCTGAAGCTCCATATATTAAAACTTTATCTCCCTTATTTATGGCAGTCTTATGCAACAAATGTGAGGCGAGTAATCCACCATACGGGATGGCTGCCGCCTCATTATGGCTAATGTTTGCAGGCTTAAGAGCAATGTGCCAGTCTTCAGGTAGGCATATGTATTCTGCATAAGAACCAAAATGACGTTTTGTTGGTGAAACCGAACCATATGCAAAAACTTCATCGCCAATATTAAATGACGACACACTTTTGCCCATGCTCTCTATAATACCAGATGATACCATTCCCAAAACCGGTTTTCTTGGCTTTCCAAAACCGAAAACACATTGAAGGATGAACTTTGGAATAGGTGATTCGTTCATTCTGCGAATAAGTACATCACTTGTTGTAACCGATGTAACATGAATCTTAATAAGAACTTCATTGTCTTTTGGTGATGGCTTTTTGACTTCTGTTAATACTAAGTTTTCTGAATCTCCGTATTTCAAACATGTAATAGCTTTCATAATTTATATTTTATATTTTATATGACAGCAAAATTGCCCTTTATTCAATCTAATTTCATTGACTTAGGTTAAGAAATGAAATAAACTAATTTAGCTTTAGGAGTTATG
>NODE-363-length-16085-cov-6.95278_pt1 | contig 16085 bp, 16 predicted proteins | sample MGYA00139097_ERZ477577 | MGnify/ENA metagenome assembly ERZ477577 | reverse complement strand
AGTCCTAACGCCAATTGAGTACTCCTTTCTTGAGGATATAGATAAGGCCGGTGAGCAATAGCAGTATAAATACCACCATTTCCACAAAACCAAATACACCGAGTTCACGTAAACTTACCGCCCACGGATACATAAACACTGCTTCAATATCGAAAATCAGAAAGAGAATGGCCACCAGATAGAACTTCACGCTGAATTTCTGGTCGGCCATCCCAACCACATGTTTGATGCCACTTTCGTACGGATCGTCTTTTGCTTCTACACTGGATCGTGGCCCGAGATAGACCATCAATACCATGATCGTTGGTATAGCAACAGCGAGACCGATAAAAATGATAGTCGATAAAACCAGTTCTGCCGACATAAGGTACCTCTGCCTCGGCTTTAAACTTCATTTTTTGGTTAGAAAAACTGGAGCCCACCTACACGGTCTACATGAAGTACCAAGCAGAAGCGCTCTCTGTCAAGAGAAACAGCGTACACTTTTCATCCACTTATAACGGGTCTGGAGGCCAGAAATGGACCTGGCAGAAGTGCTACATGTGCAACTTGTGCAATAATTCAGCTCCAGGCGACAAAGTACTCTGTTGGACAGATAAAACCTAAACCCTGGATAGAATCAGGCAATACACGAGTTATTCCTGTTGGAAATGATCAGAAACAGCGATAACTAAATGTACCCCAGCAAGTGGTGAATTGATCCCTAGGAATGAAACAGCACAGTAAGCACAGTACCATGATCCGTGATGTGTCAAAAAGACACCTGATCAGTAATATGTAACAATAATAAAACAAGAACTGATAGGTAAACCAAGTGATTGAAATTCAGTTTCTTTTCAGAAAAATACTGAAATCCCGCTCCAGGCGCTGTCTGCAATGGGATCGTTCAAGCATGACAGGCACCTGGTGAACCATTCTGGGGCAACACCTCTCCGCTCAATTTCAGCCGGTTATTCCACTGTCGTTCTGTCAGTCATTCACTGACTGAAAAATTGTTCTACAAGGGATATAACCGTTTTGATATCACCTTCTGAAACATCAAGGTGGGTAACCATTCGAACACGCTGCCCAGAGGCAACAATAACATTATTCTCTTTTAGATAAGTCTGCAGTTTCCCCACGGCTTTATCTGGCAGTGTCGCAAAGACCATATTCGTCTGAGAGCCATTATATTCGATATCAATAAGATCTATGCCTGAAAGCCCTTCCGAGAGTAATCTGGCATTATCGTGGTCATCCTGTAGTCGTTTTATATTGTGATCTAATGCATAAATACCAGCCTCAGCAAGAATCCCGGACTGACGCATACCGCCGCCAAGGACTTTACGCCAGCGGCGGGCCCGCATTATTGTTTGCCGCCCTCCACACAGCAATGCACCGACAGGCGCGCCTAAGCCCTTGGACAGACAAACTGAAACGGTGTCAAAATGTTTGCTTATATCAAAAACCGCAACATGGCGCTTTACTGCGGCATTAAAAATCCGAGCGCCGTCAAGGTGAATCTTCAGCCCATGCTTTTTGGCAAAAGATTCTGCCTCTGCCAGATAATTTAGGGGCAGAGCCAGCCCGCCATGAGTGTTTTCAAGGCAAAGCAATCTGGTTCTGGCAAAGTGGAAATCATCAGGTTTTATTGCCCTGGCAACTCTTTCCAGATCTAAGGTACCATCCCTCTCAAAATCAAGCGGTTGTGGCTGGATTGATCCAAAGACTGCTGCCCCACCGCCTTCATACTTGTAGGTGTGGGCGAGCTGGCCGACGATATACTCATCCCCCCGTCCACAGTGTGAAAGCAGGGCCAGCAGGTTGCTCTGGGTACCGCTCGGCGAAAAAATTGCTGCTTCCTTTCCCAGCATCTCAGCAGCCTTGGCTTCCAGCCTGTTGACCGTTGGGTCTTCCCCGTATACATCATCACCCACTCCTGCACTCATCATTGCCTCCCGCATTTCGAGGGATGGCAGCGTAACGGTATCACTTCTTAAATCAATCATTTAACCTATTCCTTTGTTGCGGCTCCATGTGAATGGTAGCCTCGATTTTCAACTGCTGGCGAAGGGCTTTTTCAATCATATTTGTCTGATCATGTGCTTCCTGCAGGGTCAGACTCTGCGTCATGCCTATATGGAAGGTCAGCTCAATATGGTCACCGTATCTGTGGAGGTGAAAATGGTGCGGATGAACGTCAAAACCAAGCTCGCCAATGAGACCGGTAACACGATCCAGCAACTCCTGGTCTGGCTGCTCACCGATCAGCCGGGTAATGGAATCGCGTAAGATTTCAAATGATGCATAGAAAATAAGAATCGCGACCAGGATACCCAACACGCCGTCGACCCACCAGAACAAGCCACTGCATAAAATACCAATCAGCACAACAACAGAGGACAGAGCATCAGTACGATGGTGCCAACCATCTGCTTTTAAGATCGGATTATTTGTCTTTCGCCCTGCCCAGAAAGCAAATTGCGCCATTAATTCTTTGACTGCAATGGAGATCACCGTAACGATAACAGCAATCCTGCCAAAGACAACCTGCTCGCCGCCTTTTAACTGCTCTATGGACTTAATGACAAATTCGACACCAATCATTGCCAGAAGGACACCGATAATTACCGAGCAGACCAGATCGGTACGGCCGTGACCAAACGGATGATTCTCATCAGCAGGCCTGTTGCTTGCCCAGGCACTTACAATTACAATTGCAGAACTGATGGAGTCGGTGAGTGTGTGCCAGGCATCTGCCATCAACGCAACTGACCCGGTAATGAGTCCAACCCAGAGTTTGAGGACAAAAAGCACCACATTACCGATTACCGAGACAAGCCCTTCAGCCAGTGCCAGGTTCACTGTTTTCTTTTCTTGATTGTTTACTCCCATCCTCAAAACACAATAATGATTTACACAAGCGAATTGACATTAACACCTATCGGTCTGACAGACCACGGAGCACAACACCACCAGTTACACGGACAACCCATGCCGACAGTTCTCTACCATTTTGATCGACTGTTTTAACCTCAATCGACCACCGACGGCCTGACGGTTTGGTAAGGCCGTTAATAAAACCGCCTCATTTGCTAATACTGGCTCCAGATCGTATACCCCTGCTTTTCGTAAGCTGAGACACAGCCCTCATACTTTTCATACGATTCCTTGGTCCGCCACCTGTCAACAGTACACTCTTTCATCTCACCGGTTGTACGGTCCATGAGTAATGTTCGAGAATGTTCTGCAGAAAATGAAGCACAGCCGGACATCAGTAAGACTACGCAAAAGCAGAGTAAACCACGCATAAGATCATCTCCGGTAGGTAAAATTTAGTTATCACGCGAGCATATCAACATTCATACGTTTTTAAAGACTTCAAGGGCCGTGTGTCAAGCTATTTAAAGGCTCAATCTTCTACACCCAGTCCGTCAGGTTGCTGAAAGCCCACTCGGGGGTTGACGCTCAGCAGTTTGTCATAGCCAATCACCTTCCAGGTGGTTCATTGATTTCTGGATTGAATTTTGCGGCATTTTGAAGATTACTGCCGGGTAGCGGATAACGGTGCCGTTTCATCGCACTATCCACCTTATTCAACCATCAGGGGAGACGGAAGGTCTCATCGTGAAGCTCCTTTGATCCTTACATGAAGAGCGCATGAATCGTTACGTCCAAATTTAATTATTCAAACTTAAAAGCGACGCATAAATCTGTAATTACAACGGTATATAATAAATTATTGCAATAATCAGGGGCGGGTAATGAAAAATCCGGAAAAATGAATTCCGGGGATGAGGGAAAAAAGATGCGGGAGGGCTCCCCCCCGCATCTTTTCAACTATTGCTCTGCCTGCACACTGTTTCTCAGTGTGCCGATGTTTTCAATTTCAACTTCGATAACATCGCCGGGAGTCAGCGGGCCCACCCCATCGGGAGTCCCGGTAACAATGATATCACCGACTTCCAGGGTAAAATTTTTTGAAATAAAAGCGATCGTCTGCGGGATATTAAAAATCATATGGCTGGTATTTGATTCCTGGACAACGGTCCCATTCAACCGGCTGCAGATCGCCAGGTTCTCAGGGTCACCAATGTCTGCACTCAATACAATCTGAGGGCCGATTGGCCCGAACGTATCAAGAGACTTTCCACGGTACCAGCCGGATTTATCATGCTTCTGGAAATTTCGCTGGCTCACATCATTAAAACAGGTGTATCCCATGACATGTTCAAAGGCCTGCTCCTCTGAAATATTTTTGCCTTTCTTGCCAATAATCAAGGCCAGCTCACCCTCATAATCAGTCCTGCAGGTTCGGAACCCATAGTCATCCAGAAACGCAGGAATTATAACTGGCTGATCAGGTCCTACCAGGGTATTGAGTGTTTTGGGAAAAAGAATCGGTTCCCTCGGGGCTTCCTCCTTGAACCGCTCTGGCTCTGCCAAAGCGCTTTCTTCTATGTGCTTCCAATAATTAAGGCCCAGACAGATAATCTTCTGGGGCTTGACCTCATACTTTTCTCCGTTGCTCATCGGTAACGTGACAGTCATTATAATCTCCCGCATTCTTGGACAGTGAATAAATATTTTCTGCAACTATACTAAAATAATCGTGGTTATTATACAGATAATACTTGCTCCTGCTATAGAGGATTCATAATCTAACATCACTTTTATAATTATGTTTTTTTAAACCAACTGACAAAGGAAGATTTCGACATGAAAAAACTATTTATCGCCCTATTACTGATGACCCTCGCTGCTTTTCCGTCTCTCGCCGTCGCGGAGGAGTTGAACTACAATCTCGTCAATCTTTCAGGTGAAGCTCAGAAACATATTGATAACGACGTACTGATTATAACGATGCGCAGTTCTGCTGATGCTGACTCTGCCCAGGAAGCGGCAAAGATTGTCAACCAGGAGATGAGCTGGGCACAGGATATCATCAAAGATATACCAGGCATAAAAAAACAAACCATAAACTATCAGACCCATCCCCGATACCAGAACAAGGTAATCGTTGGCTGGTCGGTAAGCCAGCAGCTCCAGCTCGAAAGTGAAGAAATCGACAGGCTGTCAAGTGTGGCTGGAAAACTCCAGAAAAAACTGCAGGTAAGCTCAATGAATTTCGGGGTAAGTCCCAAACGTAAAAATGCGAGCACCGACGAGTTGATTACGAAGGCGCTTGCTGTATTTGAAACAAAGGCCAGGCTTGTCTCAACGACTATCGGAGCCAAGGACTATCGAATTGTCTCATTAACAATCGGTGAGAACAGACCTTCACTTCCCCGCCACCGAGGCTACCAGATGGAAGCCGTTGCGCTGGCTTCGGCAGATGCCCCCCAGATTGAAGCGGGCGAATCAGAACTCACCGTAAGGGTGGACGGCACGATCCAGCTCATTTTTTAATTTCCAGCGGAACCATATCCAGCCACATCTTAGAAATTCCGGATATCCGGTCTGGTTTTCTCCGGATATCCGGAACAGCCCCGCGCCAGAGAACGAGCGGTTTTTTAAATATATACTATTATTAGATATTTACAGCCTCTTTTCTTCTCTCGCTAGCACGTTTTTTGCAGGGTTTATTGTGCACATCGTTGTACTCCGTTACAGAATAGATGATCCATCGGCAGGTATGCCAGGAGGACCATATTCTGCAATAACGATCACCAATTGTTCTCCCCGGAAGGAGGTGGCGATATGATCGGAAAAGACAACTTAATCAATTTCAAGAAGATGTGGACCTGGCTCTGCGGCTATCCGGCCCATGACCAGAAGTATTACATGGAGAACGTTGCCACACTTGATGAATTGTGGTTAAACAGCTGTCCTCTCTCAAACAATGAAGGAGATGACTGTGATGGCTGCAGGGCAATCTGGCAATCGGAAAATGGTTCTCTCTGCACTGATCCGAATTCTCCACTTTATAAATGGCAGGCCACCAGCCGGCAACACCCTGATTATCGTTGTTATTATGCAAGCCAGGTTGCGGTTCTTGCGATGAATGCCATTCGGAACCGGGGGTATGATGTGGCGAGCCCCAAAATATTTGGCAGAGACTATATACACAGCCAACTGCACGGGTAAAGCTCCCGAAGAAGGTCTGTGATTTCCACCATAAGACGCTCTGTGTAAAGCTGTCAGAGCGTCTTAACCCTGCTCAATCCTAAGACTCCAGACGATAATCTGACCTCTATACCCAGATCACGTCTTGCGACCACATTGTGGCATGATTATTGTTGGTCGGACAAGACAATCTAACCTCCACACAATTAATTATTTCAATGTATACAACTACTGAATACAGCCCTCTGGCTGAACTGAAGTTTGACCACTCTTTTACCCAGGAACTCCCCGGTGACCCTGAGAGGGAAAACCAGCGCCGTCAGGTGAACAATGCCTGCTTCTCACTGGTCAACCCCACCCCGGTGATTAAGCCGACACTCGCCGCTTACTCAAGGGAAGCAGCATCCCTTCTTGATTTTTCAGAGGAATTCTGCCTGTCACCTGAATTTTCTGACATATTCTCCGGTAATAAAGTCACTTCAGAACTGAAACCCTTTGCCATGTGCTATGGGGGGCACCAGTTTGGGAGCTGGGCCGGACAGTTGGGCGATGGCCGTGCTATTAATCTCGGTGAGCTTATCAACAGCTCAGGTGAACGCTGGATATTACAGCTAAAAGGTGCAGGACTGACGCCTTATTCAAGGACAGCGGACGGGCTCGCCGTTCTCCGGTCCTCCCTGCGCGAATTCATTTGCAGTGAAGCAATGTATCACCTTGGAATACCGACCACAAGGGCACTCTCCCTGATCCTGACAGGCGAGCAGGTTATGCGTGATATGTTTTACAACGGAAATCCCAAATCAGAGCCGGGGGCCATTGTCTGCAGAGTGTCTCCTTCATTTATCCGTTTTGGCAGCTTTGAAATCCTTACCGCACGAAAAGATATAGACCTGCTCAGAAAGCTTGTAAACTATACGATTAAAACGGACTTTCCCCACCTGAACCATACACCTACCATTGACACGTACCTCCACTGGTTTGCAGAAGTATGTATTCGAACCGCCAGGATGATTGTTCACTGGATGCGGGTTGGTTTTGTTCATGGCGTGATGAATACCGATAATATGTCAATCCTCGGCCTTACCATTGATTATGGCCCTTACGGCTGGCTGGAAAACTATGATCCAACCTGGACCCCAAACACCACCGATGCCCAGGGACGGCGATACTGTTACGGAAACCAGCCATACATGGCACAGTGGAATCTGACCCAGCTGGCAAATACACTCTTTCCGCTCATCAACGAATCTCAACCGCTCCAGGAAGCTCTTGACGAATTCAGGAAAACATTCCAGTTGGAATGGCAGCAGACAATGGCTGACAAGATCGGCCTAACTACCCATAAACCTGAAGATGACAAACTGATAACTGAGCTACTGGATATCATGAGCCAGGTTGAAACAGATATGACAATCTTTTATCGCTGCCTGGCAGAGGTCAGTATGAACGCAGGTGAAGATGACCCAACGCTCAAGCGTTTCATGCCATCTTTCTATAAAAGAGAAGAGTTGACGCCTGAGTATCAATCTCGTTTCAGCAGCTGGCTCACTGCCTATAAAGATCGATTGAAGCAGGACAACCTGAGTGATACCGAGCGAAAAGTAAAAATGAACCAGATAAATCCAAAGTATGTTTTCAGAAACTACCTGGCACAACTGGCTATAGATAAAGCTGATCTGGGTGATTTTTCGATGATTGATGACCTGATGGAAACACTTCGTAAACCTTATGACGAACAGCCTGAGAAAGAAGCATTTGCAGCCAGGCGCCCGGAGTGGGCTCGAAATAAACCGGGTTGCTCAATGCTTTCATGCAGTTCGTAATCCGGTCTCACGTCCTACAGAAGCAGCGCGACCGACAGCGAAAAAAAGGAGAGAATGGTTGAAACTACGATAGCCGATGAAGCAAGATCGGTGTCACTGTTTAGTTGAGAAGACAGAACATATAAAGCCGTTGACGTTGGCAGGCAGAAAAAAATCATCCCCACCCTGAACGGAACGCCCTGCACCCCTGCCAGTCGGTACACCAGATACCCCACCACCGGCAGCATGACGAGTTTACAAAGTGCTGCAAGAAGTGAAAGATTCAAATTTTTAAACATTCCCTTGAACGTTAATGCCCCACCTATCGATAGAAGTGCAAGCGGCAGGGTAACCATTGACATCATCTGCAGCCCGTTGTCTATAAATACTGGGAATGAGTTGAAAATTCTTGCATACATCAAACCGAGAATACAGCCGATAATTAGTGGATTTGCCACGAGTGAACGTAAGATGACAACACTTTTTCTCCCGGATTCTGGTTTCTTCTCAGAAAAGCATATCAACGTAGAAACCGCGCATACATTTATAATCGGAATGACCAGAGCGATCAAAATACCAAAGTGGGCAATTCCGACCTCTCCCAGGCTGTTCAAGACAACAGCCACACCAATGTAAGTGTTAAATCGATAGCAGCTTTGGGCAAAGGACCCGGCCTGAAACGAGGTAACAGGCCCCATGGATATAATGATAAGGCTGAGAATAATTATTATCCCGAGAGCCAATAGCGTCGCCATGATAAATCGGACATCAAAGCCAGCAGCCTGAGATGAGCCCCCTATCTTCCAGAACAGCAGAACAGGAAAGAAAATATAGTAGATCAGTTTATCCGAAGTATCCAGATAGGTTTTACTGGTATAACCAAAGTGTCGAAGTGATTTACCAAGGCAGATCAGTAGAAATATAGGGAAAAGAGCGTTTAAGGTGATCAAGTTGGGCTACCAGTTAGTTCCACATGACATTATCCTGAAAGTAGATATGGTCACAGTATTCCAGCAAAATTTTAAAATTTCAAGACAAGAGGCGAGATCCCGTTTGATAATCTCGTCTCTGACGTTAACAGGGCCATGGAAGCGAGTAAACGGAAAAGTGTCGAGCATTGAAATCAAGACCTCTATCATTGCTCCCTTTCTAAATTGCATAAAGGGTTTTAAATAAACAACCCGATTACACCCCCTCAAGGCTTGCAGCGGAAACAAAAATCTTCTTGGCATAATCTTCTACAATCCAGGTTACACGAGTACCTTTCGGCACAACAAACGCGTCGCCGGCGTTGAAGACATGAGTTATTCCACTTTCCTCTTCCACAACCTTTACGCTGCCCTCGACGATATAACAGAACTCAAGTTTTGGGTGATTGTGTTCCCAGCTGCCAGCGGTACAATCCCAGATACCGGATTTGAAATCCCCAGAACTGTGGTTAAAATACGTCCAGTTGTTGGCATGTGGTGCACCAGATTTCGGATTTACCTTGGGGGCAGAGGTATGTTTGAGAACTTCGGATTTTCCGATGGTTATAACTTTTCCCTCGGGCATGGGCTATCTCCTTTCTATCTATTGGGTTGTCTACACTATCTCATTAAGTATGAGGTTTTTCATTCTTCTCGAAACGATCAGGTCTAAAATCGTCAAGCGGTAACTCCGGTTTCTGCCCGAGGATAATCTGGGACATAACCCGCCCCATCATCGGCGCCAGCTGGAAGCCATGGGCCGAAAATCCGCATACATGAAACAGACCTGAAACCTTTTGGGATTCTCCGACGATTGGGACCTTATCCTTTATACTGCCCTCAAAAGCTGTCCAGCACCGTACCATCTGGGCATCCCGTAAACCAGGCAGTACCTCAATCATGATCTTGGCTGCCTTGGCCATCTCCATCGGATCGACCCATATTTTCTCTTTTTCCAGATCGAGAGGAGAACGATATCCCCCGCCCACCACGATTGTCCCATTCTGTGCAGCCATCAGGCCCAGGAGACGACCGGTAAGACCAAGAGATGTGCCGTTCATCATTCCCGGCACCCGGTCTGTAACCATCATCGTCGGTGCCGTCGCAAAAACAGGCAACGGGTCCCCGAGCATTTCAGAAAACCGGCCGGCCCAGGCCCCCGTACCATTGACCAGCATCTCACCTTCATATTCTTTACCGCTGCTGGTCCTCACCTTAAAACCACTGGCGGTCGTTTTTACTTCAATTACTCTTGTTCCGGAAAGAATCTCTACTCCTTCTCTTTGAGCCGTCGTCGCATAGGCCTTTGACGTAAGCATCGGGTTCGCAAGGCCATCTGTATAACAGGCCAGCCCGCCAACCACATGTTCTGCAACGTTTGGAGACATCCGAAAAACTTCGTCCCGGTCGACAACGACCTCATGATCATAGCCGAGGCCATTGAGCGTTTTCTGTCGTTTAACCAGCACCTCCATCTCCGCATCACTTTCTGCCAGACGCAACCTGGGGGAAACAAAAAATCCGCAGTCAGAACCGACGGTTTTGATGTGATGATCCCACATCCTACGGGATTCAACAGCAAAAGAAATTTCCCGAATATCCCGCCCCTGAGCACGAACTCCACCGGAATTGTTACCGGAGGCATGCCTTCCCGGTATATCTTTTTCAAAAATTATCACCGACTTACCCTTGCGGGCAAGCTCTATCGCAGTGGCACACCCCATGATGCCGCCGCCCACAATCAAGACATCAGTTTTCATCGAGCTCTCCCAATTTTGCATTGGCCAGTTCCTGCAGGCTCACCGGTTTAATTGGCGGCCTGAGACGATGTTGCCTTATTTTTGCTGGATCTAATCCGGAGACCTCTGAAATAAGTTCCAGCACGGCAGAGCCGCACATACGTCCCTGACAGGGTCCCATACCGCAGCGGATGATGGCTTTAATTTCATTATGGTCTGTCAATCCATCATATACCAACTCACGGACGCGGCCGGCAGTAATACCTTCACACCGACAGATGATGGTCTCATTTGCAAGAGAGAACAGATCCTTACGCGGTGCGTAAAGTCTATCAATGAATGGCCGGGGAAAGAGTTCCCTGTCGAGCTGCGTGCGCACCGGAACGACCTGCTCGTCGTACTCGGCTTTGCTCAGTCGCCGCATTTCCTTAGCTATATGAAGAGCGGTTATCCGTCCTTTGTATTCTGCCGATTTTGCCCCGTGTACAAAACCACCATCGCCAGCAATATAGACTGAAGAGAGGCTGGTCTGTCCTTCAGCGCAAACATCTGGATGCCAGAATCGTTGAACCGGATTCCATGTATGAGCACAGCCGACCTGGCGCAGCAATGATGTATTCGGAATTATGCCTTCTGAAACAAGCAGCGTGCTTACCTCAAATGATAGCTGTTTGCTGCCGGCTCGGGCACTGACTCGCTCAAGCTTTTTTTGTCCCTGGGCCTGTACCTCTTTGACGTTACGGTAAATGGGTACGTTTTTCTTTCTGGCAGAAAGGTGCACGTCGGCGATCAACCTGACTCCTTTCATCATGAAGTCGAGTCGTTTTACTGCTCCGGGTACCTCTTTCATCGCTGGAAAAACCTGAGCAAGCGGTGTTGTATCCAGAATTGCAGTGATCGGGGCATCAAGTGCCAGGAGATGTTCGGCAACAAGCCATACAAAGGGACCACTTCCAGCAATAAGCAACGGTTCCTTGGGAACCAGCCCGGAGTCCTTGTAAAGATTTGACATTCCTCCACAGGTCATGACACCTGGTAGTGTCCACCCTGGAAATGGAACCGGTCGTTCCATCGCGCCGGTACATAAAACAAGGTTTGGAGCATTGAGTTTCTGGGAAGCACCATTACGAGAGAAGAAAATATCTCCATTTTCCGCTGCCTGCCAGACTCTGCTCTGAGGCAGATAATCGAGAGGCGCGCTATTGAAACTATCTACCAGGTCGAGTCCGTCTGTATAGTCAGCTCCTAAAATTTTTCGTTGCGCAGGGGACGTTCCGGTTATATTCCGATAGATTTGACCACCCGGACCAGCCTGCTCATCGAGGACAGCAACCTCCAGCCCTCTGACAGCAAGCTCAGTACCGCAGGCCAATCCCGCAGGACCCGCGCCGATAATTATGGCATCATAATTTTTCTTCATTCTTTTCTTCCACCATTGCATGCTGCCTTTTTACAGACATGCCTTCATAGACTGGTTCAAGACATGCCTGCCGGTTTTTCAATCCATCAATTTCCACCAGGCACTCGAAACAGACCCCCATCAAACAATAGGGAGCGCGCTCCTCGCCGTCTGCGGCAGATTTGCAGAAATGGTCGTCGTCGTGCCCCAGCAGCGCGGCTGCGACAGTAATTCCGTAAGGAACGCTTAATAACTCACCATCAAAATTGACATTTACCGTCTCTTTTGACACCGGTGCTTCACTCCAGCTAAATTTACTTTTTTCCTGGTTCATATTTAACTCTTTTGTTTAACATCCAATCATACGGAAACTGCCTATCTCCGAAGTTTCTGGATCGAGTCGTGGATACATCAAATGGTGTAAGGCTGCTCCCACATCACCAGATCCTGGCCAAGACCCATTTTTACTGCATTTTCATAGATGGTCATAGACCAGGCTATATCCTGGAGAATCATGCCATTGGAGATAAAATACTTCTTCCTGTCACTGTTCTTATCAACTTTTGCCAGACCAGCCGCGAGTTGACCAAGATCATGGATATCGCTCTCATTTATCTCGCCGCTATCGACCATGTTATGTAACTGGATATGAGGAATCGCGCGCTCATTTTCAGGCAACATCAACCCCTCAATTTTATAGGTTTTCTGCATTTCCCAACAATCCGGTACGATATAGGCATCACGCAGGTATTCATTTTCAACGTTTGCCCTTCCCGGAAGGGTCAGCAGCGACCCATCTTTAAGCCATCGGTTTTCAAACAATGGGGTGTGGTCGCCAGAGATGGCTGAGGTAACAATATCCTGCCCCTTGACCGCATCTTCAAATTTTGAAACTTTTGAGACATCAATGTTCAACTGCTCACTCATCTGAACGCAAAAACGATCGGCAGCTTCGTCATTGATATCAAAAACCACTACCTTTTTCAGTGATGGCAGTGCCTTAACAATTCCCTGAGTACTGTATTTACTTATCGGACCAGCAGCGATAACGCCGAGGGTCTCGCTATCATCACGAGCAAGATATCTGGCACTCAATCCGACAACGGCTCCTGTCCGCATACCACTCAGGACATTACACTCCATGATTGCCAGTGGCCGTGCCGTTTCAGCATCATTCAGGGTCATCATAAGGATTGAACGAGGGAGACCGTGCTTTTTGGGATTATTGACATTTGACCCATACCACTTGTTACCGCAAACCTTGAAGCGCCCGCCGAGATACCCCGGCAGAGACATAAACCTCTGATCCGGACCACCCTTCGGCATTCCTTCAAACTTTGGTTCAGGTGGAAACCAGACACGTTGACCATGGGAATTTCTCGTCGATCCTCCCATAACGTAGTCACCGATTCCAGACAGGTAAAAAGCATCATTCATGGACTCTATACAACCCTCCATATCGGTAACCCCGGCTGCTATCATGTCTTGTTGAGACAGAAACTTCATAACTAATCTTGATGACGACATAAGCATCTCCTTTTGGCCTTATTATGGTTGATCAAAGAATATTGACCACAGATGTCTGATACATCAGACATCTGTGGTGTGTCAAGTTGTTTCTATTCAGTTGATACCCGAGAATAGATGAACATTCAACGAGAAACAACCATTCAGGGAGGTTTGAAAGCATGCAATCCAGGCCTTCCCGCAAGGAGCGAGATGACAAAGTCGAGCCAAAATCCTAAAGCCAGCGGACACGCTCATTATTTGCCAGGAAAAAACCCTGTCTCTGACCAGGCAAAATCGATCAGAGACAGGTATTAAGGTGAGCCTGATCTTACTTGATGTGGTTATATGGCGGGTAGTCAGTATATCCCTGCGCCTCGGAGGTGTACCAAAATGTCATATCATCAGATGGAGTCAGCGGCCAGCCATTTTGAAACCGCTCGACCAGGTCAGGGTTTGAAATATATGGCCTGCCGAAAGCAACAAGATCAGCCTGGCCGGCTTCCACCCGCTCCGTGCCATCTTTTTGGGAATAACCGCAATTTCCCATAATTATGCCATCATAGACCGAGCGAAATTCATTAAGACTCATTGGTTCTCCCTGTTCATGAAAACCAAATCCCAGACCATCCATGATGTGCAGATAGCCGAGATTGAGCTTGCTCAATTCACCTGCCACATAGAGATATGTCTCCCTGTAATCGGGACTGCCCATATCATTAAAAACACCGTTAGGAGAGAGACGCACAGCAACTCGTGATGGGGGGAATACCGTCAAAACAGCATCCAGGACTTCTCTGAGAAACCGATATTTATTCTCCACGCTTCCGCCATAATCATCGGTACGAAGATTGGTTTTCGAATCAAGAAACTGGTTAACCAGATATCCATTTGCTGCATGTACCTCTACACCTGTGAACCCTGCTTCTTTGGCATTTTCAGCTGCTCTGCGGTAGTCATTCACCGTTGCTTTAATCTCTTCTCCTGTCAGCGGCCGTGGCGCCTCATATTGTTTTTTCCCCAATGGTGTATGAATTTCATCTCCATTCAGTTTGACTGCAGAGGCGGAGACCGGAAGTTCTCCATTATGAAAATCGCTGTGCGATGCTCTGCCACAGTGCCAAAGCTGCAGAAAAATCGGCGTACCCGACGAGACCACTTTACCTGTTACTTTTTTCCACCCTTCCACCATCTGGTCATTGTAAATACCGGGAGAACCAATCCAGCCAATCCCCTGTTTCGAAATGACCGTCGCCTCAGTGACCAGTATCCCGGCAGAGGCTCTCTGAAAGTAGTATTCTGCCATTAATTCGTTAGGGATACGTTCATCGCCCGCACGTCCTCTGGTCATTGGAGCCATTGCAATTCTATTCTTCAATGTAATATCCCCAATTGATATTGGGTCAAATATGGTTGTCATTATGTGTTCCTTTCTGTTTATTTGTTTAGTGGGCCTTTAACCCATGATCGGATATTATTGTCACTCAATTGTCAAAAACAAGGTTGCTGCCATTTGATGTATAGATTTTCACCGAACGCTAAGGTTGTCAGCCCTGGGAAAATTTTGTATCCGTTTGATTGCGATCGAATATTTGACACTTTACATGCTTTTATTACATTATAGGCCTGAAGACAGGAGTCGCTACTACCCAGTGAGAATGATTCCTTATCCCAACAACCATCACAAATCAGCATATACTTCAGAGCAACCAGGAGGGAGAGACGTGCGTTACGACTGTTTCCAGCAAACCATACTCAACTATCAGAACACTGTCCTGAACGCAGCACGCGAGGTAGAAGATGCAATGGAAACACTTGCCCAGACACGCCTGGAAGCGGAATAATTTGGTGGTGGCTGGCACATTAACCATGAAAAGGAAAATCTTATCCCTGAAGATATGAAGATGGAAATGGAAGAAAGAACAGACAGGGGATCACTGCTTTCTCAAGAGGAGCACAATAATGACTGAACAGATTAATGAAGAAAAAAAGCATAACGGTTTCAGAAACCTGCTGTTTTTTCTCCTGCTGTATATTTTTGGCAGCCCGTTTCTCGCTCCTTACCCCGATCTAGCCGTCATTGCTCACGCCTCGTTGTCGGTCGCCCTTTTTTTTAGCATCTATGCAGTCCAGAAGCAGCAGAATTATCGGTCTATTGCGATGATTCTGCTGTTACCATTGCTCATCCTCTACTGGCTTGGGATTTATGACATCGTCGGATTCAGCCGGCGAGGAGCATACATCCTGTTTGCCCTCTATTTCGGTTTATTGGTGTTCTCATTTGCCAGCCAGATACTCAGGTCACACAAGATCGCCCTGCACACAATACATGCAACACTCTGCCTGTACCTGGTTATCGGCCTGTTCTGGGGGACTCTTTACACACTTTTGTACGAACTCAGCCCAGGTGCCTACGCGGGGGTGTTGTTGGAAAATAATCCCCACACCCACCTGACCACGTTTAACTACTTCAGCATGGTTACACTCACGACCCTTGGCTATGGTGATATCACCCCACAGACACCCGGAGCCGCATCTCTTTGCCAGCTGGAAGCAATCATGGGACAGTTCTTTACTGCTGTGGTCGTGGCCTGGTTTGTTGGTAATTTTGTCCGTGACAGGCAGA